>Ga0126372_10000077_pt1 | contig 25750 bp, 20 predicted proteins | sample PanSoiMetaPlot_6_FD_92762 | JGI IMG/M metagenome (GOLD analysis project Ga0126372, IMG submission 92762) | Tropical forest soil microbial communities from Panama - MetaG Plot_6 | ecosystem: Environmental > Terrestrial > Soil > Tropical forest > Bulk soil | place: Panama | collected 2016-02-17
CCGAACACCCCTTGTGTTGTCGAGTCCGGAATGACGGCGCTGTGTAAAGGAAAATTCGCAGAAGATAAGCATGTGCAGTTAGCGTGCTCGCTGTTCAACGTAGTGGGCCGAACCGTCGTGGTGGATGAGAAGCACATGGATGCCGTCACTGGCCTTTCTGCTAGCGGACCGGCATTCATTTACATCATCCTCGAGTCGCTAGCGGAGGCGGGAGTCAAAGTTGGTCTGCCCCGCGATATTGCCACCTTGTTGGCTGCGCAGACCACGATGGGAGCTGCCAAAGTCGTCCTGGAGACTGGAGATCACCCTGCCCTGCTCAAAGACGCCGTGACCACGCCCGCGGGCTGCACGATTGACGGCATTCTGGAATTAGAAGAAGGCAAGCTGCGCGTCACTTTGATCAAAGCTGTGGTAAAAGCCGCGCAACGTGCAAAAGAACTCGCGTTTGCGACGTAGACGCTGTATTGGCCGGAAGTCTATTTGGGCAGGTTGAAGTCAATCGTGATCTCGATTGGCATCAAGATGGGTACACCATTCCTGCGGTAAGGTTCATATTTCCATTGCTCGACTGCCTCGAGAGCCGCATCGCCTAAGATTTGATCGCCATGAACTAGCTTCAAGTCGCGAACGATGCCATCTGGTCCAACCGCGCCACGCAGGTTTACAGATCCCTCCACCTTGTGCGCGATCGCTTCCGCAGGGTAGTTCGGCCGAACGCTTTCGAGCAAACGGCCTCCTGTAATACCTGGAGACAGAGCACCAACGGGTGTCTTCAGTAGTTTCTCGCTCGAGTCGGTTTTGGCGGTGGGTGCGGCAGCAGCTGCGTTAAGCCCGGTGTTTGCTCGCGATGAGGGCTGCACTCCAACGGCACCTGGCCCTTCTCGATAGATCACTCTTCCGTTCTGATAAATAACTAGACCCCCGCGGCTGTCGAGCGCCTTCGGCGCCTGCGGCTTGGGGAGGCTGTTGGCAGGTGGATTAAAGGCTGGGGTGCTCGGTGCGACTACCGGAGGCGGACTTTCGGTCTGCCGCTCGGTTCGTCTCGGTGCCTCATCCTGAGTAGCGCCTGCAGGGCGTATGGGCGGATGGACTCGGTGCCATCCCCAGTCAAAACCGATCAGTACAACCAAGGGAATCGCCAGACCTATCACCAGCCAGCGCAGAACCTTCACTGCCGGATCGATCGGACTGACCTTTTGCATGATGGAAGCGACCGAGAGCACAGCTGAGTCGCCTGAGCTGGCCTCCCCCTTTGTTGGTTCAGTAGCTTCAGGCGGAGGAACGACCTTCTGCCTCGCCGCTTTGACAGTCTGCGAGGCTGCTGCAGCCAAGGACTCGAGCTTCTGCAAGACTTCTGTGGAGAAGGCATTGGGCCGGGCAGAAAACACTTCAAAGATGCCGATGATCCGGTCTGCAGAGAACAGCGGTATTACCACGATGGACAGCACGCCGAGATGGCGGCAAGCTTCGGCATCTACCCGGCCGTCGGCTTCCGTGTCACTGCATAGCTGGGTGGTACCCTGCTTTAGGCAAACCCCTGACAGCCCCGATTCGGTCTGGATGTGAACCCCGAGATCGGGGACCGTAGAGCCTGCCGCGGCACGGCAAACCATTTCGCCGTCTCGCTCGAGGGCGATAGTGGCTCCGCTTGCGTCCGCCGCCTGCCGGGCTTCATCGGCAAAATCGTGAAGAACAAGATCGAGCACGAGCTCGCTCGATTGAATGCCTTGCGCAGCAAGGTGGGAAACCAATTCGTCAATTTCAGGCTCGGTTTGACTGCCTGAACGGGTATCGGGTGGCAGAGGTTCGGGATCATCCGCTCGCCGTCCGGGAAAAGGGACCATGTGAATTTCTAGTCACGCTTGGTTGATGGAGCGGAGTCTTACGCGAAAGTACCCGGTTGTCAACAATAAAGCTGCTCGTTGCGTCTATGCTTCCCGTAGATATAGGTCCGAGAACGAAAGCACCGTCAAATTGCTCGCCAGGCGGGATCCACATTCAGTCGACTCTCCGGGCATAGGCCATCTCGTGTAGGCCTTGTTTGGACCCTTCAGCTTGTTTTCTTCACATCAGCAGCACGCCCATCCTAGAACTGCGCTGCAAAGTGAGTGTCGTTGAACACCGTGGGGAATTCCCAGTGCGCTGTTGCTTGGAATACCATCTCGCTTCCAGAAAATCGGCACTACGTTGCGAGGCATATGGCGAAAGGACCCTGTCGTGTGCCGAAAGCGCTGGGTTCGCGATCAAGCGCCACCAAGCGAAAAAGTCTCCGCTTTGGGCGGACTATCTGATGGGAATGGAATCAGAAGCAGGCCCAATAGTGCCTTGATCTCCACCGATATACCAATTAGTTTAGCTGACACTCTGCTCTGATGTGCTTGATGAGTCAACACAATCACCGCGACTAGTCGAATAGCCATGACGAAAAGGATCTGTAATAGTCGGGAATTCGTAGACCTCTCCTAGGCTGCCGCAGGGCCCCGGTTGACAGTCGAAGTCACTGCCTACCCCTACCGCAAGTTTGGGCTTTCCGTGGTATTGTCACCGTGACTGGTACCACCTGGCCTAATGGTTTCTCTAGAGGTCGGTCGGTCGTTCCCAGTAAACTTGAAAGGCGTATGTCACCAGTAGAGCAAATGAGCGCAAACCCGCCGCGTACCGATCAGTGGCACGCGATCAGTGCCAGTTTTCTGGGCTGGACGCTCGATGCTTTTGACTTCTTTGTCCTGGTGTTCCTGGTAGACACATTGGCCGCACAGTTCCAAGTCTCGACTGAAAAGATCATTTTCACCACTGTAGCGACGCTGGCGATGCGTCCGGTGGGGGCGCTGATCTTTGGAGTGCTTGCCGACCGCTACGGCCGGCGAAAGCCACTCATGGCCAACGTCGTTTTCTTTTCGGTGATCGAACTTCTCTGCGGGTTTGCCCCCAATTACACGTTCTTTCTGCTGCTAAGGACTATTTACGGGATCGGGATGGGTGGAGAGTGGGGAGTGGGCGCTTCCCTGGCAATGGAGAGCGCTCCGCCACGCTGGCGCGGAGTGTTCTCCGGAATCCTGCAGAGCGGATATTCCATTGGCTACCTGCTCGCGGCCGTGGCAGCACGCTTCATTCTTCCACTTTCCCCGGTATGGGGCTGGCGGGCAATGTTCTGGGCTGGCGGCGCCCCCGCTTTGCTGGCGTTCTATATTCGGTCCAAGGTTCGTGAATCGGAGGCCTGGAAGCAGCACCGCGCACCAAGCATTGGCGCCATCGTTCGGACCGCCACCGGCCATTGGAAGATCTTTTCCTATCTCGTCCTGCTCATGACCATGATGATGTTTCTCTCTCATGGCACCCAGGACCTTTACCCTCACTTTCTCAAGAACGTACACGGGTTCCCCCTGGCAACAATCTCCTACATAGCGATTTTGTACAACATTGGCGCGGTCTTGGGAGCAATTGTGTTCGGACAACTTTCCGAACGCACTGGCCGCCGCCGCAGTATGATCGCAGCTCTGGCCTTGTCACTTTTTGTGATTCCGGCGTGGGCCTTTGGGCAGTCGCTGCCGATGCTGGCGATCGGTGCTTTCCTGATGCAGTTCGGGGTCCAGGGCGCTTGGGGAATTGTTCCAGCGCACTTAAATGAATTGTCCCCAGATGCGGTGCGAGGGCTCATGCCGGGCTTCGCTTACCAGCTCGGTATTCTCTTTGCAGCTCCTACGAATAGCATCGAATTCGCTCTGCGAAAGAAATTCGGATACCCCTGGGCCCTCACTCTATTTGAAACTGTCAACATCACGGCGCTGGCTATCGCACTCTGCCTGGGCTCGGAAAATAAGGGGAAGAGTTTTCTGCTTGAAGAAACCGCTGAAGAAGAGATTCCGGTGACTATCCAGCCGGCCACAGACCAGCACGGGTGAACCCGGGCCCGATACGCTTTGTGCCAACCCTCGCGCTCTCTTTCCATGCCTCGGCAGGCGGATTTCTTCCTGGCTTGTAGCTCGAAGCAGCACGCGAGCAATCTTCTGATCGCAACCCGAAGTCGGAGGATGGCACCAAAGCGGCGACGATTGTGATTTGGTATCCTCTAGCCCCACCACTGGTTCCTTAACCATCTGAAAGGCTCACTCGGTGACTGGAATCAATACCCTAGGTGTGGGTTGTTCCGCTCCTCCTGTTCCTAGCGCTCCTTGCTGGATGGAAAGCTGGTAAAGTATTTCTTTACCTTACTTGGCCACTTTCGGGCTTAACGAGGATTTCGTGCATATTACTATCGTCGGATCGGGTTACGTAGGCTTAGTCGCGGGTGCGTGCTTCGCCGAACTCGGCCATGAAGTCATTCTGGTCGATAACGATACGCGGAAACTGGCAGCTCTTAAGGCTGGAGAACTTCCCATTCATGAAAAGTTTCTGCCAGAGCTCCTGACCAGGCACCGTGATAGCCGACTCAAGTTTTGCGGCGACCTGATCGAGGCGGTCACGGCGAGCACGGCAATTTTCATCGCCGTTGGTACGCCTCCCACCGATCAGGGCGAAGCCGACCTCTCCTACGTGGAATCGGTGGCTCGTGAAGTCGCCCGCGCCATAAACGGCTATAAGGTGGTGGTCGAGAAAAGCACGGTGCCCGTCTACACAAGCAACTGGATCCGGACGGTGATGCTGCGCAACGGCGCCAGTCCGGAATCCTTCGACATTGCTTCCAATCCCGAGTTCCTTCGCGAGGGTACAGCGGTTACTGATTTCCTTTACCCGGACCGTATTGTCCTGGGGGCCGAAAGCGAACGCTGCATTTCCCTGCTGCGCGATATTTACCAGCCCCTTGAAAATGGAAGCTACTACGGAAGGCAATCTGCCATTCCCAGTCCGGACAACGCCAGAGTACCGCCACCCCTTATTGTGACCAGTGCTAAGAGCGCGGAACTGATCAAGCATGCCTCGAATGCCTTCCTTGCCATGAAGATTTCGTTTGCGAACGCGGTGGCGTCGATTTGCGAGGCAGTGGGCGCTGACGTTCAGCAGGTCTGCCTTGGGGTGGGTTCCGACTCGCGCATCGGTTCCCGGTTCTTAAATCCCAGTATCGGCTATGGTGGCTCCTGCTTTCCCAAGGACCTGATGGCTTTCCGTGCAGTTGCGCGCGAATGTTCTTATGACTTTCGCTTATTGGAAGAGGTCATACGCATCAACGAAAATCAGCGTAAACGCTTTTTACAGAAAGTGCGCAGCGCCCTCTGGACCCTGAAGGGAAAACGATTGGGTGTGCTTGGCTTGGCTTTCAAAGGTGGCACCGACGATATTCGTGAGTCTCCCGCCGTGTTCACCGTGGAGGCATTGCTGAAGGAGGGCTGCACGGTAGCCGCCTATGATCCAGCAGCTATTGAGAGAGCCCGCGAAGTGTTTGGATCCACAATCGAATATGCGCCGGACGCATACCGGGCCGCCAGACACGCCGACGCGCTGCTTATTCTCACCGAGTGGCAGGAATTCGCTGCGCTCGATCTGCCCCGGCTCCACTCACAATTGAAGTACCCCATCGTGGTGGACGGACGGAACTTATACGATCCCAGAATCATGGTCGAGCACGGTTTCACCTACTACAGCATCGGGCGGGAAGCAGTCGCTCCCGAGACTTACGTCGCTGCCGTAAGCGGGCGCGACAAGCACCACAACAAAGCATGAGTCCACAGCGCGTACTGGTCACCGGAGGCGCGGGTTTCCTTGGCTCGCACCTGTGCGATGCCCTCTTGGCCGACGGAAATTCGGTAATTGCGGTTGACAACATGCTCACCGGGCGCATCTACAACCTCAGCCACCTCCGCCGCGAGAGTCGTTTTGAATTGCGCCGGCTCGATATCTGCGAACCATTTGACTGCGGCAGAGTGGATCGTCTCTTTCACTTCGCTTCGCCAGCCAGCCCAGTCGATTACTCAACGCATGGAATTCCCACACTGAAGGTCGGCTCCCTCGGAACTTTCCACGTCCTTGAGCTAGCCAGGAAATACAATGCTCGTTGTCTACTGGCTTCAACATCGGAGTGTTACGGCGATCCGCTGGAGCATCCTCAGAAAGAGACTTATTGGGGACATGTCAACCCTATTGGTCCACGCTCGGTGTACGACGAAGCCAAACGGTTCGCGGAAGCCGCTACCGTCGCTTACCGCCGCTATCACAACGTGGACACACGAATTGTGCGCATCTTTAACACCTACGGCCCACGTATGCAGCTTAACGATGGCCGGGTAGTTCCCAATTTCATGAAACAGGCGCTGCTCGGAGAGAACCTGACCGTTTACGGCGACGGAAAGCAAACGCGCAGCTTTTGCTATGTGAGTGACGAGATTGAAGGAATTCTGCGCCTGGCTGAATCCTCTGAGCCGGGGCCGCTGAATATCGGTAATCCAGCTGAGTTCACCATTCTCGAATGCGCGCACAAGGTGCTCGCAGTTACTGGGTCGAGAAGCCAAATCCGCTATGAACCACTGCCGGGGGATGATCCCAAACGGCGCTGTCCCGACATCAGCAAAGCGAGACAAGTACTAGGTTGGGAACCGAAGATTGATCTGGAAACCGGACTGCAAATGTCGCTCGAGTATTTCAAGGATGCCTTGTTAACTCAAAAGGAGAAGTAGTTAAAGCTAAGATATAAGATCTCCGGTGGGGGTTCCGGGTAAAGGCACCGTTCACAACATCAAAACCGGTTCACCTTGCGCTTCCTTGTCCCGAAAGGCAATCTTGATCAACTCATGCACCTGTGCTCGTAGAGAGCTACCCAGAGTATGGCTGCCGGACGCGTATAGCGTCAGTTTTTTGAACTAACTGTGCACCGCTTGCCGAAACCCAGGCGCATATCTTTCTGCCCATTGTGCCGATACAATCGGATCGCAATCAACTGGGGGATCGTTGACGAAGCTAACTGCCATTTTCTGGGATGTGGGCGGCGTCCTGCTCACGAACGCGTGGGACCACAACGAACGTGGTGAGGCGGTCGCGAAATTCGGGCTGGACGCGAATGACTTTGAGAAGCGACACGAGTTGGTAGTATCCGATTTTGAACGCGGAAAATTAGATCTGGAGGGATACCTGAACCGTACTGTTTTTTATGATTATCGGCCATTCACCCGCGAGGCATTCCAGCAGTTCATGTTTTCGCGGTCGCAGCCCAATCGCGAAGCACTGGCTCTTGCCAGAGGCCTGGCGGCATCAGGCCGAGTTTTCATGGCTACCATCAACAATGAGTCCACGGAGCTCAACATGTTTCGCATCCGACAATGCCAGTTGCGGGAAATTTTCCAGCTCTTCGTGAGTTCGTGCTACGTGGGACTTCGCAAACCAGAGCTCAACATTTATCAGCTGGCCCTGAACTTGACTCAACGTCCGCCAGATGAATGTTGTTTCATTGACGATCGGCCGGAGAACCTCGAACCCGCGCAGCAACTGGGAATGCACTGTATTCGCATGCAGCGAGTCAGCCAGCTGCGCGAGGAGTTGAACAAATTGGGTGTGCAGGACGCCTGAGGGATTTTGACGAGTCTGATCAGCGGCGCGCCTTTGGCGGCCATGCCGATGCCGCCCCCCCCGCAAGCGGCTCGGCTACATTCAAGCCGAGATCACTCGACCAGCAGTCCACTACCGCCTTCCACTGCCCACTCTTTTCCTTTGCGAAAACAATGACATACTTGCCGCGCTCTTCCCGGCGCTTGCCCATGACAATAGGCACCAGCATCTTGCAACGCCCGGCTTGATAAGCAACATCGCCGAGCAACTCCACACGAAGCGCTTCCATCTCAACGTCACCTAGGCCGGCCTCGAGCACGCCCACAAAGAATTCGCGGATCGCCGCCGTCCCGCGCACCGGGGGAATGTTAGGCCGCATGACCAGCGCGTCGGGCGCGTAGAATTCGAGCAGATCTTCGATCTGTTTGTTATTGCAAGCGGCCGCCCAATCATGAGTCATCTGGCGAATAGTCGCTTCGGCGCGGCTTGAGCCCTGTGGCGCAACTGCGGTCCGAAGCCTTGTCGCCTCCTTTGACGCACCATTCGATGCACCCGCGCCTGACAAGCGAGCGAAGCCTGCCAAGGCTTCCGCTTCTTCGCCAGCCACGAAGTGATGGTGGTAATGATGATGATAATGATGTCGGGCGCCAGGCAAAGTGCCTGGTTTGACATAGGGCGAGCCCTCACCCAGTGGCGCACCGCATATCCCGCAGAACTGGTTGCCATACGGATTCTGGTAACCGCACATGCGGCAGGCGCCAGTCGCCTCGCCCATATCACCCTCCTCCGGGGAGTCGCTGACAGCCTGCTGCGCCTGTAATCGGGCTCCAAGGCGTTGAATTACCTGGAGGGCCACAGCAATAGCCTCTGCGCTAGGCTTGGGCCGACGAATGTCCTGCTTATCCATCAGCCGCTGGAAAAACTCCTCGACGTCAGAGTTACGTTCCGGCCGTTTTTCGGCCGTGGCCGATTCTTCAGGATTGGATGATTTTTCAGCGTCCACTTCGCGTCATTCTAGACTAAAATCTACCCCGCCGAACCGAAAACTCGACGTCCGGCGCTGCGGCAGCCCGCAGAACGCTTCGCGCCGGGAATCGGTGGTCCCCGAACGGTTGCTCATTATGTTCATCAGCTCGCGCTACTAGTCACCAGTACGAACTTTGATGCGTGGCCCTCGTCGGCCACCGCGGACGGCGATCAGCCAGGAGGCGGTTATGTTCGAACAAGAGGTTGAACTCGAAAAACATGAATCCTCAGTAATCCCAATACTTCTGATCGTAACTATGATCGTGTGCATTGTGGGAGTAGCTGGCTATTACGTTTGGCAAAATAAGCAGGTGCTGAGCAGTGCGGATGCAGGTAACGCCATTTCTACCACCCTGCGGCAGCAAGGTCCGGCTACGGTACATTTTCACGTGGGCACGGTGAAACCCAGCGTGGCCGAAAGACCCGAGGATCCTCATTACAGACTGTTGGAGAAGGCTGGCATCGTGAAGCTGGGAAAAGCCAAAGAGGGCGTCGTGCCGGTGGCAGTTACCAGCGACGGACAGAAACTGCTAGCCGAGATTCCCAATGTATCCAAGGTAAAGGAGAAAGACGGAACCGATTTGTACGTAGTTCCTCTCGCCGAGCGCCGTCTGGTGGCAATTTCGAAAGTCACCATGAACAGTCCCACCCGCGCGACTGTTCTTTACAGCTGGAAATGGGAGACCAACAGACTCGGTAACTTGTTCGATGCCTCCGGGTCGTTGGTCAAGGGCTTCAACACATGGGATCGTGCCACGCTGATCGACAAATATGGGGCGAATTTCTATCACGGCGATCCCACCAAAGCGCAAATCGTTTTGACCAAACCCGACAATGGTCCGTGGCAACCGTTTGTGGAGTAGCCGCGAGCCCCGGCAGGTCTGGCCGAGAACGCGAGCTTGCAGTGCGACCTTTATCTTTGATTTGGCGGATCTTTCAAATAGAGCTGCAGATTTTCACTCGGTCGCGTACGATCGACAAGCCCATGCGCCATCAAGGATGAGCGTCAGGGGCTCACGCCGCCTGGGGAAACGCCTTTAGTGCTTCCTCCCGTGAGTTGAACCCCCGCCGCACCACTCTTGCGCCACGGTCGGTGATGCTGATAATCATGAATTCCTCGTCCACCTCGAGTATGTAGAACTCTTCTTTCATAAGACTGCTCCCATTCTTTTAGGGTTGGATGCGAGATAGATGTTGTTGTAGGCCGCGCCGTTGCAAATGCACCAGCAGTGTGTGAGACGGAAACCATAAAAATGGCAAGCCGCGACGAGTGCTCGATCGAGAGCCCGACACGTTATTGAATCACCAGGTGAAACCCCACCTGGTGGACCAAGCTGCCGCTGGTAGCAATAAGGGTCGTGTTGTAGGTCCCAGGCGTCGTCCCAGGATCATGCTGGACGACGGGAGCCGAACTGCTGTTGCCGCCGCCACAACCGAGCACGCCCAAAAATAACGCAAACACGGTCAAACCGAGAATTCTGCGCCAATGTCGCTGGCGCGCCGGAATTTCCAGCAAGAAAATACCGGCGATGCCGACACTGCCTGCCGTCCACCATTGAAAATACCTCGGATACTGCAGCCGAGCGGATTTGGGCGCCGTGGTCTTTAGCGTCATCGCCGTACTGCCGGAACCTTGAATCGTCGTTGGACTGAAGTTGCAGGTGGTCTCCGCCGGAAGACCCGAACAGGCGAAGTTCACAGTACCGGCAAATGCATCTAGGCCACCAATGGTCACAGTCAGGCTTCCTGATCCCCCTGGGTTGGCTATGCCGATCGAGTTATTGTCCGTGGTGAGAGTGAAGTCGGGTTGAAGTTTGAACGAGTACGACGCGCTAGATCCGGTGTAGTTTGAGTCGCCCGCATACGTCGCTTGCAGCGTGTGATTTCCATTGGGTAAGTTGGAATCGAGCCAAGCGGCGGAGGCGTGCGCACCGGTTATTATAGGCGGTGCCCCGAAAATGACGAATTGCAACGGATTTGTGATCGCGGGCACTGAACTCAAAGGGACAGTGCTACCCAGCGGGATTCCATCCACGATGAAACTTACTGTTCCAGTCGGCGAATTGCCGCCACTACCTGTCAGCAAGGTCGCGTTTAGATTGGCGCCGGTTGTTGCGCCGGTATCGCTCAGCGCCAACGTTGTACTCGCCTGGGTAACCCTAAACGGAAATGGCGGAGATGACGTGCTGGACTGGAAACTGACGTCGCCGAGATAGTTTGCCGTAAGGGAGTGCAAGCCCGGCGCGAAGCCGTAATAGCCAACTGGACTAATCGCGGCGCCCTCCGTATTCAGCTGATAATGGTTACTGCCGTAGGCGCCGTTGTCGAAGATGTCGACGTTTCCAGTCGGGATACCCACCCCAGACTGGCCCGCAACATCAGCCCTGAGATAGACAAATGTGCCGTAAGGAACGACGCTTGGCAAAGTGGTTGGACTGCCAGTATTCGGGGGAAAACCTCCCGCCACCGTCAGGTTAGTTGTGCTTGGTTCGGAACTGATGTTCACGAGTGTTAGCGCCGAGTCACTCGGCTTGAAATTCCCGTTACCGGCATAGTGCGCATGGATGTGGTAGTTGTTTCCGCCGGGCAGGAGCTTAGTAGTTGCTGTCAGGTTTCCTGAGCTATCCAGCGTGCAGGCATTCGCCGGAGCACAAAGGCTAATTGCTTCGAAACCACCGAATGGCGAAAGGTCGCTAATCAAAGACACATCTCCGGAGGGTGTCCCACTCGGACTAGTGACTGAGATCGACAAAGTTACAGGCTGACCGTGTACCCCGCTGACGCTAGTTGGCGAGAGCGTGGTTGAAGTGGAATTAAAGGTTATGGAGGCCCAGCGCTTCACCAGATTAGCAACATTGACAGATCCTAAACCAGTCGCCATATCGTATCCGGCTCCGCTTGGGTATGGAGCGGAGGTTGGATAACCGGATTGGCCGGGTACACCATTGTTGCCAATGGTTACATCTTTGAATACGCAACTGCTGGCTGCCGCTCCAGTGGACCCGCTGCAGGCACTAAAGTTTTCCACTCGTGCAAGCTGATAAAGAACATAGTTTGCGAGTCCCTGGCGCCCTCCCATTTTTTGATCGACTAAAGCCATGATGCCGGCAAAAGATGGGGTTGATGCCGAAGTACCGCCGACAGCGTATAGGAAATTCTGGTCGCAAGAACCTCCCGCACAGATTAGATAAGGATCATGTATGGCAGCGGTGAGCGCCACATCCGGCACGTGGCGATGACCATCGGCAGGAACTCCGTGAACACCACTCTGCCACGTAGGCTGAGCATAACTGCTGATACCTCCGCCGGTTGCGAAAAGGTTAGGTTTAAACCCGCTGGCACAATTGGAATTGCAACTCTCGTTCCAAGCATCTTCCGGGATATAAGACAATGCAGTCACAAGAGCATTGGTGTTCGAACTCCAGTACGTCGATGTATTGTTGCCTTCGTTGAACTGAGTGCCACCAACGCCGACCGTAAACGGCGTAGATGCAGGTACGCTCACGGCCAGGCCGTATTGTTCTCGGGAGGAATTCGGGTTATCGCAGCCGGCGGAGCCGGAGTCACCAGAGGACGCCACGAAAGTAATGCCTTGAGCAGCGGCCTGCTCCGCGATCTGCTCCGTGGCGTTCAAATCCAAGCCCGGCGCAATCTCGCAGGTACCGAAGCTCTCTGTCATTACATCAGCAAGATTGTTATCGACGATGTATAACTCGGAGAGTAGGACTCCATCGGTGGTGTTAGTCGTAGGGGATACAACAAAAGCTATGTTGGCGCCCGGGGCTATCGCCGCCGACCAGTTATTGTCCAGATCAGCTTCGACTTCTTCGTCTCCGCCAAGGTCCCCGGGATCGCCCCCATTCCAAATCGTCTGAGTTGAACCCGGGAAGAGGTTGAATATGCTGCGGAAATCAATAATATCGCTGGGATTAATATCGGTGCGAGCCACGACAGCTATCACGATACCCGTTCCATCGATGCGAGGATTCGCGTTGTAGAGGGGATTAATGTTGTAGATAACCGCGTAATCCCCCGGTCCCAAATAGTGCGTGCCGTCCGGGCCTGTGATTTGCGGCCTGGAACCCGCCTTGTACCCCAGCCGAAATCGGTCTGGTGATCTTCTGATTCGCGGTTCTCTTTCGAAATTGTGCAGGCTTGCCACGCCCGCGACCACTGGTGCTAGCGCCGCCGGGATCTGCGGGTCGCTCACGTTAGCCCAATGCTGCTTCCCTTTCACGACATACTTGTGAATCGGCGTCGCAAACGCGTCCTCTACTTGTGCCGCAGTTCCAGAGAACTCGATCACGCAACGCCCTCGCGCTACCTTGCCGATTTGAAACCCATGCGTCTGCAACCACGCGATTGTGATTTGAATATCCTGATCCACCGGGCCGAAGTCCTTGCCAAATTCGTCAGGCGTGAGCCACTTGTGGTAGTTAGGCGAGCTTTTGTCCTGCTGCTCATCGAGCAGTTGCCGGAGCGCCCATTCTTGTTCGGGGCTGCGCTTCAACACCAGCAGCATGCGGTTCAGCGGCAAATCGGGAGGCGCAGCTCCACGATCGTACTGTGACCGCGCGAGGGGATGAGTGTTTCCCTTCAGGACCAGGCGCTGGCTTTCGTCTACAGCTTCTCGGATTCGCGGCACCACCGAGTCATTGCGGACAGGATTGCTTCTGCTGATTTCTAGACCCAGAGCCGACAGGGCGAGACCGGAGACTGCGAGCCAGAGCGTGACTCGTTTCATCTTTTCCTCCAAAAGAGCGGACTATTCTGCCACAACCAGAGTTGCTGGATTAAGAAAATAGCATTCGCCGCACTTGGTTTGTTCCGTCTCGGAACAAGCGCTTGGCAGCACAGTTCAGTCCCGAAATTCGGATCGCGGGATTGTATCGGATTCACGTTGCGGGTTTTTAGGCTAGTTAGGAGGGAAACTTACCATATCTCAATGACTTAGGGAACTTTCCTGCCAAACTCGACTGCTCCGCCCGACAACACCCAGGTTGCGGGATGCATCTGAACGCATTTGTTCAACACTGCTCTTCGCGCGCCACTCGGGAAGGTGACATGAGTCGGACCGGTATTCATCGTGCACTCATCGTTTGTCAATTAGCAGCCATCGCCAGCTTGGCTGGCCTGAGCGGGTGTGTAGGTCTGGTGAAGGCGAACAACACTCCCTTAACGATCTCTCTCACAGCATCTCCGCGGGTCGTTCACCCGGGTGGTTCGACCGTGCTGACGGTGAAAGCGACAGGTGCAATTCAGATCATTCTCACCAACAACGTGGATAACACTCCTCAGTCCATTCCGGCCGCGGGCGGAACGGTGAATGCGAGCCCCTCAAAAAGCACATCCTACACGGCGACAGCGACGGGAAACAATCAATCTGCCGTCGCCGAAATGCTGGTTATCGTCAGTCCTGGCGTCATCAATCATGTGCTGTTCATGATGCAGGAGAACCGCACCTTCGATTCGTATTTTGGAATGCTTAATCCCTACCGCAAGGCCAACAACTTCGAAAAGGGCGATGACGGAAAACTTTACGATGTGGACGGTATCGACGGCAAATTGACAAAGATCAGCAATGTCAACGACGAAGGGCAGCCTTTCAGCCTGTTCAAGTTCACCAGTACCTGCGTGGATGACGATTCCTCAGCTTGGCTGCAAAGCTATGGAGACGTCAACCGCTTCGACGCTACGGTCAATCGCCCGATTGTGATGGACGGCTTTGTGCACACGGCGGAAGGCTTCGCAAAATTCTGCAACCAGATCAATCCGGTCACCGGATTACCTAACTGCGCCGGGCTCGGCGCCTTCAGCGACACGGCCGGCAAGCGCGCCATGGGCTACTACGATCAAGGATTCCTGAACTACTACTACTGGATGGCATCACAATTCGAGTTGTCGGACCGGTGGTTTTCCCCGGTTGCGAGCGAGAGCGTGCCAAACCGAGTCGCCACCATGAGCGGGGGCACCACCCAGGGATTAGTTCACGACCCGGGAGCGGAGGACCACCTGAATCAACAATTAAATATTCCGACGATTTTCCAGGAGCTCGATAGCGCGCATGTGTCATGGAAGATTTACTATTCTACAACGCTAGATCAGTGCCTGGTAACTGCGACCAATTGTCCAGCCCCCGGATTTCCCGTTAACCGATTCCCCGCAACCACCTTCACGACTTTCACCTATTCCGGACAGTACGTTTATTCAAAGAGCTCGATCCACCCCACCTGCGTAGCTCCTACCCAAGACTCAGGGACAGCGGTGGGCGATCCCGCGAATTCGTTCTGCATCGATCCAACCCACGTAGCACCATTAACCCAGCTCATCACGGACATGCAAAACGCGACACTGCCGAGTTTTGCCTATATCGAACCCGGCTACAGCAACGACGACGAGCATCCCGGCTCGAATCAATCCATTCTAAAAGGGCAGCTCTCCACAGCGACTGTCATCAACGCTCTTATGGCGAGTCCTTCATGGCCGGACTCCGTGTTCTTTTTCAGCTATGACGAAGGCGGCGGCCCCTATGATCACGTTCCTCCGGTTCCGGGTCACACCAACGACAACACCGACCCGAGCCTTGGCATCACGACCGACATCGGCTCCATCGCCGTCAATCCAGATGGCTTTACTCCGTGCGTAGCTCCAGGTGGCGTGCCCACGGTGCACTGCGATCTCAATCCAGGCACCACACCCGGTTCACTCCCGGACCCTGGCGCTAATCCGGCGGATGCACCGGCGCAGCAAGGCTTTGCTGCTCAACTGGGTTTTCGGCTCCCAAACATGATCGTCTCGCCCTTCAGCAGGCGGCACTATGTTTCGCACACGCCTATCGATCACACCGCGATCATAAAATTTGTTGAGAGCCGCTTCATCGGAGCGGGCGTACACTTGACCAATCGTGACGCCGCACAGGCCGATTTGTCGGAATTCTTCGACTTCCAGAACGTTCCGTGGGCCATTCCACCCACTCCGCCCGCAGGTATTCCGGTTCCAAATGGAAACGATCCCAATTGCCACGCCGGAAACATGGGCCCCTGAGTAGAATGCGGCTTGGAAAATTCCTGGCTGCAAAATCGCGCTTGTGCCAGCTACTAACCCGACCCGGTCTTGGCGACCCATCGCCGGAACCAGTTTCAATCAGCGGCTCTCGTTTGCGCCCTGGCACCTCATACTCGCCGAATTATTCACCGTAATTCACAGTTATCTCGGACCCAATTTTGCTATGCTAGACGCTTTGCAACCAGCCGACTTGGCCAGCAGAGGAGATCCAGAGTTTGTTCAAGTGGTGGTTTAGGGGGAGAAAACTGGACCAACTCTTCGACGAGTTGAAACGGATAGCTGCCGAAGATCGCGAATACCACTCCCGCACCGCGCTGTCCGAGCAAGATCATCACGCCTACGTCACCCGTCAGACGCGGCGACTGGATGTTTTGAACCGCATCGCAGAGATAAACGCCAAAAACCAGCGTCACACGGGACGACATTTCTCATTGTTCGTGGGCTAATCGACGAGGCCATAAACGGCTTGGCGAGGAGCCTTTCGCAGGATTCCCATTCAATACAACGACGGCTGGCCGGGCGGTCTGGTTTTCCAGCGGCGGTGAACCCATAACCACTGATCTGGGTAACGCCGCACATAATCCTCGATAATTTTCGTAAACTGGGCCGTGTTGGCAACAACGTCGCCTTCTTCATCTGGTGTCCGAATCAACTTTAAGGCGGGCTCGAATCGAAGCCGGTATTTCCGCAGCACTGGATCCCAGACCGTGAACCCAGGCACCACCGCGGCGTCCGTGCGTAAAGCGATTCTGGCCAAGCCGCTGGCCGTGCAGGCTGGAATTCGGAAAAAATCGACGAACACACCTTGCGGCGGCGTCATATTCGTATCCATCAATATACCCACGGTCTCCCCTCCTTTCATGGCGGCCAGTAATGCGCGGACAAAATTGTCTTTGTCGATTACCGAGTTGCCGTGCATCGTACGATAGCGTTGTACCAGGGCATCGAGGTAGGGATTGTCCAATCCGCGCATGACGATACGCAGTGGATGTCCCTGCAAGCAGTGCGCAAACGCCGACAGTTCCCATGCTCCGAGGTGAGCAGTCAAATAAAGGACGCCTTTGCCGCGGCTATGCGCACGCTCGTAATTTTCAAAGCCGTCGTAGACAATCACCTGTCCGACGTTCTCTTTGGTATATCGCGGGAAAAGGCTTACCTCAGCCAGCTGCCGGCCAATCGAAGTAAAGGTCCCGCGCAGAATCTTCCGCCGTTCCGATTTGTTCTTATCTGGGAACGCAAGCTCAAGATTTCGCATGCCCACGCGGCGCAATCTGCCGTGCAGCAGGTAGACCAACCATCCGAGCAAGATGGCTACAGTGCGCGCGATCTGGCGTGGCAGAATTCCAATGCCTCGGAACAACAACCAGGCCAGAGCATATTCGAGACGTTGGCGCATGCGAGAGGAACGCATTCCAGCGTTGAAAAGACTGCTAACCGCCGTAAAATCAACCGCCACGATGATAAAAAACTTATTTTTCCATGGGGTCTAGTACAGATTTAGCACAGGAGCAAAAGACCACTTCTGTGCCTAATCGAGCAACCCGCGATGATAGTAGACGGTTTGTTGAAACAAAGAAACGCAATCCTCAGGGTAAATGTACTTTACGAACATTTCCCACCTCCTGCACATTTTCCTGGCTCAAAGCAATGAGTGCGGGTGGTTGGGAGCGAAGAGAGGCTCCTATAGCGGGGTTCTTCGACTTTCTCTGCCGCGCAACTTCTCCTTCTGGGCGCTTGTGGCGAAGATACTGAAAACGCCGCCCCTTTGCGGGCCCCAGCCCCGCAAAACCGCAGCACCTGTGGCTTGCCCTGTTTGTCGTGACCGCTCAATAGAGGTGGTCAAGCGCATTGCCTTTGTACCACTCAACTTAAAAGTCCGCCGTCTGGAGTATTTGTATGCGATGAGCCCCTATCATCACGTCACGGATGGTAGGCCGTATCCGGCAGTGATGGGAATTACAGGGGTAAATGACCCTGAGGTGCCTTCGTGGATGTGGCCAAGACGATCGCCAGATTGCAAGGCGGCAACCGCCAGCGATCGCCCCGTGCTGCTAAGCGTTGATTTTGATGCGTGACAGGGCTTTGGCTCCAGAGGGACGCGGCGTGAGAGGCAGATGGCGGACGAATGGAGCTTCATTTTGCGTTCAACCGGTGATCCGGAATTTCAGCTACCGAACCTAAAGCACTAAGCGAGCGATAGCCTTGATGTGAGGTCCTACGAAGAAAAGATCGAATCTATTCCGATTCATGACCAGCACCCGACCGCTGCGTGCGTCGCATTCATTTGGCGGAACGCAGCTCTCGCTTCACCACTTCTCCACACAGCGGCTGCTTCTCACTGGTGAAGGCGACGTCAGGGTAGTCTGGCGATGGTCGCATGAGAAGCGGACTCATGGTTTTTCCAAGTAGGATGTTATCCAGGAACGCAGCTATGTAATTTCGCATGGCGGAGATCGTCTTCTCCGGGCCCATGGCGCCAGCATGTGCCTCCAATTCAGGAAATTGCTCGGCGAGCCAAATCGCATCGGAGGCGGCCAGATGTTCCGCTCCGCGGAAGTGGACGAGTACACGAGGACCCCGTAGGCTGCGCCAGAGCTGGCAGTCACGACTTCCCCACTGATCTCGCCCCGCGGCCAGGATGAGAACCGGCTTGTCAGTTCCAATCACGGGGGTAGCCATCGCAGGCGCATCTAGGACAATTGCGGCCACGAACCGTGGCTCTCGTATCACGCTTGTGATAGCTGCTATGCCACCCAACGAGTGTCCCATGATAGCGACATGGCGCAAGTCTACTTTACCCGAGATGAGGACTCCATGCCTGTCGTTCAGCCGCTGCAATTCATCGAGGACTGACGACAAATCCTGAAGGCGAACGTGCGCGGCGTAAGAAAGGGATTGCTCATCCGTTCGCAACGTGTCGGGTCGGAAATGGCTGCCTAACACCGAGATGGCCAGGCGTCCGTCGGGAAACTCGACGACAGTGCTTTCGTAGGTGTGGGCCACGGAAGCGACCACGTATCCTCTGCTGGCCAGGTCCTCAGCAAGGAACGTGTAGTCCGTCAGTGTGCCAGTGTAACCGTGAGTCAGAAGAACGAGGGGATGCGAGCCACGGGCCACAGGTGCATTCCGCCAACTGTTCGTTTTAATTTCGGGTAACTCGACTCCAGTAATCTGAGAAAGGTATAGCCACACCTTCGGTGACGCATATTCGGCGAGTTCATAGCCCTGAACCAAGGATGCCGGATACCAGAGGCGAATGAGCAACTCTCGCTTTCTCCCGTTGGCAAAGTAGGGGTCATCGCGATTCGGATCACTCATTTTCGCCGAGAACGTTCCGACTTTGTACGGCCCTGTCGGAAGAGGTACTCGAACGACGGGCTGCGCAGCGGGCGCTGCCATCTGAACGAACAGCGCGATCAGGACTGCTAGTTCAGTCTTAAGCGAACGTAAACTGAAACAAGTCCACATGATCTTTGGTCAGTTCACTGTAAGCGTGACCGGTATGGAGTGCTGGATTGGTCCCGAACTGGCGTTGACGTTTACGACGTAGGCGCCGGCAGGCGTGCCGGAGCCCGTTCGGTTTGATCCTCCACAGCCTTCGAGGACAACTAGCGCCGCCACGGTTGCCCCTAGCAACAACAGATACCCGAGTCTCCGTCTCCGCGAAAGTAGCCCAAGCAAGCCACTACCGATTAGCACAACTCCGAGTGGTGACATCAACAATGCATAAACCAATCGCCGTTTTGCTGGAATGCCCATATATCCCGAGGGTCCGGTTGTGCTCAAAGTCATCTGCGCAGTTGCAATGCCGTTAGCAGCAGGTTTTACTGTGGTCGGATTAATAGAGCATGTGGGAGGTAGCAGGCCCGTGGCCTGTACTGAACAAGTGAGTGAGACGGGACTTGCAAAGCCGTTTATCGATCCCAAGGTGATCGTTGAGACTCCGCTCTGCCCCGGATTAAGAGGATTCGGAGATGAGGCGGAAACCGAAAAATCCGGAGATATAAAACTCGCGGTCACAGATTGGTCCCCATTCATGGTAACGACGCAACTAGTCGTCCCCTGACAGGCACCACCCCAGCCACCGAAGCTTGATCCAGGCGATGCCGATTCGCTCAGCGTTACCGGGGTCCCGATGGCATAACTTGCCGTGCAGGTGCTGCCGCAGTTGATTCCCGCCGGGCTGCTGGTAACCGTTCCGCTCCCATTGCCACCAGACGAGTTCACGCTGAGTACCGGCAACAGATTAAATGTAGCCACGACTTGTCTGTCCGCCGCCATATTCAACGTACATGGCCGGGTTCCTAAGCAGGCCTGGCTCCACCCCGAAAACATCGAGAGTGGATCGGCGACGGCGGTGAGAATAACAGAGGTCCCCTTCGCATAACTGGCCGAACAGGAAGTACCTGTGCTGCCGCAATCAATACCTGACGGACTGCTGTTCACGTTTCCCGAACCAGTTCCCTCAGTGCGGAGCGTTGCGATGAAGGGGCCCGTATCTTGACCGATCAACGTTAGCTGCTGAGGGCTGCAGGCGCCGTCATCGTTGACATTGAGCATTCCGTTTCTGATCCCAGCACCACCAGAGGTGAAACTCAAATCCAACGTGCAACTCGACCCTGCAACTAAGCTCGCCCCGCATGTGTTGCTAGTGACCGCAAAATCACTTCCATTCGTCCCGGTGATAGGCGTGCCGGCGATGTTCAACGTGTTGCCGCTCAAATTCGCAAGCGTTGCGGTCTCTGGTCCGGTGGTCATCCCGAAGTCCAGCCTCGGTGGCGTCAAGCTGATATTCGTCTGGCAACCCGCTAGGTTGACAACGGTGGGGTTGAGCGGTCCCCCGCTGGAAGGGACTATGGTTCCCGCTCCAATGAAATTGCCAATACCCGGTGGACTGAAAGTGAATTGCAAGTTGCATGTGCCACCCGCCGCAACTGGATTCGTGCAAGTCGTACCGCTCGCATTAATGGGGAAATAAGCGCTGGACGAAATGGAGAGGCTTTCCGAAGTGTTGTGCTTATTTGTGATGACCACCGTTTGAGGGCTGCCACTATTGCCGACGATGAGGGTGCCGAAATTCACAGTGCTTGGTGCCGAAGTGACCGGAGGGACGCCGAGACCCGCTAAACCGACGACTTGGGTTGATGTTGGGTCACTGTCCATAACCGTAATTGCACCCGGGTAGGTGACTGTGGCGAAATTGGCGGTTGGCTGAAAACTGACGTTGAATGTGCAATGCCGGGAGGCTGGGAGGGTCTGCCCTGAGCACGAATCAGCCGTCACCTGGTAAACGCTCGCCGAAGCACTGAGACTCGTTATCGACAGCGTCTTCGAGCCACTGATGTTCGTAATCATGACGGTCTGTGTGGCGCTTGCGGTCCCCGCTTCTTGGCTGCCGAAGTCCAACGTGGCGGGAGAGATCGCCACCTGTGTCGAGATGCGTCCGGTCCCCTGGCCCGACAAGCCCACTGGTTGGGTGCCAGGGGAAGCGTTGCTCGATATGCTAATCGCGCCTGGAATACTCCCCTTCGTGGTCGGTTGGAAGGCCACGTTAATCGCGCAGCTCTGTCCAGCGCCAAGTGGAGTGGAAGAAGCCGGACAGTTGTTGCGCTGGGAATAGTTTCCGGTCGTAGTTATGCCGTTGATCGTTAAGCCTACGCTTAGATTGTTGGTTAGGGTCACCGCTTGTGGAGAACTCGTTGTACCGACTGGAACCCTTCCAAAACTCAGAGCAACCGGCGAGAACGTGACCGGGGGATCGGCTGTGCCCGAAAGCATGATCACATGCGGATTACCAGCCGCATCGTCGGAGACCGCTACCGTTCCGCTAAATGGACCAATGATAGGCGAAGCAAATGTCACGTCGACTGCGCAACTCGTCCGCGGCTGTAGCAAGCTGGGCGGAACCGGACAATCATTGGTTTGAGAATAATATCCACTACCCGTAAAACCCTTGATGGTAACCCCCACGCCGCCAGAGCTAGTTAGCTGGACGCTTTGAGCCGCGCTGGTGGTGCCCACGACCTGAGGTGCGAAGGTCAAGCTTGTGGGCGCGAGGCTCAGATGTTTCCTTAGCGGTGCAAAGCAAAGAAGAACCAGAGACAAGACTAGCAACGCAACCGCAAACGGTCTCAACCTCATAGGTGCTCCTCAACAGCTGCGATTAAAATTCCCCAGGCAAACGAAAGTCACCGACAAAGTAGCTCCAGCGGAGCTCTAGGCCCACGAAGAAACGGGTGGCCGCAAGGCAGCGCACGCCGTTACGAACGGCTATCAATTTCGGTTAACGGGAGAGAGCGTGCGGGTAAATAGGGGAAGAGACTTTCAACCGAGCGAGCCGCGCGAATTCTCTCTTTCGACTAATTAGTGCAGAATTATGTTGAGCCCGCATGTAAAAGTCAAGCAGACAAGAGGGATCGCGAAGTAGGCCAATAGAGAAGGAAACCGAATAGAGCGGGTATCACAGTTGCAAGCGGCACAGGGTGAGCTTAGCCTCCCCCGCATTCTCACTTTTCTGCAGCTTTTTTCGCCCACTTAGACAAGCTGTCGAGGAAGGGATACACGGTATTGGGAGCTTCTATTTCTCCGGTGAGCGCGGTTTTGAATGGAACCATCCGGCCATAAAAGTCGCGGGTACTGTCCTTATCCTGGCGGATACGGGCTCCGGCCAGACTCACTCCCGCGAACACCCCGCGCGCTCGCGAATAGGTCAATACCTGGGCGCGCATCTTCCAGTCTGTGTCCGCGGCGGCATGGCGGCCAACCGGACCGGCAGCCACCGAGGCATCTACTCCTAGCTGGAATTTACTCGATAAGAGATTATCCATGCCCTGATTATTCATTACGAGCATCACCAAGTCGACCGCCTGTCCTCCAACTTGAAATCCGAAACTGCCCCCCTCAATGGCAAAGAAAGCCGGTGCGCTCCACCCCTTGGCCGTGCGACAGCTGGCCACTCCGCGCCCATAGCGGGCGGCCACCATGAACCCGCCTTTTAGCATGGAGGGCACAACTGCCACACAATCCGCCGAGCCCAGGATCTCTTGGGGAATACCCTGGTCCGGAGCACCTTCGATTTCGTTGAGGACTGAAGCTGCCGATTGTACGCGCTGGACAGCTTTGCTGGTCTCCGCCGCAAAGCTCGCCGCAACCAAGACTCCCGCCAAGCACACCAGCACCATCATTTTCATAAATGTCAATTCCTGAGCAAGGAATTTTGCGACGCAATTCTAAATGATTATGCTCTCTTCGACGTGTGCACACCAACATTGGTTGGCTGCGGCAGTGTGGCGGCACCTTCGAAGTTAATATTTCGGTCCTAAGAATCGCGGGTCAAGCCATTCGCGACACCGCCCCCAACGGCAGCGCTTCAGCGTTCGGTTGGTTTGTATTTCGCAACCTCGGGTGCTACCATCCGAAGTTAGTGGCAAGGAGGAAAATCATGGCGGATCGTGACGGCAATAGTCTCTTGTGGTTCTTGGCCGGCTTGGGAATGGGTGCGGTCATGGGTGTACTGTATGCGCCACTGGCCGGCAGCGAGACTCGGCGTGCCATTCTGGAAAGGGCGGAAGTGGGCGGCGATTATGTGCGCGACCGTGCCCGCGAGGCGAGTCAGCAGGCGCAACGATGGGCTGATCGTGGGCGCGAGGTTCTCAACCAGCAAAAAGACCAATTCCGTTCGGCCTATGAAGCGGGTCGGCAAGCCTATCACGAAGCTACGACTCCGGAGGGTAGTGGAGACGCCAAGAACATTTGAAGCGACCCGCTCCAGGATAGCGGCTGCTGGAGTCAGTTGAGCTCGAGTGAAGCTATGGATAACAATGTTTTTTTAGTCTTCGTCGCTGTGATCACAGCGGCGTTCGTAGTGCAAGCCGGAGTCATGGTTGCCTTGTATCTGGCGGTGCGCCAGAGCCGCACCCGCATGGAGGTGCTCGCCAGCGAAGTTAAGTCTAAGACGGTACCGATGCTGGAGGCCGCTCAATCCCTCGTAAGCGAGCTTCGTCCTAAGATCGAAGCAGTCGTGGAAAACGTTTCCCAATCAACTTCGCTACTGCGGAACCAGATGCATCGCCTTGATGCCACAGTAAATGACGCGCTTGATCGCACTCGCCTGCAGGTGATTCGAGCCGATGAGATGGTTAGCCGCACTCTGGATAAGGTGGAAGAGACAACCGAAGTCGTTCACCGCACCGTGGTCTCGCCTATTCGTCACGTCTCCGGTCTTTATCAGGGCTTAACGGCTGGACTGGAGTACTTCCTGGGCCGCCGCCGCCGCGGCCGCGAGAGCGTGGGTGTTCCCCAAGACGAACTTTTTATCTAGACTACTCCACATTTTTTCCAGTGCTATGCTGCGCCACCATATCTCCCTGGGCCCGCTTATTGGTTCCGCAGCACCATTTGAAGTCCGCTGTCCAGCTTGACGTTTTTCCCTTCCGACGAAACGGTGCCGCCCTGTGGCGTCGATTGCAGTGTCACTCCCGACATCCCCATCACCCCATGACTACTCGCATTCAGCCCTGCATTAGTCGGGGATCCGCTTGCGTCGTTCGTGCCCACGTCGGTTCCTGCGCCTGCATTCGGAGTCGGATAGGTTGACCCTCGCATCGGAGAATTCATTCCGCCCGACTTCCCGCTACCTCCCGAACCCGGAGCTCCTGGACCCCCCATCGAAGGTTCCGATCCGTTGCCACCATTACCCATGCCAGGACCTTGCTGGTACATCGCCTGCATACTTTCCATGGCTTGGATGGTTAGGGAGGCAAGGGGAATCTGCGTTCCATCCTTTAGCTCCGCCCGATCGAATGCAAGCCCAACTTGAGATTGGTGCTGGTCTTTTCCGCGGGATTGCACCGCTGTCACATGGCCGACAATCTTCGTGCCCTTTGGGATGACGACCTTACCGCGCGATAAAACCGCCTGCGTTACTTTTGCAGCCACCGGGTCCCCAACCTTGGCCTTCTTGGAATCGATGGGTTTGCTCAACTCCGCATAAATTAGGCTCCCTTGTTGCAGTTGCGCGCTCTCGGAAGCTGACGATGTCGTTGGCTGCTGGCCTGCCGCTGCGGTCCCGGGGGCACTGCCCTGGCCCAGCGCATATGCCGTCAGAATGAGGAACGTCAACAAAGCTAAAATCTTATTCATGTTCTTCTCCAATCTGAACGCCTGATGCAACGTACCCGCCCAATTCGATCAGATGCAGGATTTCGGACGAGCGTGACGCGGCATTCCCAACCAATATGGACTACGATCTTAAACCTTAGACACGATGGAGGATACTCGTTTGTCCCTGGTTGCTTCAACTTAGATTGCTGCGTCAGCATTCGACAACGCCGAACAACAAAGGAAACCGTCGCGGACGACGATGCGGTTGGTCCCTCCTCGTCAGTCTTAACGTTGCCCCGACTCTAGGTAGCCTCGCCATTTCCTGGTTAAGCAAAGCTGACGGCATTTGTGCGCTCGGCCATAGCGGAGTGAGCTTGCAGAAAAAACCCAGCGCCTGCTTTCTCTTTTTTCATCAGAACAAAGGCCTTGTCGAACTCCTGCAGACCGCTCGGCATAGCGCATGTTGTTCATGAGCCGGACGAATCACAAATGCCCGAATGGCTTATGGATTCGAGGGCGCTCAGATGCAGCCCATTCTTCCAGAGGATACCGCGTCAGCAAATCGTTTATCTTCACAATGGCTGGCATCAGCTCGTGGTCGAGCGCGCCTTGACTGTCAGTCGCCTGCGCACTGCTCCCACACAAAACTTGTCAGGGAACTTCGACGGTCGAAGCACCACCACCTCTCCCCACAGCAGTGGAGAGCAATACCCAGAGCTGGAAGAAGAGATGGCTGGCCCTGGGGCAGTCACTTTCCATACTCCATTAAGCAAGCCAACGCCAGCAACTAATCAATATCGAATTGCTCCTGATGCACGGCGGGATCGCTTTTCACGATGATGGTCTTGCCCGTAAGCTCCTCCATTTCGCTTAGCCACCTGCCATTATTCGATTTGAGAACCTTGGCAACCTCGGGATTAACGCGCAACATGACGTCTGTATGCTCGAGGTGTTTCGTCATTTTGCGCATCTCGACATAAATCTCGTTGCACACAGTGGTCACCGACTTAACGTATCCCGTTGCCGTGCAGTAGGGACAAGGAGTGCCAATCGTCCGCTCCAGCGATTGCTTTACGCGCTTGCG
>Ga0126372_10000078_pt1 | contig 25700 bp, 25 predicted proteins | sample PanSoiMetaPlot_6_FD_92762 | JGI IMG/M metagenome (GOLD analysis project Ga0126372, IMG submission 92762) | Tropical forest soil microbial communities from Panama - MetaG Plot_6 | ecosystem: Environmental > Terrestrial > Soil > Tropical forest > Bulk soil | place: Panama | collected 2016-02-17
CGAATAATCATTTAGGGATGGACATTTACGAGGAGATCGTTAAACTGCGTCAGCAAGGCCGGCGTGGAGCGGTTGCGACCATAGTCAACGTGCGCGGCTCGATCCCATCGTTCAAGACGGCCAAGATGTTGGTCCGAGACGATGGCTCGATCTATGGCACTATCGGGGGTGGCTGTGTCGAGGCTGACGTGTGGCAGGCCGCACGCGAGGTCATGGGGTCGGAGAAATCTCGCACTCTCTCCTTCGATCTTAATCAGAGTCCCAAGTACGATACCGGTTTGGTATGTGGTGGCACACTCGAGATCTTCATCGAGCCAGTCCTTCCTCCAGATTTGCTTTACATTTTTGGTGCAGGACACGTAGCCGCCAGCCTTTACAAGACAGCCCATGAAGCTGGATTTGACGTGATCGTAGTGGATGACCGCGAGGCTTATGCAAACCGAGACCGGTTTCCCGCGGCGCGGGAAGTTATCTCGGATGATTTTGAAGTAGTCATGAAGCAGCTGAGCCCGAGCCGGTCCTCGTATATCGTGATCGCTACTCGAGGCCATCGCGACGATATGCGTTGTCTGCGCTGGGCGGTACAGACCGAGGCTCGTTACATCGGCATGATCGGGTCCAAGCGCAAGACCATTCAAATCTTCAAGGAGCTGGTTGGCGAAGGAATTCCAGCCAAGCTGTTTGAGCGGCTGCACGCGCCGGTTGGCCTCGATATTGGGGCGGTAACGCCCGAAGAGATCGCCATCGCGATTACTGCCGAGCTCATCGCCATTCGTCGTCATTGTGAATGTGCCCTGCCCCACATGAGCTGGTTCCTGAGTCACAAACCTGTGGCAGAAGGTGAAACACCAGCAGCAAAGGAACTTGAACAACCCCAGGACACATGGCTACGCCACGAATCTTGACTGCAGGTCGGCGGCCTCGATTCCGCTGACTTCCCCTTTCCTTTCTGTTATCGTGCGTGCATGGCTCGCGCACCTGCATTCTGTGGGGTGATTCTGGCGGCCGGCGAATCAACGCGCATGGGCAGAGACAAGGCTCTTCTTCCCTGGCCTCCCCCGGGTCCTGCCATCGCTTCCTCCGAGACGTTCCTCTCGGCCGGCATTCGTTCCCTGTTGCAGTTTTGTGATTTGGTCGTAGTAGTCGCAGGCCAGAACGACACCCGCCTTGCGCCCGTCGTTTATACCCACAATGCCTCTTTGATACGGAACCCGGCTCCGGAGCGGGGTCAATTCAGCTCCCTACAAGTCGGATTGCAGGAAGTGCTCAATCGCGGGCGCGATGCCGCCATGATCACTCTAGTGGATCGGCCGCCGGTGCGCTCTGCCACACTTCAAGCGTTGCATGATGCTTTTCTGTCCGCTCCGACTACCACCTGGGCCGTGGTTCCCGAGTATAAGGGGAAACATGGACACCCTGTGATCGCCGCCCGGGAGTTTATCCACCAATGTCTCGAAGCAGCGCCAACCGCCACAGCACGGGAAATAGAACACCAGCACCAACCTCATATCGCCTACCTTCCCGTTGAGGACCCCTTCGCAGTGGTGAACGTGAATACCCCCCAGGACTATTCCTCTCTCCAAAATGCGCCGGTACTCGGATAGCACTTTGGCGCCCACCCAAGATAGTTTATATTTCTAGTTATATCTCGTGGCGTCGAGAACTCGGGATTCGGCGCCAAATCATTCTTGGACCATTAACTTTGCCTCATACCCGTCACCGTTCCAGGAGGCACCATGCCTCCGAGTTTGTCGATTCGATTCTGAAGCTAAATCCCCGTACTGCCGCCTTTGATTGCGACGGCACCCTGTGGGCGGGTGATGCAGGCGAACGCTTTTTCATGTGGGAATTGGACCAGGGCCTGGTTGCCCCCGAGATCGCGGCTTGGGGGCGCCAGCGCTACGCCGATTACAAGTCCGGTAAGGTCAGCGAAGACGATATGTGTGGCGAGATGGTCTTCCTGCACGAAGGTCTGAGGGAATCCTTGGTGCAGGCGGCGGCCACTCAATTCTTCGATGAACATATGGTCCACCAGATATTTCCTGAATTGCGCAATCTGGTCAGAAAATTGATTGACCAGGGTTGTGATGTTTGGGCGGTATCTTCTACGAATGAATGGACGATTCGCGCAGGTATGCGTTATTTCGGAATTCCTGCAAACAAGATCCTCGCCGCAGCCGTAGAAATTGAGGATGGCATCATCACCGACCGGCTCATCCGCGTTCCCACAGGAGACGGAAAACCCAACGCTCTGCGTTCAGCCCTGGAGAATCCTCCCGAGGCAGCGTTCGGAAACTCCAAGTGGGACGTTGCCATGCTCGCCACGGCCAAGCACGGTTTCGCAGTCAACCCCAATCCAGACCTGGAAGACGTAGCCCGGCAGTTTGGCTGGCGCATCTATTTTCCCGATCCCATCGAAGGCTAGACAAAAAGAAAAGCGCCCTGCTGGAGAGAAGGGCGCTGGAGATTCTTAGATCCGGATCTAAATTGACCACAGCATAAGATCGGATATCCACATTTGTCTATACGGAGCTTACTGTAGCTGCCGGCTACGGGATTCCTCATTTCATCCCCTGTAATTCTTCAGTAATGCGGCTACAGCATCGATGGCCAAATGAGCGGCATGTGCAGAGGCTTCGGGCAGCCCTCCGAGGGCTTGGGTAAGATCATCTTTCCCGACCAGCTTGGCTTCGGATGTAGTTCGGCCGGCCAGCAACTCGGTAACCGCCGAGCCACACGCCATTGCCGGAACACAGCCCTTCGCCTGGAAGCGGATATCGGCGATCCGTCCTTCCCGGATATTCGCCGTGAGGCGCAGCACATCACCGCAAGCTGGATTTTCGACCAGGACGGAGGCGTCTGGATGCGTCAGCTCTCCTGAGTTGCGCGGATTCTGGAAGTGGTCAAGTAACTGGGGAGAGTACATGGTGTGATATACGCCGTTCTCGAGTTTCCTGAATGTAGTCGATGGTGCTTCGCCCAGCGGCCGCCAGCCGTCGCAGCTAACTCTAACCTCAGCTGAATCCGGGGGAGCGATACAATCTGCACGGGACAAGTATAATGGCGCACCTGCCCGAGCGGATAGTCAGCCTTCAGCCCAGTGCCACGGTGATTCTGGCCGGCCTTGGACAAATTGAGCGCCTCGTTGCCTGTACCCGGTACTGCGCTGACGTCTGCCCAGGGGTTGCAAACGGTCGCCTGATCGTCGCCGATTCCTGGACCGCCAATTCTGAGCAGATCCTTGCTGCTCGTCCCGATCTGGTGATCGCCGCTGTACCGTACCAGGAAAAAGCGCTTTCTCAAATTCTCAAAGCCGGTATTCGTTTTCTTGGGTTGGCGCCGAGCAACCTGGCTGACATCTACACCGATATTGGCGCAGTCGCGGGCATAGTCGGCGCATACGATCGTGGCGAAGGCATGATCGACAACATGAGGAGAGAGATTGAAGCTGTGCGTAAGCAGGTGCGAGATCTGCCTCGGCCCACGGTCTTTTGTGAAGAGTGGGGCAAGCCCCTGATCGCGTCTCAGCGATGGGTAGCAGAGCTGGTGGAAGCGGCCGGTGGCGAGTTCCTCGGCGAAGCTGGCTCGGAACGCTCGGCGGAGGCGGTGCTGGCCGAGAATCCCGCAGTTCTGATTGCCGCCTGGTGTGGCGCGGGGGATCGTGTGCCGCTGGAAAAAATTGTCAGACAGCGCGGCTGGGGAACAATGCAGGCTGTTCGGGATTCCCGGGTTTACTCGATTAGCGACGAGCTGCTCAACACGCCGGCCCCTACCCTGCTTCAAGGTCTGAGAGCAATTGCCGCAGCCATTCACCCTGAGCTATTCGACTTCCCCCGCGGTCTTAGACAGATCACCAGGACGAAAGACAGCAGACGCGGGCATGTTCCCGGCGTGTGATTTAATATCTGGATGCCTGCTCCGGAAAAAGCACAAAACGTACGTTTGCAAGTTGATCGCCTGGGATCTTCGGCAATGTCCCCTGAACACCTGATGTCTGGGATCGTAAGCGTCCTGCACCAGAACATGCCCAAGTACAATTGGGTCGGTTTCTACATGCTGGAAAAATCCGAGTCCGTGTTGGCTTTGGGACCCTTCCTAGGAGCCACGACCCCGCACAGGCGAATCCCGCTGAATCAGGGCATCTGCGGTGCAGCCGCTTCCAGCGGCCAAACCATCGTGGTGGACGACGTTCATTGTGATCGTCGCTACCTGGCTTGTTCGATCGAAACTAAATCCGAAATTGTTGTGCCTGTGTTTGCGAGGGGACAGGTGGTCGGTGAACTCGACATTGATAGCCGATTCCCTGCTGCGTTCACGCCCGAGGACCGGGAATTAGTCGAGCATTGCGCCGCGGTGGTCGGCAAGTACCTGGAATCTGCCCACTCATGAGAATCGAGCCCGGCACACTGCGCGCACCCGAAATCGGCCGCGTGTGGCTCAACTCGCCGTGAGCTTCCTCAAATTGCGCAGGCACGCAGCGCTGATTGATTTTTGGGATTCGACCTACGTCAATTCGATTCATACCGTGCCTTCCGCGCAAGCTTGGTACGACCGCTACCGGGATAAAGGCCTGAGCGTTATGGGATTCACACGTGGGAGTTCACCTTTACCCGATCGGAATCCAATGTCGATGGCGCCGCACGCGACTTTGGATTGACTTATCCTGTCGTCGTCATGGAGAGTAATTATGAGATCTGGAATTTGGCGATGGCATCATCTAGAACCGCTTGCTACGATGCGCTTATCTCTCAAGCATGGTGTTCGATCGAAGTCGAGATTGGCAACCACCCATTCGCGGCTTCGTCGAGCGGAAGAAAACCAGGAGAGTTATATCCCGGTTTCCCCGGCTCGCTGGTACACCCCTGTAAATAGTCCCGGTTTCGGCAGGCATACACTCGAACCGCTCCGTCCTGCCGGGCTAGCCGCATTCGCCTTCACCGTCTCCAGTTGTGTTGACTTCCGTATCGCCGGCGCTCGGACCAGCGTCCCAGATCGTTCATGAAACGCGTTGTCGCCGCCTTGATTATGAATCAGGGCAAGATTCTAGTTTGCCAGCGCACGCGCCATCAAACAATGCCCCTGAAGTGGGAGTTTCCCGGAGGTAAGATGGAAACCGGCGAACAGCCACGGGACGCTCTGCGCCGTGAACTCGAAGAGGAATTGGGCATCGACGCGAAAATTGGGGAAGAGGTCGCCCGCATTCAGCATAAATACAAGGATGGCGGCGCGGTCGAGCTTCGGTTCTATGTAGTTCACCACTTCCAGGGCGAAATCGAGAATCGTATATTTCGCGACATACAGTGGGCCGACCGCAAGAAGCTCCCAACTTTTGATTTTCTCGAAGCCGACCTCGAACTCGTAAAACGTTTGGCCGGCGGCAAATTAGTGTAACTCCCTGCTTTGCTTTCTGCTTTCAGAAGTCACCGGCAATCGATCCCGGGCGTGATCTGCCTCCCCCAGGTAGCGCACATCGCAAGCAGGGTTAAGGGACTCCCCAATCGGAGTTTGGGACGTCGCGCGGTCATCCTAGTCACAGATCACGCCCCCGGTTGAAACATCCGGGCGCGCGTGTTGAGATCCTGGCTGCTTCCCTTGACCGGGGTGAGCACGGACGTCCGTTCAGGCGGTCACTTCACTTTGGCGAAGATAATGACAAGAGTGTACAGCGCTAAGGACTCGATCAGCGCCAGACCGAGAATTAGTGCCAGCTGAATACCTGGGCGCGCACCAGGGTTGCGTCCTAGAGCCTCGGCCGAGGCTGCCGTCGCCTTGGCTTGGCCCAACGCGCACAAACCGGAAGCAATGGCCATGGAAAAGCCGGAGGTGATGGCGACCCAGTTAACTGGAGCAGCTGCGCCACCCTGCGCGAACGCGGGCACGGTAAAACATAACGCCGACATTGCCGCAAACAGATACCTCAATTTACGCATCAGTGTTTCTCCTTGTGAGTATGAATTGCCGCCAGTGGGTGGTTGACGTCATCCTCGTACAGACGCCCTCACGCTGGAGGCGGTTCTCAGCCCTGCTGACACACCGCGTCGTTTCAGAACATGGAGAACTATTTTTTAATGCTCTTCCGCAACCGCTCCCGCCAGGTACACCGTCGTCAACAGGACGAAGATATAGGTCTGGAGCAACGAAACACCTATATGGAGCCCCAGAAAGATAATCGGCACGCCGATTGGCACCAACGAGAAAAACACTAGGGTGACCATGTCGCCAGCGAACATGTTGGCGTAAAGACGAATGGTCAGCGAGAGTATACGGGCCATATGGCTGATAGTCTCGATGGGAAACATGAGGATCGCAAGCGGGATGCGGATGAATAACGACATACTGGGATCGGCCGGCCCAAAAAAATGGGCCAAATAGTGGACTCCCTGCTTCTTGAACCCCTGTGCCTGGTAGTAGAAAAAGGCGCATATGGCGCAGCCCAGCGGCACCGAAGCACTGGCGCCGGTCGGCGACTCAAACCCGGGAATCAGACCCAACAGGTTGGAAATCAGAATAAAAAATCCCAGCGCAACCAGGAATGGAGTGAAGCCTTCGCTATGACTTCCGATAATCTCGTGGCTCTGGTCAATGATGAATCCATGCACACCTTCGAAAATGTGCTGCAACGCGCCGGGTTTGTCTGCCGACAGCCGTGAGCGGACGATCGCAAACAGGGTCACCAGGAAAAGAAAAACCACAACCTCCATCGCGACGGCATTCGAAATTGGTGCCTGCGGATAGGTCGGCTCGATCCGGAATGCGCGTAACAATGCGGTAACCGGACCCGCGAAAGCATGATTCAGGATTTCGGTGACCCAGAGTTGTTCGGGCATGTGGCGTTCAGGCTTCGGCCCTCAGCTTTACAATTCGGAGAATTTTCACAGTCCCCGCGCTAGGGCTGCGTACACTTCGTAACCGGCTTCGCACGCGATAGCCCCTACAGGCAGAAACAAGCCCGTCAGGAACCCGTAGAGACTCAAGGGCGAAAAAGTCAATATAGCATAGGCCGCTAACCCCATCAAAAAGTAGCGCAGCAGGAATCGCAACACGATTCCCCTCCCCGATTCACCGCGACCTGTACGAGTAATTCGGTCTGCCATGGCGTTGACCACGCGCTTGAGCCAATAGAAATTCAGGTAGGAAATCGCGCAGCCCAAAGCGAACCCTAGAGCGGCCCGCCCTCCGTAGCACACCGACGCAGCGGCCGTGAGAATCACAGCCAGCGCAATCATCAATATCCGGATACGGTCCAGGGAGCCCGAGTAAAAGGCCTCGGATTGGTTCAGATTGGATTGCTCATTTTGCATAGTAAAGTTTCCGGCCAGTCTCCGACCGGACGCCGCGAGAGCATCTCACCGGTGCGCTGGCGCCGGGACCACGCCACAACCTACCGCGGAGCGGGTCGAGAACAAAGCCCCCAAGACGGTGGCACTAATTGAACCCGCATCCGAGGCTTGGCAAGGAAGGCCGATGAGCGTGTCAGCCGTCGATCCCATATTTCTCGCGAAGAAAATCCTGCAATTTTGCCGGCAGAACACGTGCCAGCTCCTGCCATGTAACCATCCTGCAGCGCATCAGCAGTTCGTGGATTCGAATCGATCGCATGACCGCGTACCAATGCTCGCGTAAATCCGGACGACGCGCGTCCATAATCACACAAAACGAGCATCCACCCTGATAGGCCGCGAGGACATTTCGAATGAGCTGGTACGAAAGGTAGCACTCCTCACTGCGCGCGAGAGTGGGAACCTTAAAGACGTCGTAAAAGTCGCGATAGCCGTTGACCACCGCCACCGCTTTCCTTTGGAAGTCGAATTCCGTAAGCTTGGCTTCGATTAGCAAATTCTCCAGACGCATGTCCACCTCGGTCCGATCGGTCGACCCATTGGCCAGCGGAACACGCGCCCGATACCCGAACTCGGGAGTCTTTGCAGCCTCGACATGAAGAAGCTTTAAAACCAGCCCTCGCTTCAACGTGCCCGGATAGCAAAATACGTTCATGAGCAACGCGTCAGAACTGGTGCTGGAATCCAGTTCTTTCCGGCGCATTCCATCTCGTGGAAATATCTGAGCAGCCGAGGTGTGGGGCTTCTCTAGCCGTCTCCGCCAGTTGTCGTCACGGCAAATTGCGCGATAGACAGAAGGCAGAAAATTCCCATGCTGCCTCCCGTCCTCACTGGCTTCATAGCAGACGATCGGCTCAGGTCCGCTAGTCACCCGATGGGCCAATCGATGATGTTGCGCATACTCCAGATTGCGCGCGCCGAGCTCACGCCGCAGAGCCTTGACATAGGGAAAAGCGGACACAGCTGTTCCTCAGCGGAGGTTGGAGTTCAGGTTAGCAAACAAAAGCAATTTTTTCTTACTTATCGGAATCAGAAATGGCGGTTCTAACCAATTCGACGAATCCCGCAGCAATTCCCAAGAGCAAACCGACCAGATATAGCGAGGTCGTGTGCAGCCACTTGTCAAGACCCAGACCGATCAGCCAGCCCGCGGCAGTAGCCGCAGGCAGGACAAACGCAAGTTCGCTGTAGCGGGCTAGCTGAACCCAGAAGTTGTCCTTATCAGGCGGCTTTGGATGGGAAGGCAAATTAGTCGTTGCTCGCTGGCTTTTGGTCGTTGGCCATTCCTCTCATGGGGCTGAAGCCCGCTTGGCTAACGAGCAACCACCAAAGATCAACAGCTACTTCATCAGATTCGCCATCGCCGGATTCAGCCTGACGTTCAACGACCAGTTCACCAACCGGATGAACGGTTCCGGATATACTCCGATGACCAGCGTCGCAACCAGGCTCACCCATAACGCGCCCCACATCGCACCACCGGTCCGCACGCGCTCCGTATCGAGCGCTGGGCGCATAAACATGGCGCTGGCAATGCGCATATAGTAATAGAGCCCGAATACCGCATAAAGCACGGCAATCGCAGCCAATGCGTAGTAGCGAGTTTCAATCAGGCTGAGGAAGATAAAGTACTTTCCCCAGAATCCCGCCAGCGGCGGAATACCAGCCAGCGACAGCAGGAACACTAGCATGAGGACAGCTGCGGTGGGAGCCCGCGAAAACAAACCCGCGATGTCGTCAATTTCGTCGCCGATCACGTTGCGCCGCCGCAATGAGGCAATCACGGCAAATGCCCCGAGATTCATGAATGTATAGACCAGCAGGTAGAGAAGTATTCCCTTGAGTCCGTCTACGCGGGCGCCCGACTCGGCGGCCGAACCATAGGCAACCGCGCCCAGCAACATGTAGCCGACGTGCGCAATGGATGAATAGGCCAGCAGACGCTTGAGGTTGTTTTGCGTCAGTGCCGCCAGGTTCGCCGCGGTCATGGTTGCCAGCGATACAAAGATCAAAAGCGGCACCCAAATCGCCCGCAGTGGCTCCAGGCCGAGACCCAACACGCGCAGTAGCATCGCCCAAGCCGCAGCCTTCACGGCCACGGACATGAATCCGGTAATGCTGGTGGGTGCGCCCTCGTAGGCATCCGGCGCCCATTGATGGAAGGGAACCGCGGCAATCTTGAAGAGAAGGCCGGTGGCCACGGTCATTAAGGCCAGCACTGCCACGGGGTCGGCATGATTCTGCGACAAGGCCAAGTCGCGCGTCAGGCGGTCCCGTATGATCCCCAGGTTCGTGCTGCCTGTCAACCCGTACAGCAACGACAGCCCGTAGGCAAAGATTCCCGAAGAAAAGGCTCCCAGCAGCAGGTATTTCAGCGCGGCTTCATTCGAGCGGCGATCGCGGCGAAGAAATCCCACCAGCACGTAGGTGGAAATAGCCATCAACTCCAGCCCAATGAAGATCAGCACAATATCGAAACCGGCCGCCATGCACATCATGCCCACGACGGAAAGCAGCAGCAGTGCATAGAACTCACCATGCTGCTCGCGTTCCTGATCCATGTAGTGCACCGACATGAGAATGGCGATTGCTGTGCCGGCCAGAAACAGGTACCAGAAATAGAGGGTGAAATGATCGATCACCATGGAGCCGACGAACGCCAGCATCCCGGAACGCCGCGAGTGGTCCAATACCCACTGTATGCGAGCCACACCGGCGGTGGCAAACAGCACTCCCAGGAACGCGGTAACCGCGTTAAACCACTTCATTTCCGCCGGGAGCATCAGGTCCATAATGATGATGCCGAGGGCAAAAACGGTAAGCAACAGAATGGGGAGCGACATCAGATAGTCGCTGCGCTCGAACATCTGGGCAACCGTAAGCACTAGTTCTTCCCCCTGGCTGGCACCATGGCCGTTTCCTTGGCCGGCGTTGCCGCGTGGGCCGGAACTGCCGCCGGCTGGACACTGGCATTGATCGCATTTGTACCTGGATATCCTGGGCGGACCGTTGCCACCAATTGATTGACTGGCTGCTCGAGAATCTGGAAGAACGGCTTGGGATAAAGCCCGATCCATAACGCCATGACAACGAGCGGAGCGAACGTCAAAATTTCTCGCGGACTGAGATCCAGCAGCTTCTCATTTTTCGGATTCGTAACCGTCCCGAAGAAGACTCGCTGATAAAGCCAGAGCAGGTAAGCTGCCGCGAGAATTACGCCGGGCACGGCCCACGCTGCCCAGCGCCAGTTTTCCATGAACGTGCCCTGCAGAATGGTGAACTCGCCCACAAAGCCATTCAGCAGCGGTAGCCCCATCGAAGACAGGAACATGATCATGGTGATCGTGGCGTAAACCGGCATCACGTTCGCTATCCCGCCGTACTCGGCAATTTCACGCGTATGCCGCCGCTCGTAAAGAATGCCAACAATCAAGAACAGCGCCCCCGTTGAAATTCCATGGTTGATCTGCTGCAGCACCGAACCGCTCAGTCCCGCCGGGTTCAAGGCAAAGATTCCCAACGTGCAGAAACCAAGGTGGCTGACCGACGAGTACGCCACCAGCTTCTTCATATCCTTCTGCATCAGGGAAACCAGCCCGCCATAAATGATGGCAATAATCGACAGCGCGATCATCCACCCCCGTACCTTGGGGTGCATGACTACATCCGGGAAGAAAGGCAAGGCAAAGCGAATGAAGCCATAGGTTCCCATCTTTAGCAGAACGCCGGCCAAAATGACTGATCCCGCGGTCGGCGCCTCAACGTGCGCGTCCGGCAGCCATGTGTGGAACGGGAACATTGGCACCTTAATAGCAAAGGCGAGGAAAAACGCGAAGAACAACAGAATGGCATAGCCCGAGCCATAGGCCGAATCGTGGAAAATCTTGGGGGCCGTTTGATACAGAGCCGGGATGCTAAACGTGTACTGACCGGTTTGATGGAAGTTATAGAAGTACAGGAACAGGACGGCCAACAACATGGCCACCGAACCAAGTAAGGTGTACAGGAAGAACTTGATGGCTGCGTACAGTTTTCTCGGGCCGCCCCAGATGCCGATCAGCAGGTACATCGGAACCAGCATCGCTTCCCAGAAAACGAAGAACAGGAAGAAATCCAGCGCCAAGAACACGCCCAGCATGCCAGTCTGCAGTACCAGGAACCAGATGTAGTATTCCTTCACCCGGTTTTCGATTGCGGTCCATGAGGACAGAATCGAAATCCAGCCCAGCAGCGTCGTCAGCATGACCAGCAGGAAAGAAATGCCATCGATGCCCAGCAAATATCCGGCGCCTATCGACGGAATCCAATTGTTGGCTGCGCCCTCCACGAACTTGAAACCTGCATCGAAGCGCTTTTCCCAGAACCAAGGCACAAGCGGCAGCGAGACCAACAGTCCCGCCAGCGCGAATATGTTGGCAATCCAGCGGATCGCATTCTTGTTGTCTCTAGGAACAAACAGGAGCAGGATCGCGCCCAGAAGTGGCGTGAAAAGAATGATGGAAAGTATGTGATTCTGCATAGCAACCTGTTCTTAATCGCCGGTGGCGCGGGCAGCGGCCACTTTGCGACCGCGATTGGCTTCGGCACGTCGCGCGATCAGCCGCACGATGAAGTAGAGCATTATCGCTGCGACTACTCCGCCGACAATCCAGCCAAACCAAATCAAAAGCCCCATTTCTGCAGCCATGAAACCAAGGAGCCCAAAAACCATGATGAGTGCATACCACTGCACCAAGCCCCACTGGAGCAGCTTCACCGGATACGACAGCATGCGCGCCATGATTGCCGGGCCATTCACCAGAAGGCCATCGATGATCCAGCGGTCCCACCATATCGTGATCGTGCTGAAGGCGCGCGTCATCCATCCAGCGCCGTTCACCGTGCCGTCAATAACTCGGGAATCAAACCACGAGGAGGCCTCCCCTAAACCCATCGCCCCCAGGCGCACTCGCCCAAGCTTCCGGCGGCCGGTGAAGAGGTAGTCGTAGCCCTCATCTACGTAGTACTTGTTCAGCATGGCGGTGTACACAGGCGGCACCTCGGCTGCTAGCGGCTCGACATAACCCTTATCAGCACCGCGGTAAACCTTCCACGCCAATCCCCACCCTCCCACTGCCAGTCCCAGAGAAAGAGCCATCAGGGTGTATTCGGTGGGGCTGGTACGCGCCTCCTCCTTTTTTCCGGCCGCAAACTGCCCAGGTTCTTCGGCGTGGAAAAGAGGCGCCTCTTTGGCGAAAACCGGCTCCAGGAATTTTTCGAAGCGGTTCGATCCACCCAGGCTGTGCGGCACACCCAACCAGCCGGCGCAAAACGAACAAACCGCCAAAACTACCAGCGGCATGGTCATGGACCCGGGCGATTCGTGAATGTGATGCTCCACTTCATGACTCATTCGCGGCTTCCCGTGAAACGTCAGGAACATCAGGCGGAACATATAGAACGCCGTCATAAACGCCGTTATCACGCCTATCAACCATAGGAACCGGTAGGCACCACCTTCGGACGACCACGCCTGCCACAGAATCTCATCTTTGGAGAAGAAACCCGCGAGCGGGAAGATGCCGGCAATTGCCAGGGTGGCCACAAACATCGTCCAGTGGGTGATAGGAATTTTGCGGTGCAGGTTCCCGAAGTTGCGCATGTCCTGCTCCCCGCTCATGGCGTGGATCACCGAACCGGAGCCAAGGAAGAGAAGCGCCTTGAAGAACGCGTGGGTGAATACGTGGAAGACACCTGCCGCAAACGCACCCACACCCAGCGAAAGGAACATGTATCCGAGTTGCGACACCGTGGAATAGGCCAGCACCCGCTTGATATCGTTCTGCACCAACCCAATCGAGGCTGCAAAAATGGCCGTGAGCGCCCCCACAATTGCCACGGTTTTCATCGCGGTTGGCGCCAGAAGGAAAATTGCATTCGAGCGCGCCACCATGTACACGCCGGCCGTCACCATGGTCGCCGCATGGATCAGAGCAGAGACCGGCGTCGGGCCTTCCATCGCATCGGGCAGCCACACATAAAGGGGCAGCTGGGCCGATTTTCCGCAGGCGCCCACAAACAGCAGTAGAGCAGCCGCCGTCAGTATCGGGTCTCCAATCTGAAATTGTCCGCTGCGGGCCAGGTGGTTGACGTCCACAAACCGAAGTGATCCGAAATACCAAGCCAGCGTAAACATTCCCAGCAGGAACCCGGCATCGCCAATGCGGTTCACGATGAATGCCTTATTCGCGGCATCACTCGCCGACTTGCGAGCGAAATAAAATCCGATAAGCAGATAGGAACACAGCCCCACGCCTTCCCAGCCAACGAAAAGCACGGCATAGTTGTTCCCCAGAATAAGCACGAGCATGGAGAACATGAACAGATTCAAATATCCGAAGAATCTGTAGTATCCGCCCTCGTGGGCCATATACCCGGTCGAGTAAATGTGGATCAGCATACCTACGCCGGTCACAAAGAGCAGCCAGATGCTGGAGAGCGGGTCGAGCAGGAAGCCGGCATCGGCCTGGAAAGCAGCAGGCGTACCGCTGTGGGTTAGATAGGTCAGGTGCCCAGTGTCGCTCCCCAGCCATGTATACAGGATCTGTTGAAAGGGCTGATGGTAGTGCTCGGCTGCGGCCTGCCATCGGTTGTATTGGAGAACGGCGCCCGAGGCCCACAGGAAAGCGATCACCACGACGCCGACACAAACCGCGTTGACCGCCGATTTCTGCATCTTGCGGCCAAAGAAAAACATCATCGCCGCACCGAGCGCCGGCAGCAGAGGAATCAGCCAGATGTGGTCCAGAAAAAACATTTTTCCTCGTCCATCCTCAGCCAGCACTTTTCATTAGCTATCCCGGTACTGCACGTAAGTCGATAGGGCTAATGCTAACTGCCGAGTGCTGGTTTCACCATTTCAGCAAATCCACTTCATCCATATTCACCGTCTCGCGATTGCGGAAGAACGCGATCAGTATGCCCAGCCCGACCGCCGCTTCTGCGGCCGCGTCGGTGATGACGAAAATCGCGAATACCTGTCCATTGATTCCCCACATCCGGGAGAACGCCACCAGGTTCAAATTTACCGCATTCAGGATCAACTCAATCGACATCAGGACGATCACAACGTTGCGCCGAGTGAGAACACCAATCGTTCCCAGCGCGAACAGTACCGCCGCCAGGATCAGGTAGTGAATCGGAGTTATCGGTGTCATTTATTGGTTCTCTCGTCTCGTCAGCAATCAGCGCTCAGTCAGAATTCAGCTCACTACTATGACCGTTCGTGGCCACACCAGCCCGCGGCCGACGGAATGCTGAGTGCTGACTGCTCATATTTTCTTTTTCGCCATCACCACCGCGCCCACAATCGCCACCAGCAGCAGCAGCGACGCAATCTCAAACGCGAGCATGTAGTTTCCGTACAAAGCGAGTCCAACTTGCTGGGTATTGCTGGTCTCGGCCAGTTCCGCAAGCGGCTTCTGCAAGAGACCGGGAATTGTTTTGCTCTCGGTGAACACTTTGACGAAAAGAAGACCTAGTGCACCGGAGGCCACAATTGCGACCAACCACTGTTTATTGAATTGTTTTTCCTTTTCGGCGCGCTCCAGGTTCACCAGCATGATCACAAACAGGAACAGCACCATGATTCCCCCGGCATACAGGATGATCTGCACGCCGGCGACAAACGGCGCATAGAGCATCAGGTAGATCCCCGCCAGCGCCAGCAGAGTTACGATCAGCGCCAGCGCGGAATGCACCGCATTTCGCCGCGTAATCACCAGCACGCCGCCAACGAGCGCCAGCGCCGACAGGAAATAAAAGAAAAATGTCGTGGCGACCGGCTGCATCACAACACCCCCACTAGGGCCGTTGCCACCAGTACCGCAAGTCCGGTCGGCAGCAGAACCTTCCATCCCACCTGCATGAGCTGGTCAAAACGATAGCGCGGAAAAGTGCCACGATACCAAATATAGAGGTACATGAAGACCGCGACTTTAGCCACGAACCAATAAATATCCTGAATGCGGTCGCGCACCGGCGGGATGAACAGGATTAGCCCGATGAGGCCCAGCACTGCCCCGAATCCAGCCAGGCCCAGGGTTTGTATTTTGAAGAACCGGTGCTTCGGCATTCTCTTGGCGCTGAACAATGCCATCGCCGCCAAACCAAGGAATGTCAGGCCCGGGAACGCCGAGAACACCAGATCCCATGTCGGCCCACTCAGCAAATTCGCAAATGGTCGAAGCCATCCACCCAGCCACAGGGTCACCGCGATGGATGACACGGCAATCATGGCCGAATACTCCGCCAGAAAGAACAGCGACCAGCGAAAACCGCTGTACTCGGTGTGGAAGCCGGCCGTCAGCTCCGATTCTGCCTCCGGCAGATCGAAAGGCGCACGATTCGTCTCCGCTACCATGGCGACGGCAAACACAAATAGGGCAATCAGGCCGAGAGGGAAGAACTTGAAAGCAAACCAGGTCTGCTGTTCCTGCTGCGCATTGACGATACCAATCATACTCAGCGTCCCGATTCCTGATCCCGCGGTTCCGGTACCGTAAATGCCACTCCCGTGCAGGCTCGTCATCAGTACCGCCGAGACCACTGCCAAGCCCATGGCGATCTCATAGGAGACCATCTGCGCGCTGGAGCGGAGTGAACCGATCAGCGGATAGTGCGAGTTCGATGCCCATCCTGCCGTCACGATCCCCAATACGCCGAGTGACGATACCCCCAGCATGAATAGAATCCCGATGTTCATGTCGGTTACGGCGTGGGTTGGTCCGAAGGGCACGACAATAAACGTGGTGAATGCCGCCAGCACTGTAATGAGGGGCGCCACCCAGAAAACCAACTGGTCGGCCTCGGCCGGCATGATGTCTTCCTTAATAAGCAGCTTCAGAGCGTCAGCGATCGGCTGCAGCAAACCGTGAGGTCCGACTCTCATCGGACCCAGCCGGACTTGCATGTGCGCCAGGATCTTGCGCTCCAGCCAATTCATCGCGATCACGGCGATGGATAGCCCGACAAATATCGCCAGAATATAGAGGAAAGCCCAGAACATGTTGCCGGCACCGCCCGGAGTCTCATTGCTGTGGAGGTAGGAGGTGATGTAATCGAGCATCAGCGGTCCACCTCGCCCAGAACAATGTCCAGCGTGCCGATCACGGCAATCACATCCGCCACCAATTGGCCCCGTACCATCGAGTCGAGCGCCTGCAGGTTAACAAAGGATGGCGGCCTTACCCGGACTCGATAAGGCTGAGTCGAGCCGTCGCTTACGATGAAATATCCCAGCTCACCCTTGGGCGCCTCTATGGAGTGATAAATTTCGCCCACCGGTGGCTTAATGACCTTCGGGACCTTAGCCATGATCGGCCCTTCGGGAATGCGCTCAACCGCCTGTCGAATGATGCGCAACGACTGACGCATCTCGGCCATGCGCACCATATACCGGTCATATGTGTCGCCCGCTCCACGAGTGGGGATTTCGAAATCAAATTCGGAGTAGTTGGCGTACGGCTGCGCTTTGCGGATATCCCATTTAACCCCGCTGGCACGCAAGACAGGACCGGTGACGCCGAGCGCTTTGCAATCCGCCGCGGAGATTACCCCTACGCCCTTTGTGCGCTCGACCCAAATGCGGTTCGTAGTCAGCAGCTCTTCGTACTCATCGATCTTTGGCTGAACAAAATCGCAGAATTTCTTTACGTCGCGCTCGAAGCCTTCGTAGGTCTCGTACAGGCACCCGCCAATGCGGAAAGCATGGGTGGTCAATCGGGCCCCACAATATTTTTCGAAAACCTTGAGAATCTCTTCCCGGTCGCGGAACGTATAGAAAAGCGGTGTAATCGCTCCAATGTCGAGCGCGTGTGTGCCCAGCCACAACTGGTGACTGGCAATCCGGTTCAACTCGGTCAAAATAACGCGGATATGATTTGCGCGCGGCGGCGCCTGGATATTGAGCAATTTTTCGACCGCCTCGCAGTAGCCCAACCCATTAGACACCGCTGCCACGTAATCCATTCGGTCAACGTACGGATTGAACATGGAATAGGTGCGGTTCTCGGCAATTTTCTCCACGCCCCTGTGCAGATAACCGATCACACACTCGGTGCCCAGAACCTTTTCCCCGTCCAGCTTGAGAATGACGCGCAGCACCCCATGGGTCGCCGGGTGCTGCGGCCCCATATTGATAATGAGTTCATTGGAACCAAGAAAAGTTTCGTCTCGCTCGCCGAGTTCCAGGTGAGACAAACTCTTGACAGTTTCGGTCATTGGCCGCTTTCGATCCCGAGATTGATCTGGACCCATTCTTTATCTTGCTGGATGATGCCGTAGTCCTTTCGCAGCGGATGTCCTCTCCAGCCTTCAGGCAGCAAAATACGTTTCAGATCAGGATGGCCCTCGAACCTGATCCCAAACATGTCGAACACTTCCCGCTCCAGCCAGTTGCACGTGGGCCAGATCTCGACCGAACTGGGCAGAGACTCGTTTTCGCCGATCATGGTTTTTACACGTACCCGCTCGTTCTTTTCGAACGAATAAAGAATCCAGACCACGTCAAACTGTCTTTCCCGCTTAGGGTAATGCACCGCAGTAATGTCCACGCAGTACTCGAACTTTTCCTGATCCCGCAGCAGCAATAGCAGATTGGGAATAAGCGAGCGATCCACCACCATATAATTCTGCCCAAGGTAGGTGAGTGCCTCAATCCCGGAACCGTATTGCCGCTTAAAGCGCGCGACCATAGCCGAATCCCACGCACCTGGAACCGGTCCGGTAGGTTTTGCCGGAACTGCCGGCGCAGCCGCCTTGGGCGGGGTGGCGGGCTTGGCCCCCGCTCCCTTCTCAGGTAGCATCGCTTCGTCGGCTCCCGATTGCTTATCCTCTCGCGGTCCTTGTCCGTTACCCGGTGGCGTCGATGATGCGGGTTTTTGCTCGTCTGCCATATCCTTACTTCTGCCACGGACAACCCTGGTCCACGCTAAGCGGGCAGGAGTGCCCGCTCCTGGTCAAAGTTACACCCATTCCAAAGCACCTTTTTTCCAGATCCAAACGTAACCCAGGATCAAAATTCCCAAAAAAATGAACATCTCCATCAGCCCAAAGATCCCCAACGCCTTGAACTGCACTGCCCAAGGAAATAGAAAGATCGTCTCTACATCGAAGATCACGAACAGGATGGCAATGATGAAGAACCTGACGGTGTACCGCCCCCGCGCGCGACCCACCGGATCAATGCCGCATTCATAGGGCATCAATTTGGCTTTACTGGGATTCTCCGGACGAACCAGCTTGGCCGCCAAGAGAGGCAAAGGAAGGGCGATTGAAATGATGGCTATAAAGATAAAGATCGGAACGTAGTTTTGCGGCATTCGACTCCAGCCACGCCTTTTATACGAAGAAGTATGAAGCTGCCTATAGTACCGCCTATTCCTTATAGCATCAAGGATCACTGATTACAGGATTACCGAGATCACCGACAGCAAACCGGTTTTGCCGGTGCTGGCGGGTAAGTACAATATGAATAGAAAGTGACTGGTGGCGTCCGCCTTTGGTGTACGCCTAAGGTGCATCATTTTGCTTTGACCGGAGTCGAGATAGGGAACCTCTGCTCGGGTTGAAAGACCACTGAATCCCCACATCACGCTCCTGAGTCGGCCAGCCCCCAGGAGTGTTCCTTTCGATCCTTTGCGATGCTGAGTTGCTTTTGATTATCAAGCACACCTGCGTTCACCAAGGGACCGGCGACGGCCACCCGTTTATAATGACCAATTCGCGTCGGCGCGAAAATTGCTTCTGTGTTCCGACGACAAGGATGCTTTGGCACTCGACGAAAAGATCTACGAACTGCGCCGTGAGAAGCTGAACCAAATCGAAGCTTTGGGACAGCACGCCTATCCCAACAAGTACCTTGCCCACCACAGGATCGAGCAGGTTTGGGAGGACTACGAAAACTGGACAAGGGAACAACTGGATGCCGAGAAGCCCCGCGTCCAACTCGCCGGCCGCATCATGACCATCCGCCTCATGGGGAAAGCCGGTTTCGCCCACTTGCAGTCAACGGCCCGCTCCGACCGACCCGGCACGCGCAGGCTCCAAGTCTATGTCCGTCAGGACGCCGTGGGAGAAAAGGGCTTTCAATTATTCAAGCTCTTGGACCTGGGTGACATCATCGGGGTTTATGGCTACCTTTTCCGTACCAAAACCGGCGAACTCACCATCCACGTCGAAGACCTGACCTTTCTCTCGAAGGCCCTGCTACCGTTACCCGAAAAATGGCACGGCCTCACCGACGTCGAACTCCGATACCGTCAGCGCTATCTCGACCTGATCGTCAATCCCGACGTTCGCGAAGTCTTCATCGCCCGCGCCAAGCTGGTGAAGTCCTTCCGCAACTTCTTCGACCAGCACCACTTCGTCGAAGTAGAAACCCCTATGATGCAGCCCCTCGCCGGCGGTGCTGTCGCGCGTCCCTTCATCACACACCACAACACGCTCGACATGGATCTCTACCTCCGCATCGCCCCCGAGCTTTATCTGAAACGCTTGATCGTTGGCGGGTTCGACCGCGTCTACGAGATCAACCGCAACTTCCGGAACGAGGGCCTCGGCTGGCGGTGGAATCCCGAATTCACTATGCTCGAGTTCTACCAGGCCTATGCCGACTACCGTGACATCATGGACCTCACCAAAAACCTCCTGGTGCAAGCGGCCATCGACGTCACCGGCGGCACCAAGGTGAAGTTCGGTGAAAACGAGATTGACTGGGCCCCCTCGAACTGGACCGTAATCACCATGCGCGAAGCCATCATCCGCTACTGGCCCGATTCTGCCGGAGGCAAGCCCCAGATGTCCGATTTCGCCGCCCACGACTCGGTTCGAGCCCTGGTCGCCCGCTTTAACCAGTCGCACGCCCATATGGCTTACGATCCCAACGAGCCCGCCGGCAAAGCAATTGCGACCCTGTTCGAAACCGTCGCCGAGAAACACCTGATTCAGCCGACGATCATCTACGAATTCCCTTCCGCCGTCTCACCCTTGTCGAAGAACAAGCCCGACGAGCCGGACTGGACGGAGCGCTTCGAAGTCTTCGCAGCCCAGATGGAAATCTCCAATGGCTTCAGCGAACTCAACGATCCCGAAGAGCAGCGTCGCCGTTTCGAGCAGCAATTAAAACAGCGCGAGCGTGGCGACGAAGAAGCCCACCAGATGGATGAAGATTACATCCGCGCTCTCTCCTTCGGCCTCCCCCCCACTGGAGGCTGCGGTGTAGGCGTAGACCGGGTCGCCATGCTCCTCACCAACTCCCAGACTATCCGCGACGTGATTCTGTTCCCGCTGCTGCGCCCGGACAAACACTCCACCGGCGAGCAAGCCGAGAGTAGGGAGAAAGAAAAAGCCTAAGCCCTCTTGATTTGTAACAGGAACCGGTCTTGTTACCCCATCCAAGCTCCGCGCGGAGTGGCCAGCCCTAAACCCGATCCGCATGTTCCAAACGTTGCCAGTCTAAAACTAGTAGCTCCAAAACCGGTGCACGACCCACCCCGCAAACCTGAACCGAAAGGGGCTTCGGCATATTAGGACTGTTGGTTAGGCTGGCCTTCGTAATGTTTTCCACGTTTGCGGGGGTAAGCATTCCTGCTAGTCCGCGGGTATGACCGGCAAAAGTGGGTTTTTGAGTGTTTAATTGCTCACAACAACTTTCGGGTTACATGGGAGAAGGAGGGCACCTGGCGAGACTTTCGGGGTGCGGCTCCGGACTGCGAACTGGGAACCACCGTTTGCTCGCTGCTCTATAATGCGTTCCTGTTATGTCTCTGGCCATCGGCACCAGGCTTGGGCCTTATGAGATCGCTGCGGCCATCGGCGCCGGCGGCATGGGTGAAGTCTACCGCGCCAACGACACTCGATTGGATCGCTACGTAGCCATCAAAGTTATCCATTCCGATTTGCCGTGCACACCCGAGCTGAAAAACCGATTTGAACGTGAGGCGCGTGTCTTATCTTCCCTTTCTCATCCTCATATCTGCGCTTTGCACGACATAGGGACCAATGGTCACCTGGAATTCCTAGTAATGGAATTGTTGGATGGAGAAACTTTGTCAGCGCGATTGCGTAAACGTCCGCTGCCAGTCTCTGCTGTGGTTCGACTTGGCATGGAGATCGCCGATGCACTGGCAGCAGCGCACCGTCTTGGTGTGATGCACCGCGATCTTAAGCCATCAAACATCATGCTGACGGCAAATGGCGCGAAACTGATGGATTTCGGTTTGGCAAAACCAAGCATAGCAAGCCGCGGCACTGGGAGTGCAGGTCGATTCGCGGACTTGATGACGGCGACTATACAGCATCCCTCCACGCCGCTTAGCACTGCAGGAACTCTTATCGGTACCGTCCAATACATGGCACCGGAGCAAATCGAGGGAAGAGAAGCAGATGTGCGCAGCGATATCTTCGCTCTTGGTTCCGTGTTGTACGAAGCAGTCAGCGGACGCGCTGCGTTTCAGGGCAAGACTCACCTCTCGGTAGCGTCCGCGATTTTACAGAAGGACCCGCCTCCAATCATTATTGAAAATCCAGAGGTCGGTTTACCTCCCTTGGAGTACGCGATTCGGAACTGCATGGCGAAGGAGCCCGATGAACGTTTCCAAAATGCGCAGGATGTGAAACTACAATTAGGTTGGTTGTCGTCGCACAGCGCCCTCCCGCAAACGCCACGTCGGAAGAGAGAAACCACTATCGCGTTCATCGCAATGGCCGCGATGATTCTTACCCTCCTTTCCACTCTTGTTATCCGCGAACTGAAGAATCGGCCTGCTGCTGGGAGCTACGGTCTTACGCGGTTTTCTATCGCTTTACCTCCACAACAAGAACTCGCTGTCAACAACACCCAGGCGGTGGTGATTTCTCCAGATGGCAAGACCCTCGCCTATGTTGCTGCGGACAAGGGTGTGTCTCACCTCTACACCCGCCGTCTCGACCAGTTCGAATCCGTGGCGATTCCCGACTCGGAAGGGACAACTTTTCCATTCTTCTCGCCCAAGTGATTGGATTGCGTTCTACAGCCAAGGAAAACTCAAGAAGGCTCCCGCCAACGGTGGAGTACCTCTCGTTATCTGTGAACTTCCCACTTTTTTTGGAGGGACCTGGACACCGCAGAACACGATTGTGGTTGCTGTTCCCAACTATGGCTTGGCTTCGGTCCCAGCGAGTGGAGGAACACTCGAGAAAGTTTTCATGGCTACAAAGGACATCATCTATCCCCAAGGACCGGCTTGGTTTTCAGGGGGGAAGTGGATTGCTTTTACAGATTTCTTGGCCGTTCGGCGAAGCATCTTTGCAGTGAAATTGAATACCGGCGAAGTTAAACTGCTGCTCCGCGATGCACAAGCCCCCTCATACGTAGCAGGACAGCTGGTGTATTTCGAAGGTGGAGCGTTGTGGTCCGTTCCCATTGACCCCGACCACATGACCCTCCGAGGAAACGCAACTCAGATAGCTAACGGCATCAGCGAAGAGCTTTATATTGCACAATCCGGCACTTCGGAAACCGGGGTTCTGGCCTACGCCCCGGGCCCGGCAGGAAGCTTCGCGCGAAATATGTACTTAGTCGACCGCAAGGGACAGGAACAAGAATTAGATATCCCGCCGCGAGATTACGTTGACCCCGCGATTGCGCCCGACGGAAAGCGGATTGCGTGCTTGTTCCGCAGCGTTACGGGACAACAATTGGTAGTGCTAGACAGGGATCGTGGCGCCTTCACTACTCTCGTTTCGAGAGGCCTGAATGCCGCGCCTGTCTGGACGCCCGACGGTAAGAACCTTATATTTGATAGTGTCGACCCTCAGCGCCGTGCCATTTACCGAATTTCGGTGGACGGATCATCTGCGCCTCAAGTGGTACACACGACATCATTGAACAGCCACGTCACTTCAGTTGCCGGTGGATACGCGGCAGTAATCGTCAATGACCCTACTACAAGCGCAGACTTGTGGCTCCTCAACCTGAGCAATCCTGAGGACATGCGCCCCTTCAAGAACACGCCAGCAGCGGAAAGGCAGGGTTCTTTATCACCGGATGGTCATTGGATGGCGTATGTGTCCAACGAATCTGGAGTCCCAGAAGTCTATGTTGAGCCAGTGCCAGGCCCTGGAGGACGCCGACAGATTTCTAGCGACGGCGGTGAGGAACCGCGATGGGTGCAAAACGGTCGGGAGATTACCTACCGCAATGGAACCAAGATGATGAGCGTTCCGGTGCAAGATCAGCCGACTCTTCAGCTCGGCAAACCGATCGAATTGTTCGATCGCAAGTTCGACCGCGGCCTGGGAGTTAATGGGTACGATGTGACGCCCGACGGGCGCATGTTTGTCATGACACGCTCCGAGCACGCTGCTCCGACTGAGATCAGGGTCGTGATGGGATGGCCAGGTAATCTGCGACACTAGATGTGTCGTTCTCTGCCTCAACCTTCCCCGACAGCAAAATGATTTTTTAATCTGGGCGAAGATTTCCGCCTGTCCAGATGGAAGGACACTAGTATGAAAAGCGCCAGCTTACTCGCAGTATCGGTCATTGCAGTCGGGTTGGTTTCACACTCACTTGCACAGGAGACCGCGAAGAAGACCAAAGTTACAAGACCGGCACCCGGCCCATCGGATGCGCTGCTCGTCCAGTGGAACGAAATAGGCCGCAAGCTCATTGCCATGGCCGAGGGCTTCCCTGAAGCCAAATATGACTTTAAACCGGCCGGTGGCACACGCAGTTTTGCCGAGCGCCTGATCCACGCCGCAGCAGCGAATTATTTCTTCACCAACCTCGCTCTCGGACAAAAACCACCAGCTGAAGAAGATCCTCCTCGCACGCAGTTCAGTAACAAAGGTGCTCTCGTCACCTACGTCAGGAAGTCTTTCGCGGACGGCGCCGCCGCCATTAAAGCAAAGGGCGACAAAGGGATTTTGGAATCGGTGCTCGATCCCTTTGCACAGGACAATCCGGAGAACGCCGGTAAGGACCAGATACGCCTCATGGATTTGGCCCACAGTCTGGTCGAGCATTCGGGCGAAGTCTATGGCCAGCTCACGGTTTACTACCGTGCAGCCGGAATGATTCCGCCGGAGTCACGCCCCAAGAAGACTGCGGAAGACATCAAGCCAACGCTCCCCGGCGGTAAAGTCCGCACCTACTACATCGCCGCCATCGAAACTAACTGGGACTATGCTTCCGGCGGAATAAACATGATGACCGGAGCCGGTTTTGCGGGCAAGGCGACGATTTGGACCGAGCACAACAAGAACCGCATCGGCACGGTCTATCGCAAGGCCTTGTTCCGCGAGTATACCGACGACACGTTTGCCACCGAAAAAAAACGCGCTCCTGAGTGGGAGCACCTGGGCATCATGGGTCCCCTCATCCGGGCGGAGGTTGGCGACACGATTGTCGTCCACTTCATGAACAAAGCGACGCAGCCCTACAGCATCCACCCGCACGGCGTCGCCTATGATCGCGACTCAGAGGTACGCCCTATCCTGATACAAGTATGGACGGCGCTGGGCTGGTTCCACCAGGGCAAACGCATACCTTCGTGTGGAACGTGCCGGAGCGCGCCGGACCGGGTGACGATGATGCCAGTTCCGTCGTCTGGCTCTATCACTCTCACAATTGGGAACCCCGGGACATCCATTCTGGCTTGATTGGGCCCATGGTCATCACGCGCCGTGGCATGGCGCGTCCCGACGGCAGCCCCAAGGACGTGGACCGCGAGTTCCCCACGTTGTTTATGCTAATCGACGAGAACACATCGCACTACCTGCAGCAGAATATCGATGCCTACATACAAGACCCGAAGTCGGCGAACAAGTTGGAGATGATTCCGATGGATTTAGAAGGTAACCTCGACCTCGCCGGCCAGGGCTTTGCTGCCGCCAATTACAAAGCTTCGATCAACGGATACATGTATGGCAATCTGCCTATGCCAGTGATGAAGCTTGGTGAGCACGTGCGCTGGTATGTGATGACCATGGGTGGCCAAGTCAATCTCCACACTCCGCACTGGCATGGAAACGTGGTGACGGTGGACAAATACCACACCGACATCTTCTCAATTTTGCCCGCGCAATTCGTGACGGCCGACATGGTTCCAGACAAGGTCGGCACGTGGATGTTTCACTGTCACGTGGACGAGCACATGGAAGCAGGCATGATGGCAATGTATCAAGTTCAGCCATAGGATATGTCGCTTCCGATCGAGGAATTGCGAACTGGGAGTCAAAAGGGGCCTAAATGCTAATCGCTAACTGCTAACAAGTTGTAACAAAACCCCGGACGGCAACTTTCCCGGTGGCGAAAACATCGTCTTGCCAGAGGTGCTC
>Ga0126372_10000079_pt1 | contig 25635 bp, 20 predicted proteins | sample PanSoiMetaPlot_6_FD_92762 | JGI IMG/M metagenome (GOLD analysis project Ga0126372, IMG submission 92762) | Tropical forest soil microbial communities from Panama - MetaG Plot_6 | ecosystem: Environmental > Terrestrial > Soil > Tropical forest > Bulk soil | place: Panama | collected 2016-02-17
GCCGCCCATGGACAGGCCGGCGAAATGCGCCCTCGTGATTGCGAGCACATCCATCAGCGCCACCGCGTCGGCGATCAGCTGGTCGAAGGTGTAGCGGCCGCCGCTCGCCTCGCTTGCGCCGTGGCCGCGCTGATCGCAGCGCAGCACGCGGAACGCACGCCGAGCTCGCGCGCCTGCTCGTCCCACAAGGTCAAGTTGGTGGCGAGTGAGTTACTCAAGACGAGCCAGGGCGCGCCGTCCGAGCCGTCCAGCTGATAATTGATCGTGATCCCGTTGGCCTTGACCTTCATGACGGCGATACCTTTAGCCGGCGCGTTGCCGCGTCGCAGGTCGAGCCTGCGAGCCCAAGAAATCCTGCAATAGCGCGAGCAGTGCCGCCGGCGCCTGTGCCGGCATCATGTGAACGGCATCGATCAATTCGAAGCGCGCGCCGCGAATGGTGCGCGCGAACTGCTCGCTCGCCGCCGGCGGGCGGACCTGGTCGAAACGGCCCGCGACCACCATGGTCGGCCGGCTGATGTCTTTGGCGAGATGCGCCACATTGGGCCGCGCGATCGCGCGGTTCATCGCCGCGAAGCAGACGGGGTCATGCGCAAGGTAGCGGCCGCGGTAGGTGGCATAAGCGGCGCGCTCCCCGATGTCCGCTGGCCAGGATTTGTCGAGCGTCACGGGAATGGCCGTGCGCATGCCCTCACGTTCGGCGAGCCCGGCGCGCTCTTCGAGCGCGGCCACGCGGCTCGCATCCGCGCCGGTGAACGGATTGCAGAACACGAAGCTCGCAACTCGCTCGGGATGCCGGGTCATATAGATCAGCGCCTGCATCGTGGCGGCGGCGACGGTGACGAAGTGATAGGGCGGGGCAAGCGCGCAGCCTTGCAGCACGGCCTCGAGGTCATCGACGAGAAGTTCGGTGGTGATCGCCTGGCGCACCTTTTCGGACAGGCCCGAGCCGCGCTGGTCGTACCGCAGTGTGCGGAAATGCTCACTGAGCGCGGGGTAGATGCCGTCCCAACTGTCGAGCGTGCCTCCCATCTCGTGCAGCAGCACGACGGACGGACCATCGCCGGCCAGCTCGAAATGGATGCTGATGCCGTTCGCTTCCATCCAGGGCACGGGCTTCTCCTACCGATGTCGCGGGCGCATAGAGGCATGACCGCTTGCAAAATTCAACACGAGGCGGTGAGAGTGGAATGTGTGCCCGCGTTCTGGGCATGAGGTTCGTCAGTTGGGCATGGAATGACATCGCCGCGCCGGATCGACGTTCACTTCCACCTCATTCCGCCGTTCTATCGCGAGGCGGTTTACGCTGCCGGCAGAGGGCCGGCCATCGGCCAGTATCCGCAATGGACGCCGCAACTCGCGCTGGACGTGATGGACGCTTACGGAATCGAGGTTGCGCTCACCTCGTTGGTGCAGCCCGGCGTCGGCTTCGGCAGCGAGGCGAGCGCGCGGGCGCTGGCTCGGCGTTGCAACGACTATGCGGCCGAATTGATCGCGCGCTGGCCCAAGCGCTTCGGCGCATTCGGGACTGTGCCGATGTTGAACGTGCAGGATGCCAGCGACGAGATCGTCTACTCGCTTGATTCGCTAAAATTCGCCGGGGTTTCGCTGTTTGCCAGCTATGGCGAACATTTTCTCGGCGATGCGTTGTTCGACCCCGTGCTCGAAATGTTGAACGAGCGCGGCGCGGTCGTGTTCGTCCATCCCGGCCTGCATCCCTCGAGCGCCGCGCTGGCGCTGTCTTGGCCGGCTTTCATCATGGAGTACCTGTTCGATACGACCCGCGCGGCTGTCAATCTCATCTTCTCCGGCGCGCTCGAGCGTTTCCCGCGCATCCGCTTTATCCTGCCTCACGCCGGCGGGCTTGTGCCCTATTTTGCCTGGCGGCTGTCGGTGTCGCCGATGATCGATCCGCGTCTGCCGCAGCTTTCGTGCGAGCAGATCCATGCTGGGCTCAAGCATTTCTGGTACGACAACGCGCTCTCTCCGGGCGAGCAGACCTTCGGCGCGCTCGATCACGTCGCCTCGCCGGAGCGCGTGGTGTTCGGTAGCGATTACCCTTTTGCCAATACGCGCGTCATCGCCGAGATGATCAAAACTTACGAATCCGCATTCCTCTCCGATGCGCGCCGCGCCGCGATCGACCGCAGCAATGCGCTGGCGCTATTTCCCAAATATTCTTGATGCTCCGTCGCTACGCCGGTTTCGCCATCGACTCCACCAGCGTCGCCACGTCGCTGACCGCATCGATCGACCACAGCCGCTGCGCCAGCTCGTTCGCCCGTGCGGTGCCGAGCACGGGACCGACCAGACCGAGAAATTTCGCGTTAAGCGCGGCGTCGTCGAGCGGCACGATGCGCGAGCCCAGCGCCTCGTCGGCCGCTCGCGTGAAGCTGCCGCGCGCAGTCTTTACCGTCACGCGCGCTGGGCGCAATTGCGGATAGAGGCGGTCGACGTCGGCCGGCGCCGTCACGGTGAGCTTGCGCGCGATCGCGGCAAAGGCGGGGTCGCGACGCACGTCGTCGGCGAAATGCTCAAGCCTGACGCCGCGGAATTTCAGCGCGAGCCCGATCAGATAAGGAAAGCTCAGCTGCGCGCTGGCGAAGTCGTCCCAGCCGGTCTCGGCGTGCTCGGCCGCGATGCGATAGGTCGAAACCTCGATGCGCTCGACCTCCCCGCTCGCGAGCTTCTCGTCATTGAGGAGGCCGATGAGCGCTTCGACCGCGGGCTGGATGTGCCGGCAGCAGGGATAAGGCTTGATGTAGCAGTCGGTGATGCCGAACGGCGCCGTGGGCGGCAGCGCGATCGCGCGCGCCTTGTCGGCGCCGGCAAAGGCCTGCATGAAGCCGTCGCGCGCCTCGATCACGCCGGGCGGGCCTTCGACAGCTTGCTCTGCCAGGAGCGCCGATTGCAGCCCTTCGCGGGCGGCGTGGCCGGCGTGCAGCCGCTTGATGTCGCCGCCACCATTGACGAAAGCGAACAAGCCGCCCGCGCTCGAGGCGGCAAGCCCGAACGCGTTGGCAAGGCGCTCGGCGGAAAGCCCGGCGAGCTTGCCGGCGGCCGCCGCCGAGCCGAACACGCCGACGGCGGCGGTTGGATGGAATCCGCGCTGGCGCAGCTGCGGATGGCACGCGCGGCCGATCGCGATCATCGTCTCGTAGCCGGCGACGATCGCCTCCATCAGCGTTTGCCCATTGCTGTGGCGCGCGCAACCGAGCGCCAGCGCCGCCGGTACGACGGCGCAGCCCGGATGCACCGAGCCCTGGCGGAAGCCGTCATCGAGCTCGATGCCATGGGCGGCGGTGCCGCCGAGGAAGGCGGCATCGATGAGGTCGGCCCGCCGCGCGCGGCCTGGCACGGGAGTGGGGCCCGCTGGGCGCGCCGCCGCCAGCACGGCTTCGGCGCGTGTTGCGATCTCGCCAGTCGCGCCCGCAATCATCACCCCGACGGTATCGAGCAAATGCCGCCGCGCGTAATGGCGCACCTCATCCGCAAGCGCGGGGTAGTGCAGCCCGCGCACGAAATCGACGACGGCCGCGGTCGCTGAGGCGACCGGTGGGAGGGTCTGTACCGCCTCGGCATGAGCCATGGATGTCCTCCCGAACCCGCGTGCGCGGGCACCTCGAGCCTATGCGCTCCCCACAAGCTTCACCAGGGCATCGACGGCAATGACGCCCTGCCCCGCCGGCCGCACGATCAACGGGTTGATTTCCGCTTCGGCGACGCTGGTATCGTCGGCGAGACGCGAGAGGGCGACCACTGCGTGAGCGAGCGCGTCGAGATCCGCCTTGGGCTTGCCCCGGTAGCCCGCCAGCGGGATGAAGCCGCGCACCTCCGCGATCATCTCCTGAGCGGTGTCAAGATCGATCGGCGCGAGCCGCAGGCTGCGGTCGCGCGCGATCTCGGCGAGCATGCCGCCGGCCGCCAGCACGATCAGCGGCCCAACATCGCGATCGACACGGTACCCCAACAGCGCCTCGCCGAGGCCGCCGACCATGGGTTGCACCAGCACGCGGGCAACTCGAGCCGCGGGGCAGTGCCTTGCTCCCGCGGCCGAGATCCTTCGCGTTGCAGCGATGAGCGCTTCGCCGTCGGCGACATCGAGCGCGACACCGCCGATGTCGCTCTTATGCGCGATCTCGGGAGAGAGCAATTTGACCGCGACCGGATAAGGGAAGGGCAAAGGCGGCGCCCGGGCGATATCGATTGCGAGCGCAACCGAGGGGACGCGGCGAATGCCAAGGCGATCAAGCAATGCACCACTTGCAAGCTCGTCGAGGATCGGGCCGCCGCTTGCCGCCGGTGCTGCGCAACGCGCGGGCATCGGCTGCGGCGCCTGGCGCGCCAGCGCTGCGGCGATCGCATCGGCGCACGCCTCCGGCGTGCGGAAATTCGGCACGCCGGCGCGGCTGAGCGCCGCCAAAGCCGCCGGCGCCTCCGGGACGATGAAGGCGGCAAGCGGCTTGTCCGCACCGGCGCTGTCGATGACCGGACGCACCGTGGCCTCTGGTTGCGACCGTGCGGAAGAGCCGATGACCGCGAGCACGAGATCGAATTCCGGTGCCGCCAAGAGAATGTCGAGCGCGGCTTTCATGGTCTCGTAGCGTGCACCGGCGATGGTGAGATCGATGAGCCGTGCGGCCTTGACCGCGATGCCGGCGGCGGCGAGCCGCGCCAAGGTGCCCGCGCTTGCCGGCTCGATGGCGACGCCGCGGCTTGCGAGCGGATCGACCACCATGGTTGCGCCGCCCGCTGTGGTCGTCACCACGCCGACGCACTTGCGCTCGCCGCGACCGAGGGCGGGCACGTGCAGGAGCAGCGGCAATCCTTCGATCAGGCCCTCGAGCATATTGACCCGCGCAATGCCGCAGGCCTTGAGAAACATGTCGGCGACGTCGTCTTCGCCGGCGAGCGCGCCGGTATGCGTGACCGCAAGCTCGCGCGCGGCGGCCGAGCGGCCGAGTTTGTAGGCGATGATCGGCTTGCCGCGCGCCGCGGCCGCAACCGCGAAGCGGCGCAATGCTTCGGCGCGCCGCATCGTCTCAAGAAACAACATGTAGCCGTCGATAGCAGGATCATCGAGGGTTGCAGCGCAGATTTCGCCGAGCGAAAGATCGATCTCGTTGCCGACGGAAACGAGACCCGCAAAAGCTATGCCGCGCGCCTTGCCGCGCGACATCAGCGTTCCGATGAGGTTGCCGCTGTGCGAGGCGGCGAAGATGCGCCCGAGAGGCAGGTCCTGTTCGTCAAAGGCGGCGTTCGCCGTCAGCATGGTACGGGTACGCAGGTCGACAACGCCGAGGCTCGATGGCCCAACGATGCGGATGCCGGTGCGCGTGCAGACCTCGTGCAGTCGCGCCTCGCGTGCCGCACCTGCGGCGCCGACTTCCGCGAAACCGTCGGCCAGCACAGTCGCGACCTTGACGCCGAGACGCCCGCATTCCTCGACCGCCGTAATGGCGGCCTCCGTCGAGGTCACGATGTAGGCGTGTTCGGGCGGCTCGGGCAATGCCGCGACCGCGGGCCACGCGCGCTCGCCCAGCACGGTCTCGCGGCGCGGATTGACCGGGTAGATGCGGCCCGGATAGCCCATCCGCCGCAAGAATTTGAGCGGCCGGCCGGCGGCCTTGGTTGCATCGTCGGACTGTCCGATGATGGCGACGGAGCGGGGAGAGAACAAAAATTGACGAAGGGCCTGGTCCGCCGGCGACTGCATGCGCGAGCTACTCCGCCGCCTGCGCCGGCTTGGGTCGGCGCTGGTCGAAACGGCGGTCGAACAGGTGTTCGGCGATGCGGTTCTTGAGGATTTCAACCGAGCCGCCGGCGATCATCCACCCGCGGCAGCGCCGCATGCACCATTCCACCAGGTTGTCCTGGCTATAGCCCGTCGCGCCCATGATCTGGACGGCTTCGTTCGCCGTTTCGAATCCCGCCTGGTTGCAGGCCACCTTGGCAATGGCGCTTTCATAGACGGACGGAATGCCGCGATCGGAATTGCGCGCGGCGCGGTAGAGCAGAAGCTGCGCGGCCTCAAGCTTGACCGCCATGTCGGCGAACTTCCACTGCAACCCCTGGAACTCGCACAGCGGGCGTCCGAACTGGTGGCGGCTCGAGGCGTATTCGCGCGCCTTGTCGAAGGCATAGCGGCCGAACGCCAGCGAGCGCGCAGCGTTGCCAAGGCGCTCGACGTTGAACCCTGCCATCTGCTTCTTGAACCCGTCAGGCCCGAGCAGGACGTTCTCCGCGGGAATGCGGCAATTGTCGAAATGGAGTTCGCACCACTCCTCGCCGCTCATGAACCGTGACGCGTGGCCGATCGTAAAGCCCGGCGTACCGCGCTCGATAATGACCGAGCCGATGCCGCCGAGCCCAGGCGCGTACCGCACATAGATCAGGAAGATCGCCGCGTCCGGACTGAAGGTGGAAAACACCTTGCTGCCATTGACGACGTAATGCGCGCCGTCCGGCTTGGCGCTGGTCTTTAGCTCGGTCGCCGCAGAGCCCGCGTCGGGCTCCGTGATACCGAGGCTCATCACCATGCGCCCCTCCAGCAGGTCGGGCAGCCATCGTGCCTTCTGCTTTGGTGTTGCGTATTCGGCGAAGGTGCGGATCGGGCCGAAATTGCCGAACTGCACCACGTCGGCGCTGCGGGGGCACACCGCGGCGACCTGCTCGATGGCGATCACCGCGTCCATCAGCGTGCCGCCCTGGCCCCCGTCGGCCTCGGCAAGGCTGATGCCCATCAGCCCTTGCACGCCCATGAGCTTCGCGACATCGAACGGATAGCGCGGATCGTGCGCCCGCTTAAGTGCGTCCTTCTCGAGGTGTGTGAGCGCGAAACGGCGAACCGAGTCGGCAAAGGCCTGCTGCTCTTCGGTGAAGTTGAACTGCATCTCCGATCCTTCTTAAGCCCAAGCACATCTCCGGATGGCCGCGGAGACGAGCATCCATTACCCGTGTAGCGGCAATCAAGGCGGACGCAGTGGTTCCTCACCTCGTCCGGTGATTAATGGATCGTCCGTTTTCGCGGACGAGGAGAACTGGCTCACTGCCGATCGTCTCTACCGGCTCGCCGTATGTCCTCGTGTTCTCCTCTATCTTTGCAAGGTCGAGGCAGATGGGCTAGGGGTCAGGCGAGCAACGTTGAAGCGCGGTCAACGGCAATGACCAGCCGGGGACTGCGCAAACGGTGCGCGACCCCTCGCTCATCCGCAATCGCTTCATGCGCGGGCTCGGCACCGGGCGAGGAAGAGCGCTCGACGCGTAGGCACGCCTCGCCGCCGGGGCCCTGGCGACTTGCGCTCCAAAGGCGCAAGCTTAACTGAGGTGGGTGCAACAAGAAGTTCGAGGAGGATCGCCATGGCCAACAGCTCGCGCGCAGTGACCGTCGCTCCAAAAGGCATGGGACTCTATGACTTCGTCGCCCAGCAGGACGGCTTCTTCGCCGCCGAAGGTCTCGATGTCGAGTTTGATTGGAAGACATTCCGCGGCACGCAGTCGAGCTGGAAAGGCCTCGATTATTTCCAGCGCCCGCAGGACCAGCCCTATACGCAGGACAAGCGCGCCGTCATCCAGGGCGCTTGCGTCTGGGGCACGATCTGCAATGCCAGCGCTGGCATGGGCAAGATGGTGCCCGACGCCTACGGCGTGTCGCCCTGGGCGATCTTCGTGCGGCCCGATTCGCCGATCCGCCGGCCGGAAGATCTCAAGGATGTGCCCGTGTCGGTCGGTATGCGCGCGGGAAGCCACTTCAATGTTCCGTATCGGCTGGAAAAATATCTGCCGCTCGAACACATCAAGGTGGTGAACACTGGCGGGTTCGGCGCGCGGCTCAGGGCGCTCTTGGACGGCGAGGTTGAGGCTGCGAGCCTCTTGCCGCCGCAGATTGCGATGGCCGAACAACTTGGATTGCGGGCGATCATCGCGGATACGTTCAAGACGCTGTGGTGGGTTCCGGACCATTTCGAGCCACAGGTCGTGCGCGCGTATCTGCGCGCGCTCGAGCGCGCCGAGCAGGCCATGGACGTCGACATGGAAAAGTATCTGCCGTTGTGGCGGCTCGCGGTGCCGTCGGAATTCGAGAATTTTCATCCGTGGGATTATGCGAAGTTCGGTCGCGGCGAGCGGTTCTATTACCGCAGCCTCCCGCGCGAGGAGTTCGATGAGACGCTCGCGCAGGTTAAGCGCTGGGGCCTCGACCAGTATCTTAAAGACCGCAGTTACGAAAAATTGAGTTACGCCGCGACACCTTAAGGCGCAATTGCCTGTAGTTCGCGCACCGAAAGCGGCAGCATCGGGTTGGTTGCGCCCGCAAGCTGTGATTAATTGCGCGTTCTGCTCCTGCACAGGTCACCGATGAAAAACATCAATCCAAATCCGTTCACTACGCGGCCCGAGATCGAAGGCACGTTCGGCGTCGTCACCTCCACGCACTGGATCGCTACTGCGGTCGGCATGGGCATCTTGGAGAAAGGCGGCAACGCGTTTGACGCAGCGGTCGCCACCGCTTTCACGCTGCAGGTGGTCGAGCCGCACTTGAACGGGCCAGGCGGCGATGTGCCGGTCATTATCAATGCGGTGCGCACCGGCAAGACCGAGGTGATCTGCGGTCAGGGGCCGGCGCCGGCGAAGGCCACGATCGCCCATTACAGGAGCCTCGGCCTCGACATGGTACCGGGCACCGGGCTGCTCGCCGCCTGTGTTCCCGGCACGTTCGACACCTGGATGCTTCTGCTGCGCGATTACGGAACGATGCGCCCTGCCGACGTGCTTGCTCCCGCCATCGGCTACGCGAGGGACGGTTATCCTCTGGTCGAGCGCGCGCACGCGACCATCGCGACGGTGGAGGCCCTCTTCCGTCAACATTGGCCCACCTCCGCGGCGGTCTATCTGCCCGGCGGCAAGGTCCCGGAAACTGGCGCGCTGTTCACGAACAAGACGCTCGCCGAGACCTATGCGCGCATCCTGCGCGAGGCCGAGAGCGCGGGCGGCGACCGCCTCGCGCAGATCGAAGCCGCGCGCAAGACCTGGTCGCAAGGCTTCGTCTCCGAGGCGATCGATCGCTTCTGCCGCACGCAGGCCGTGATGGATACGAGCGGCGAAGCCCACCGCGGCGTGCTTACGGGTGACGACATGGCGCGCTGGCACGCCCACATCGAGCCGCCGCTGACCTATGACTATGGCCGCTACACCGTCTGCAAGGCAGGCCCGTGGGCGCAGGGCCCGGTGATGCTGCAGCAACTGGCGCTCCTCAAGGGTTTCAATTTCGACCGCGCCGACGCCGTGCGTCCCGATTTCGTGCATCTGTTGGTCGAGTGCTCCAAGCTCGCCTATGCCGACCGCGAGAAATTCTACGGCGATCCCGATTTTGGCGAAGTGCCGATGGCGACGCTCCTTTCCGATGCCTACAACCAGGAGCGGCGCAAACTCGTGACAGAGGACGCTTCGCTCGAATTGCGCCCGGGCTCGGTCGAGGGTTTTGGCGCCGTGGTGAAGTTGCGCCGCGAGGAGGGACAGCGCCGAGCCGTCGGCGGTATGGGCGCGGGCGAACCAACCGTGGGCCGCATCGGCGAGATGCGTGGCGATACCGTGCACTTCGACATCATCGATTCCGGTGGCAACATGATCTCGGCGACACCATCCGGCGGCTGGCTGCAATCCTCGCCCGTCATTCCGGAACTCGGCTTCTGTCTTGGTACGCGCGCCCAGATGTTCTGGCTGGAGGAAGGCCATCCTGCCGCACTCGCGCCCGGCAAACGGCCGCGCACCACGCTCTCGCCGACGCTCGCGCTGCGCGATGGCGAGCCTTATCTCGCCTGGGGTTCGCCCGGCGGCGACCAGCAGGATCAATGGACCACGCAGCTGTTCATGCGGCACGTCCATGCCGGGATGAATCTGCAAGAGGCGATCGACGCCCCCGCCTGGCATTCCGAGCATTTCCCGATCTCGTTCTGGCCGCGCACCGCGCGGCCGGGCGTGCTGGTGGTCGAGGGGCGGCTGCCGCAGGCGACCGTGAAGGACTTGAAGCGCCGCGGCCACATCGTCGAAGTCGACGCCGACTGGTGCGAGGGGCGCCTCACCGCCGCTGCGCGCGAGGGCCGCCGCCGCCGCGCCGCCGCCAATCCGCGCGGCATGCAGGGTTACGCGGCCGGGCGCTGAGTTCGCGCGCGGCACACTCGGTACGCTCCCTCTCCCCATCGGGGAGAGGGTTGGGGTGAGGGTGTTACAGGCGGCGCTGATGGATCCGAACCCCCTCACCGGTTCCTCCGTGTTGCAAGGGCGAGTGGCCCTCTCCCCGCCGGGAGAGGGCACAAGCGGCGATAGCGCGCCTGCGGTAAACGACACGGAAGGAACGATGAGCGAATCGAAACCGGGCGATCTCTTGCTCGTGACCGGGGCAAGCGGCTTCGTCGGCTCGGCCGTCGCGCATGCGGCGCGCGCCGCCGGCTATCGCGTGCGCGTGCTCGTGCGAGCATCGAGCCCGCGCGTCAACATCGCGGCCGGCGACGAGGCGATCATCGGAGACATCTGCGATCGTGCGTCGCTCGCCGCCGCGTTGCGAGGCGTACGTTACCTCGCCCATGTCGCCGCTGATTATCGGCTGTGGTCGCCCGTCCCCGACGAGATCATGCGCACCAACGTGGAAGGCACCAGGGCCGTCATGGAGGAGGCGCTGCGAGGAGGGGTCGAGCGTATCGTCTATACGAGCAGCGTTGCGACACTCGAGCTAAGTGACGATAAGCCCGCCGACGAAGGTCGTCCGCTGTCCGTGAACCGAGCGATCGGCGCCTACAAGAAGAGCAAGGTCATCGCCGAACGCCTAGTCGAAGACATGGTGGAAAAGCAGAAACTTCCCGCCGTCATCGTCAATCCCTCGACCCCGATCGGGCCGCGTGATGTCAAGCCGACACCGACCGGGCGCATCATCGTCGAGGCGGCGTCTGGCCGCATGCCTGGATTTGTGGAGACCGGCCTCAATCTCGTCCATGTCGACGACGTGGCGGCGGGGCATTTGGCGGCGTTGCGCCGCGGTCGCCTCGGCGAGCGATATATCCTAGGTGGGGAGAACGTGCGCCTGGGCAAAATGCTCGCGGACATCGCCGCGATGGTTCATCGCCGGCCGCCCCGGTTACGATTTCCCATATCCGCGCTCTATCCGGTTGCGTTCGGCGCCGAATGGCTCGCGCGCCTCACCGGACGCGCGCCGTTTGCCACTCGCGACGGGCTGCGCATGGCGCGCCACCACATGTTCTTCGATGACACCAAGGCGCGCCGTGAGCTTGGCTATACCTCGCGGCCCTATCGCGAGGCGATTGCCGATGCGATCGCCTGGTTCAAGCAGGCGGGATATTTGCGCTAAACGGCAACCGTCGACCCCTTGGCACTGACCCTCCGTCATTGCCGGGCTTGACCCGGCAATCCATCCATCTTGCAAAAACGTCTTACGAAGAAGATGGATGCGCGGGTCATAAGCGCGTTCGCGCGCGTCTGCGACGCGCTTCTGCCCGCGCATGACGAGTCAAGAACAACTCCCGCTGGTCTCAGTGCGCGGGCTCGCGGCGCTCGCGCAGGAAGCGGAAAAATTCGAGGCCTTCGCGCAACCGCCGCCGCAAGTTCTCGGGGCTTTTCACCATCTCGCCGGCGATGGCGGCGATCTTCGGCGCACGGAAATAGAAGCGTTTGTAGAAGTCGTCGACGGACGCAAAAATCTGGGTATGGCTCAGATGCGGGTAGCTCAGCGATGCGACCTGCATGCCGCTTTCGGTCAGCAGCTCCGCATTCTCGTTGGCCAGCCAACCGTTCTCGAGCGCCTGTTTGTGCAGGAACGTGCCGGGATAGGGCGCGGCGAGCGAAATCTGGATGGTATGCGGGTTGATCTCGATGGCGAAACGGATCGTCTCCTCGATGGTCTCCTTGGTCTCGCCCGGCAGCCCGAGAATGAAGGTGCCGTGGGTGACGATGCCAAGCTCCCGGCAATCCTTGGCGAAGCGCTTGGCGACGTCGATGCGCATTCCCTTCTTGATGTTGTGAAGGATCTTCTGGTTGCCGGACTCGTAGCCGACGAGCAGCAACCGCAGCCCGTTGTCCTTCAACACCTTCAAGGTTGATCGCGGCACATTGGCCTTGGCGTTGCACGACCACACCATCCCGAGCTTGCCGATCTCGCGCGCGAGCGCCTCCACGCGCGGCAGGTTGTCGGTCAGCGTGTCGTCGTCGAAAAAAAATTCCTTGACTTGCGGAAAGGCCTTCTGCGCCCAGGCGAGCTCCTCGACGACGTGGCCGACGCTACGCGTGCGATAACGATGGCCGCCGATCGTCTGCGGCCACAGGCAGAAGGTGCAGCGCGATTTGCATCCGCGACCCGTGTAGAACGAGATGTAGGGATGCTTCAGATAGCCGCTGAAATAATTCTCAATGACGAGATCGCGCTTGTAGATCGGCGTGACGAAGGGCAGATCGTCCATGTTCTCCAGCACCGCGCGGTCCTCGTTGTGCACGATGATGCCGTCAGCGTTGCGCCAAGAGAGCCCGGCGATGCGGGCGAGGTCACGCCCCTCGGCAACTTCTTTGATGGTGAAATCGAACTCGTTGCGAGCGACGAAATCGATCGCCGTCGAGGCCGTGAGGCTCGCCTTCGGCTCGACCGCGACCTTCGCCCCGATCATGCCGATCTTTAAGTCTGGTTTGAGCGCCTTGAGCGCCTCGGCGGTTCGCACATCGACGGAGAATGACGGGGTCGAGGTATGCATCACGACGAGGTCGCGACGTACGGCCTCGGGCGCGACGTCCTGGAATTTGAGCCGGTGCGGCGGTGCGTCGATCAGTTTGGAATCCTCGACCAGCGCTGCCGGTTGCGCGAGCCAGGTGGGGAACCAGAAGGACTGGATCTCGCGGCGCATCTGATAGCGCGCGCCCGCGCCGCCATCGAAACCGTCGAATGATGGCGCCTGTAGAAACAGCGTCCGCATCATGACCGCGTCCCCCGATCAGCCGTCCATGCCCCTGCACCCATGCGGAAGCGGTGATCCCGCCAGCTGACTTCCCATCTGAGGAAACTTACAACGAAGACCGCGAACGACAATAAGTCGCAGGCGGGCACAAGCCAATACGGTTGCGAGGGAAGGACGCAGGCGCGCTCGACCTGGCGCAAAACCGCCATCCGGCACGCGGTTGCCACCAGCGCGATCGCGATCGCCGAGAGCAGAGCGGTCGAACCGACGCCGAGGAGGGCCGCGATGAGCGCCCACGGGAGAGGATGGCCGAGGACCGTCCCGGTGTAACCGATAGGATCGATGCTCCGGATGGTGCGCGCCCAGCGCAGCTGCTGCCGCCACAATTCGCCAAACGATCCTTGGGGGCAGAGGTGGGCGACGGCAAACGGCGGGATCGCGATCTTGCCAACGTGCGTGCGCAACGCCTGCCCCATCGCGTAATCGTCCGCGAGGCAGTCGGCGAACGGCTTGAAGCCGCCGATTGCGGCCAAGGTCGCGCGCCTGAACGCCAGCGTGGACCCGAAGCATGGCCGCGCCAAGCCAAACGCGAGTCCGACCAGGACGCTCGGCAGGAATTGCGCGTTGATGAAAAGCGCACCGAGCCTTGCCCAGAGACCGGTGACCGCGATGCCGTAATAAAGGCAGGTCACCGCGCTGATGCCAGGCTCCTCCAGCGCGGCGATGACGCGCGCCAGATGAGAAGGATCAACCCGAATGTCGCTGTCGGCCACGACGACGACGTCATGGCGGATGCGCGGCGCCATGTTGACGAGGTTCGAGACCTTTCGATTGACCCCGTGCGCTTTGCCGTCGATGACGAGATCGAGATCGCCGCCGGGGAGCGCCCGCCGAAGCCGCTCGACCGTGGCGACGGCACTATCGTGCGGTTCCTGCACGCCGAAGATGATCTGAACATCGCCCCGATAATCCTGGATGCAGAACGAGCGGAGATTATCGAGCAGACCCGGCTCGTCGCCATAAAGTGGTTTAAGGATCGTGATCGACGGCGCAGCAGTGGTACGTGTCTCACGGCGATGCCGCGCAAAGCTGCGCACGAGTATCGCGGCCAACAGGAGATATGCGCAGCCGACGATGGCAACTCCCGACGCCGCGACAGAGGACCAGAACAAGGTCACCCCTTGGCTCGGCCGATTGAGGACCGCGGGTCGATCGGCACGCGCGCGGGCGAAACGGGTGCGCGTACGGGAGACGCACGGTAGCTCGGGACCAAGCGGCCCCATTCCAGCATCTGCCAGCCGAGCAGGCCAGGCGCGCCGAGAGCGAGATCGGCGGCCCTCTTGACGAGAGAAAGCGCGATCGCCTGCTCCGGCGGGATTGCGAATACCGCGCAGAGCAGGACCAGCGCGCCCTCCTGCGCCCCCAAAGCGCTGGGCACCGCGAAGGCGGCTCCGCGCACCGCATGCATCAGGCTCTCGATGACCAGCGCCTCGCCGACGCCGATGGGATGCCCCATGAACGCGAACACCAGCCAGACTTCCGCGACTCCGACAACCCAGCCAGCCATGTGCACGATGCTGCTGGCAATGAGGCTCGATCGCGCCGCGTAGATCATCGCCAGGTTGTGATAAACGGCGTCGATCGTGCCGAGCACGCGCCATTCCCGCTCCCCGGCCAAGCGCGGCACGATCGATTGAAGGACGCGTTGCCCGCCGTGCCGCTGCGCGAAATAGAAGCCGGCAAGCAGGAGCGCGGCGATCGCAAGCCCGATGGCGGTGCTTCGCGCCAAGGCATGATCGGCTCCCAGTGCCGTCAGCATAACAAGGCCGATTGCTGCGAACAGAAACTGCGCGGCCGCTTGGATGAGGATATCGACGATGACGCTCGCGGCGGCGAGCGCGCCCGGAACGGCGTACGTTGTCAACAACCGCGCGCCGATCACGTCGCCACCGATCTGCGCCACCGGCAATAGGACGTTAATCGCCTCGCGAATGAACCGCAACAACAAGCACGGGCCGAGCTGCGGCCGCACCCTCGCGGGGAAGAGCAGCCACCAGCCCGCTCCCGCTACGGCGACCGTGACGCTACGCACCAGCACGACCAGCAGAATTCCCCAACCGATGCTGGCAATCGCGTGGCCGACCGCTTCGAGGCCGCACCAAACGGTGAGCGCGACGAGCGCGGCAATGCCAACCAGCCACGCTACAACCCCAGCTTGCTTGACCATCCCCCCACTCCGGTTCCGCAACCACCTATCTGCCTGCGCACTAAGGCAGCGGGAAGGCGGTCCAGGCGCTACCCGCAAGCGGCGGGCTACCAAGGCGTTTTGATGTCGAACGAGTGGGTGAACCCAAATCCAACCGTCACCTGGTCGGGGGAGCCCCGCTGGGTCACGATCGGCGAGCCTGAGACGTCGCCGCTGAGCCGTTCGTACTCGAGGAAGACGTGCGTCGCCCACTGCGGGGTCCACAGGTAGCGCGCCTGCGCGCCTGCCCCATAGGAGCGAAGGCCGCCCTTGGCGTCGTATATAGGCAGGCCCGATATCGCCGACTGCGCCGAGGTAACGCCGAAATACGGATTGAGCGCGGGCGTGGTTGCGAGCGTGAGCCGTGGCCCCCCCGAGAAGGTCCATTGAGGGCCCACCGGAACGACGGCATCCGTCATGATATCGGACACGATCCCCTGGTGACCGTGGAAGCCCTGGCGCACCTCGGTGCGGGTGCGCAGCCAAGGCACCCACCAATACTGCGCAAAGATGCCCACCTCTCCTGCCCAAGGAACGTTGCCGAGCCGGTGCACCGCCTCGGAGTTGGCCTTTTCACGCTGCGAATACACGAATTGGCCGACCGGACCGATTTGGTAATTACCTCCGTCGATCACTGCGATATCCAAGCCATCGCGCGGACCGCGGAAGGGCTCGGGCGTGCCGTAGCGGCGCACGGCGAAGATGGGATAGGGGCGCAGGCGCTCGCGGCTCGAGCCTTGGAACAGCGGTTCTTCCCGGCCTTCCGCACCGAGCGTGATGGTCCAATCATAGGCGGGGGCCGGCAGCGCACGGGCGCGCGCATTCTCCTCGGCTGCGGATTGAGCCATGGGAAGCGACAGCGCAGCCATAACAGCCGCGATCGCGGCGCCCCCACCCCTCATCTGCCCCCCTCTGATTGCCCCGCGAGGGATAATATCGATCGACAATATGCAACCCTCGTTAACATGGCGGTGGCCACCCGCACAACGCGCGCCCATGACGCAAAGTGCTTTTGCGGCGCCATGTGGCCCGGCGCCAACACGGCCTAAAATCTTGGGAATTCAGGGTTGTGCGGCTCTGAGCTCGCCACCGCCCAGCGGCATCAAGGTATGCCACAATGCCCCTTCATCCGGGGGAGGAGGAACCATCCATGAACGGCGCCGGCGTCGTTGCAGAAATCCTCAGGCGCGAGGGAACCGAGTTTCTCTCCTGTTATCCGCGCAACCCCCTCATTGAGGCCTGCGCCGCGCTCGACATCCGGCCGATTCTGTGCAGGCAAGAGCGCGTCGGCGTCGGCTTGGCGGACGGCTACACGCGCATCAAGCGCGGCAAGCGCAACGGCGTCTTCGCCGCCCAGGCGGGCCCCGGCATCGAGAACGCCTTTCCCGGCGTGGCGCAGGCCTATTCCGAAAACGTCCCGCTGCTGATCATCCCCGCAGGTCTGCCGCTGGCGCGCCAATACGTGCGGCCGGTTTTTCGCGCCGCCGACGTTTATCGGCCGGTGACCAAATGGTCCGCCATGGCACATTCGGTGCAAGAGCTGCCCGACCTGATGCGCCGGGCCTATCACGCCATGCGCAGCGGCAAGGGCGGGCCGGTGCTCATCGAGATTCCTGCCGAGGTGTGGGAGACGCAGTACGCGGGTGAGCTCGACTACGCGCCCGCTCCGGTGCAGCGCGCAGCTCCCGATCCCGACGCGGTCAAGACGGCGGTGCGCATGCTGCTCAAGGCGAAGGCCCCGCTGCTCTTGGCGGGGCAGGGCGTGCTCTATGCCGACGCGAGCGACCGCCTGACCGCCTTGGCCGAACTCATTCCCGCGCCCGTCCTCACCACAAATCCGGGCAAGAGCACCATCGCCGAGAACCATCCGCTTGCACTGGGCGCATCTACGCGCTCGCGGCCGAAAATGGTGACCGACTTCATGGCCAAAGCGGACCTCGTGCTGGCGATCGGCTCGAGCCTCACGCGCACCCCGTTCGGCCCTGGCGTGCCGTCCGGCAAGACGATCATCCATTCGACCAATGACCCCTCGGATATCAACAAGGAGTACCGCGTCGACCATGCCGTGATCGGCGATGCCGCGCTGGTGCTCGATGAGATCATCGCCGAGGTCGGCCGGCAAAAGGGCGCAGGCGGGGGCAACGCGCTCGCCTCGCTCAAGGAGGAGGTGGCCGCCGCGAAGAAAGCCTGGCTCGCTGAATGGGACAAGCAGCTCAATTCCGAGGAAATGCCGATCAACCAGTACCGCGTGATCCGCGATCTCATGCGCAGCGTTGACCGCGACAACGTCATCATCACTCACGATTCCGGCGGGCCGCGCGAACAGCTCATCCCGTTCTGGGAGACGACCGCGCCCGGCTCCTACATGGGTTGGGGCAAGTCGACCCAGCTCGGCTATGGGCTCGGCATCACCATGGGTGCAAAGCTCGCGGCGCCGGAGAAGCTTTGCGTCAACATCATGGGCGACGCGTCGATCGGCATGACCGGCATGGACATCGAGACCGCCGCGCGCAACCGCATCGGCATTCTCACCATCGTCTTCAACAACGGCGTGATGGCGGCCGAGCGCGACGTGCTGCTACTGTCGACTAAGAAATACGGCGCGCTGACCATCGGCGGCAACTACGCCAAAGTGGCCGAGGGTCTCAACGTCGCCGCGATGCGGATCGAAAAGCCCGGTGACATCGTGCCGGCGATCAAGGACGCGGTGCGCGTGACCGAAACGGGCGCGCCGTTTTTGCTCGAGGTCCTCGTCAAGGAAGGCTACGACTTCTCGCGCTATCCGCTGGAGGGACTCTAGTCGCTTCGGCCTGAGCGCCAGCGATGCGTCCTTACTCCGTCTTCCATGGCACGGCTTTACGCTCGATTTCCTGGAACAGCACCGAGGTGATGAGCCCGAGGATGCCGATGGTCACGATGCCCACGAACATCACGTCGACCTGGAGGAGCTCCCACGAATTCCAGATCAGGTAGCCGATGCCGCTCTTGGTCGCGACGAATTCCGACGCGACCAGCACGATGAAGGAGACCGCAAGCGCAATGCGAAGTCCGGCGAAGGTCGTCGGCAGCGCGCCGAAGAACACGATGCGGGTGAACATCACGGTCTGGCTCGCGCCGTAGTTCTTCGCCACGTCCCAGTAGATCCGCTCGATGTTCGCGGCGCCCACATAGGTGTTCACAACGACGGGGAAGAAAACGGCGATGGCGACGAGCGCGACTTTCGACGCGTCGCCGAATCCGAACGCGAGCAGCAGTAGCGGCATCAGCGCGATTTTTGGGATCGGAAACAGCGCGGCGATCAGCGGATCGACCATGATCCGCACCGGCTTGAACATGGCCATGAGCAGCCCGACCGCGACCGCCGGCACCGCGCCGATGATGTAGCCGAGAAAGACGCGATAGAGCGTTACGCCGACGTGCCATTCAAGCTCGCCGGTCCCTGCGAGCGCGATGAAACGCCGCGCGATATCGCTCGGCGCAGGCACAAACCGGCGATCGCCGATGCCGGCCATCAACAGGATTTGCCAGATCACGAGGAAAGCAACCGGCGAGATCAGATAGAGCAATCGCTCGCGCGTCTTGCTGGACATCTCAGCTTTCATGAATGGCTCCCATCGGTCAGGGCGTAGGGGTGGGCAAAGGCGCGCATCGTTCCGTTTCTCCGCGTGGGCAAATGGTGCGCGCGCCGCAATCACGCAGCGACTATGCGGCAATGATTTTGTCCCAGCCTACGGATGTTCATTTCTCCTCGTCGCGGCGGGCGCGCGTGACCTCGTCCTCCAACACTCGCCAGATATCGAGCTTGAGGCGGCCGAACTCCGCTGATGCCGACAATGTCATGAGATTGCGCGGGCGCGGGAAGGGTACATCGACGACCTGTTTGATCCGGCCGGGCTGGGCGGTCATCACCACGGTGCGGTCGCCGAGCAGCAACGCCTCATCGATCGAATGGGTGACATAGATCACGGTCTTGCGGGTCTGCTCCCAGATGCGCACCAACTCAGCCTGCAGGATGATGCGGTTCTGGGCATCGAGCGCGGCAAGCGGCTCATCCATCAGCAGCATGCCCGGATCGGTCACGAACGCGCGCGCAATCGCGCTCCTCTGGCGCATACCACCCGAGAGTTGGTGCGGATAGTGCCGTCGGAATCTGGTCAGCCCGACGAGCTTCAGGGCCGCTTCGACCCGTGCGGCCGCTTCCTCCGTGCCCACCCCGCGCGTCATGAGGCCAAAACCAACATTGGCCTCGACGCTCATCCAGGGAAAGAGGCCGCTCTCCTGGAACACCATGGCGTTCTCGACCGCCCAGCCCGGCGCGTCGACTTTGATCGTGCCGCCGCTCGGCGCCGTGAGACCCGCGAGGATGCGCAGGAGCGTCGACTTGCCACACCCCGATGGACCGACGATGCAGACGAATTCGCCCGGGGTGATCCGCAGGTTGATGTTGTCGAGCGCAAGGACGCGAGTGGGGCCGCTCAGGTATTCCTTGCGCAGGCCTGCGATACCGATCGCTGCGCCGCGCCGCTCGCCGGCCATTCGTTCTTTCTCCCGCGGCGCGTTGCGTCAGCGACAGCCGGCGAGCGTGCTCTCCTTGTTCTCGAGCACGAACGGGGGAAGCTTGCTCAGCGCGTAATCGACGTAGCTTTTATCCACGAGCCGATCGGCCGGAAACTCGGCATTGCTCATCTTGCTCTTGTGGAACCAGGCCTGCATGTCGAGCATGCTCGCGACATTGATCGTGCCGTTGGGGCTGCGCGCCGGCCACGGATACTTGTGCAGCAATTCCGGGCGCGTTTCGGTGCCAGTGCGGATCGCCAGCTCGATGAAAGTCCCCCGGACGCCGCCGCCGTGATAGGCCTGGCAATAGTCGCGGATGGCGCGCAGATATGCGACGTAATAATTGCGCACGAGCTCCTGATTGGCGCGCGCGAAATCGGTGTTGATCATGCTCACGGCAATGGTGAGCGGATTCGGCTTGACGATGTCGTCGGGGTCCTTGAAATTCACCGCGTGCCCGCCGTCGAGCAATTGCGCGGTGAAGGGCGGGATCGTGATGGCCGCGTCGATCGCCTTGTTGTTGAACGCGACCGCATATTGCGTGAAGGGAATGACTTTGATGTCGACGTCGTTGATGGTCAGCCCGTCGCTCTCGAGGAGCTTGCCGACCTCATAGGTCGACACCGCGCCCTGGCCGTTGGTGGCGATGGTCTTGCCCTTGAGCTGCCGCAACTGGGTGATCTGGCCCTTGAGGTCGGGGCGCAGCATCAGGTTGTGTCCGAGCGGGCTCGAGACGCGGTCGAGCACCATGGTGACCGGCAAATTCTTTTCCAGCGCGTTGAAATATCCGGCGGAAATTCCGCCCTCCACGAGCTGCAACTGATTCTGCGCCAACAGGGCGATCGAGTTGGCGGCGGTGTCGAGAGTCTCGGTCACAACCTTGATGCCGTAGTCCTTGAAGTAGCCCTGTTCGACGCCCCACAGAATGGTGGCGGTGGAAATGGAGCGCACCGTGCCGACCTTAACGGTGACTTCCTGGGCGTTGGCCGCGAGGGCGCCGCCAATGATGGCGAAACAGGCAAATAGACTGCGCCGAAGCCTCATGCAGTTTCTCCCCTGGCGCGGCTCAACGCGCTCCTTCGATTTGTGAAACGGGCTCCCTCGGCCTCGCGTCCGTTAGCGCGGCGGCGCGGCGGATTATAGCGAAAAGTGTTCGGCGGACCACAAACAGCTGCCGCGGCCGATTGGCAACGGCACGCACGCTTAGATAGGCTCGATCGCGGAAGAGATGGACTGCTGCAGCGGGGCGATCGTGCAATGCTAACCAATCTTTCGGCGCGCAGCGGCCCCTTCATCGGGCGCGCCATGCCGCGGTTCGAGGATCTGCGTTTCGTACGCGGAGCCGGCAATTACACCGACGACGTCTCGCTGCCGGGTCAGACGTATGCCGTGTTCGTGCGCGCGCCCCACGCCCATGCCCGCATTGTATCGATCGACACGTCGGCCGCGCGTCGAGGTTCGGGCGTCATCGCCGTGCTCGTCGGCGAGGATTATCTCGCCGATGACCACATAGGCATGGCGCATCTTCCCAATCCAGCCGACGCCCACGACGTCACCATGCCGAGCTTCCAGCCCACGGCGGAGTGCAAGATCCTCGATCTGCTGCACTTGCCGCTTGCGGTCGATTGCGTGCGTTTTGTCGGCGAGCCGGTTGCACTGGTCGTGGCGGAAACGCTTGCGGCCGCGCGCGATGCTGCCGAGGCAGTGGCGGTCGAGTACCAAGTCCTGCCGGCGGTGACCGACGTCGTGGAGGCGCTCGCGGACGGCGCGCCAACGATCTGGCCAGAGGCGCCCGGCAACCTCGCGGTCGATTGCGCCTTCGGTGATCGCGCCGCGGTCGAGGCCGCGATGGCCGCCGCGTACCTCGTCGTCGACGCGACGATCCGCAATCAGCGCACGTTCAGCGCGTTCATGGAGCCGCGTGCGGCGATCGGAAGCTACGACGCGACGGAAGCGCGATATACCTTGATCTCGGGATGCCAGGGCGCGCATCGGTTACGACACGCGCTCGCGGGCTGCCTCAAAGTGCCGCAAGACCGCGTGCACGTGATCTGTCCCGATGTCGGCGGCGCGTTCGGATCGCGCTTCAATATTTACTCGGAGCAGGTCGCGGTGGTGTGGGCGGCGCGCGGTCTCGGTCGTCCGGTGAAATGGACGGGCGACCGCAGCGAGGCGTTCCTCACCGACTATACCGCGCGCGACGTCGTCACCCGCGCGCGGCTCGCTTTCAGTCGCCGCGGCCGCATGCTCGCGCTGGCGCTCGAGCTCACCGCCAACACCGGAGCGCACACCGTCTCCTATGTTCCGCTCAGCAACGGTTATCGCGTTGCACCCACCGTCTACGATGTGCCGATCGCATGGGTGCGCCTGCGCGGCGTGATGACCAACACTGTGCCCACGGCGCCGTTTCGCGGGGCCGGCCGGCCCGAAGCCACAACTGTCATGGAGCGGCTCATCGACATCGCCGCAGCTCGCTTGAACATCGACCGCGTGGAACTACGCCGGCGCAACCTGATCCGCCACGATAAGCTGCCCCACCGCACGGCAACCGGGCTCACTTACGATAGCGGCGATTTCGCCGGCAATCTCGCCCGCGCGCTCGAGGCCGCCGACTGGGATGGCTTTCCGGCGCGCCGCAAGGAGGCGAAGAAGCGCGGCCGGCTGCTCGGCATCGCCGTCGCCAATTACGTCGAAACGCCGGTGGGCATGCCGCACGAGCGTGTGGCCATCAAGATCTCGCCCACAAGCCGCGTCGCGCTCCTCGTCGGGACACAATCGAGCGGGCAGGGTCATGAGACGAGCTTCCGGCAAGTGGTGGCGGATCAACTCGGCGTCGACCCGCAGGCGATCGATTTCATCAGCGGTGATACAGTGGCCCTCGCGTCGGGCGGCGGCACCCACTCCGATCGTTCCATGCGGCTCGCCGGATCGCTGATGGTTGAGACGTCGCGTGCGGTGATGGAAAAGGCGCGCCGGATCGCGGCCGTCATGCTTGAGGTCGCCGAAAGCGACATTTCCTTCGCGGACGGTCTGTTCGTGACGCCGAACAGCAATCGTCGGCTGAGCCTATTTGATGTCGCGCGCGCCGCCGACGAGCTCTCCTCGCTTCCCGACGACCTGCGCGGGCGGCTCGCGGCTGAGGCGAGCTTCACCGGGCGGATTCCGGCCTATCCAACCGGCGCCGCAATCTGCGAGGTCGAGGTCGACCCGCAAACCGGCGCCGTCGAAATCCGCCGCTACACTTCGATCGACGACGGCGGCCAGCCGATCAATCCGCTGATCCTGCACGGCCAGGTGCATGGGGGCGTGGCTCAGGGCGTGGGCCAAGCGATGCTGGAGGCAGCCGTCTACGAGCCCGGATCGGGCCAGCTCATCTCCGCAAGCTTTCTCGACTATGCCATTCCGCGCGCGGACCACTTTCCGCATCTCGACGTCGCGCTGACGGAAGATCCCACGAAGGGCAACGCGCTGCGCGTCAAGGGCGGCGGCGAGGCCGGAATCACGCCGAGCTCGGCGGTTCTTATCAACGCCGTCATCGACGCGCTTTCTGGGCTCGGCGTCGAGCACATGGATCCGCCGGTCACGCCAGAGCGCGTGTGGCAGGCGATCCGTGATGCGCGGGGCGCTCCGAAAAGATCTCGGAGATAATCCTCGGGCACATCTCTCCGTTCATTCCCGCGAAAGCGGGAATCCAGAGCCAAGCGCTGGGTCCCCGCAACGGGGTCCCCGCGACGCGGGCGTCGGGGGTGCCCCTCGCGGGCACGAGCGGATTGTTGGACGGGGTGCAGCCTATTTGGCCGAGTGCTACTGCGCGGCGGCGCTGCTGCCCTTCGCAGCGGCGGCGGGAGCCGGCCGCGCGGAAGCCGCTGGTGCCCGCGCGGGCGCATATTTGGCAACGACCGAGCGATCGAGCTGCGCCATGGCGCTGTCCGGCAAACGCTTCCAGACCTCGTCCATGCCGAGCAGCGGGATGCCAAGATAGCCGCGCACCGTCAGCACCTGCCCGTCGGGGCTCAGCGTCATCATCGCGCGGTAGACGGTGCCATCGCGCGGATCGAGAATATTGCCGTTGTCATAGCGCAAACCACTGCGCCGCATATCTCTGATGAAGGAGAGTCCGAGCAGCGGTGCGTTCCTGCGGTCGTCGGTGCATCGCGCGCAGGTCGGATGCGGATCATCGATGCCGGGCCGCGCAAAGAGCTTCGCGAAGGCCCCCTCGAAGGCGCCGTTGCGCTCCACGAATATGAACCAGCCGACCGATTTGCCGGCCTCGTCCTTCTTCTCCCATAGCCCGGCAACGGTCGGCTCTGCGGCTTGGATGGGAAGCGCAGCGCTCGTGAACACCACGAGGCTCGCGACGAGCAATATCGAAATCCGCGTTTTCAAGGCGCAATCCCCCCTGTGAGGATGAACCGCCATCGCGCAACAATATGCCCATTTCAGGGCGCGCCAGGGCCGCGCAATTCCCTTGCGCCACGTAGATATCCGGGATTCCCCCGCAATACAGCCCTGGTCCGGAGAAAATCTCGCGTCTAACAGCGATTCCTCGCTTTTGCTTGCTGCGCCGCCGGGCTGCGGCGTCATCCACTCCCTGCGCTCCTCGCGGCGAATGTGGAGAGGGTGGTAGATTGGACCGAAGCCCGGGCACCACCATTCCCCATGTCGCTGATTTATCGACTCGCATCCCGTAACTTACTGCACGACCGGCTTCGCTTCATTGCGACCGTCATCGGTATCATCTTTTCTGTCGTGCTCGTGACCGTTCAGCTGGGCCTCTATTTGGGGTTCGGTCGGATTGTCACGACGATGATCGATCACGCATCCGCCGATCTATGGATCATGCCGTGGGGAACGAAGTGCTTCGAAGATCCTTCGACGCTCGACGAACGCACGCGATTTCAAGCGTTGTCGATCGATGGCGTGACGCAAGCCGCCCCGGTCGTCATCGGCTATGCCGACTGGCGCTTACCCGCAGGCGGAACCTTCCCCGTCTTCATTGTCGCGTCGGACCTCAGAGAGGGGGGCTTGCTGCCCTGGAATTTGGTCGAGGGCAGCGTCGAGGCGCTGGCGATCCCCGGCGCGGTTGCGGTCGACCGCTCCTACTTTGACCGTCTCGGCATCAACGGAATCGGGGCGAACGCCGAGATTCGCGGCCAGAAAGTCGAGGTGCGGGCGGTCACGAACGGTATCCGCTCGTTCACGACGACGCCTTACGTTTTCACGACGCTCGATCGCGGGCGAGCCTTCACCGGAACACCGGCCAATAAAGTCACCTATTTTCTGGTGCGCGTCTCTCCTGGCGCCGACGTCGAGAGCGTGCGCCGCCGTCTCGCGGCGAATCTCTCCGATGTCGATGTCCTCACGAGTGCCGAGTTTCGCGACCGTAGCCGCTCCTTCTGGCTGTTCGGCACCGGCGCCGGTTTCGCATTGTTCGCCGGCGCGCTGCTCGGGATGATCGTCGGCACCGTCATCGTCGCGCAGACGCTCTATTCCAGCACCAAGGACCACATCAACGAGTTCGCGACGCTGCGCGCCATCGGCTGCTCGCGCCTTTATATCCACAAGGTCATCGTCTGCCAGGCGCTGATCAGTGCGGTGCTCGGATTCTGTTTCGCTGCCGGGGTGGGGTTGCTCGTCGTCGCGGCGACCGCGGATACCGCGTTGCCCGTCGTGATGACGCCCGCGCTCACTGTGGTGCTGTTCGCACTCACGCTCCTGATGTGCGTCATCTCGGCGGTCGCCGCGATCGTTCAGGTGACGCGCATCGATCCTGTGATGGTGTTCACGCGATGACCGAGCCCGTCGTCGAGGCCATCGATATCGTGAAGTGGCTGGGCAAGGGGGCGGCGCAGGTGCAAGCCCTCAAGGGTATCAGCTTGGCGC
>Ga0126372_10000082_pt1 | contig 25379 bp, 22 predicted proteins | sample PanSoiMetaPlot_6_FD_92762 | JGI IMG/M metagenome (GOLD analysis project Ga0126372, IMG submission 92762) | Tropical forest soil microbial communities from Panama - MetaG Plot_6 | ecosystem: Environmental > Terrestrial > Soil > Tropical forest > Bulk soil | place: Panama | collected 2016-02-17
ACCAGGTCGCCTTCCAGGTGTCCCTGGCTGTCGTTCACCTCTTTGAATTTATCCAGGTCGATCAGCACCACCGAAAAGGGCCGCCCGGAGCGCGAAGCACGTCTCCACTCCGAAGTCAGTGCCTCCAGGAAAAATCGCCGTGTTTTGATTCCCGTGAGCCCGTCTGTGATCGACTGCTGCTGCAGTTTCTGGAAGACGAATGAGTTGTTGAGCGCCGTCGCCAGCAAGTCGGCAAGCGTATTCAGAATCAGGACATCCTGCTGCGAAAATGCGTTCTCCCGTTGGCTCTCGATATTCAGTACGCCCAGCAGCGTTTCCGTATAGGTGATCGGGATGCACAACACCGCCTTCGATTCCGGCAGCACGCCCAGCAGATGCCCCTCACCCGCGTTTTGGACCAGCGCATTCTCCCCGGTTCGCGCCACCCGCCCCAGAATACCCACTCCCAGTGGGATCCTCTTTCCCAGTGCCTTTGCGGTTGCGCCCGCCTCGGCCTTGATCTCGATCTCCTTCGTGACCCGGTCCAGAATGCCAATTCCGATGTGATCGTAGTGAAACGTCTTCTGGATCTCGCCGACGATGTCAGCCAGCATCTGCTCTGCCGCCTCGCTCGAGATTGCCGTTTTCGAAATGTTGTTCAGGAATGCAAATTGCCGTGACCTCCGCTGCTCTTCCGCGAACAATCGCGCATTCTCGACCGCTACCGAAACCTGCCCCGCCGCCGTCTGCATCACGTCGAGGTCCCGTTGCTCGAACAGAAACTCACGCTCTGAGCTCAAGGCTGCCATCGCGCCCGCAGACTTCCCGCCCAAAAAAATGGGCGCGGCGCAGAAACACTTGGCCGGATTGTTCGGAATGTACGTTACCCCCAGCCGTTCCCGGGTCTTTTCCAAGTCGGACTGAATCAGCAACGGCTGCCCGGTGCGAATGATGTATTCCGTCAGCCCATTCCCGGCCTTTCTCGAGCGCTTTGCAAACACCACACCCTTTTCCACTTCAAGCTCAAATCGGATCTCATCGCCTTCCTGGAACGCGACATAAAAGTTGGTGGTGTCGAAAATCTGTCCCAGCTCGGTCCGGATGGTCCGCAACACCTCGTCCTGGTCCAGCCTTGAGCTGATCGCCTGCCCAATCTCTGTCAGCAGCTCGTACTCCTTGGTGCGCCGCTGCGCGTCGTGCATGATCACGTAGTTTTCCAGCGTGAGCCCGATCTGCAACGCCAGTCCGATCAGCAGCCTCAGGTTCGATGACCCGAACATCTTGCGCTGCGCGTGGGGAAACAGGATGACCCCGAAGTTACGTTCACGCGTTTGCAGGCTGACTGCCGTCAGGTTGCGGATATGCTGCTCCGCAAGCAGCTTTTTGAATTCGGCGAAGCGCACGCTCTGGAGCGCCGGCAATGGCTCGGCCAACTCATCGACATGGTGGAACGTAATGAATCCCCCACGTCGGTAGGCTAACTCCGACAGAAACTCGCCCGCTCCTTTGCTCTCCAGCTCATTCAGGAGTTCCTCGGAAAACCCGCGTTGCACCGCCGGCAATACCGTTCGCCATTGCTCCGAAATGTAGATGATCGCACGCCGCGTGGGCAGCGGAGCAACCAGCCGGTCCAGGATGCCGGACATGCTGGGAACCAGTTCCTTCGCGTCCAACACCCTGCTGGGCGGCACTCCCAGTGTCGAAAAAGCCAGCGCGTTTTCCTGTACCGCCGTCCGCTCGTTCTCAAACAACACCATTACCATCGCGATGCCCAGCAGCATTTGCGGAATCGGTCCCAGTAAATGCCCGCCTGACGTGAGGAATGGATTGTCGAAGAGATTCAAACCCATGAGGACCGCCCAGAGCGCGAGCGAGATCGCCAGCAGCTGAAACGCCAGCGAATTTTTGCGCTGAGCGTAGCGGTAAAACTCAAACGAGCAATACAACAGCACTGTTGCCAGCAATACTTCCAGCGTGAAATGCCTTCCGCGCGCCACATCTTGCACAAAGGTCCCACTGACCATGTGCATTCGCAGATTCCACACCGCCACACCCGCTCCTGCCGCTGCCAGTGCCAAGTCGTACCAGCGGAATCGGAATCGCTCCCGGATCAGGCGCGTTGAAACGAAGATGCACAAACTCATCGCGACCAGCAACATCGATCCGGCGAAAAACGCGCCTGCCGAAGGCCCGCGGTAAAAGGTCCATGCATCCAGTGTGTAGTGAAGGCAGTAGGCGCCCCAGCCGATCTGCCAGGCACGAAAATAGGGTTGGCGGCTCTGTTCGTATAAATAAGTGAAAACCAGGAACAGCAGCAGGGCAACGATACCCGGTAGGATAACGACACTCGTCGCTACGCTGTTCATGGCGCCGAAAAACAGCTCCCCGCCGGCCGCAAGTTTAAGATTGAGCGGTGGCTGATCAACCCATGTTTTCATACCGCGAACGACAAGACAATAGTGACCAAAGCCTTACGTGTCCTTCAGGACGATAGGATTCTGCCCCAAACCAACGCGTTGGAGCCTCGTTCACCATCACCGAACCTTGACGCTGGTTTTCTCGCGCCCGTAACATCGAAGGCGGTTACTGGTCATGTCCTCTCCTTCAAGCGCCCAGGCTGAATCTCCCCCGCGCGGCGGCGCTGTTCCCCGCGTCCGCTTCGCCCCGTCTCCCACAGGATTTCTCCACGTGGGCAGCGCTCGCACCTTTATTTTCAATTGGCTATACGCCCGTCGCACCGGCGGGACCATGATTCTTCGCCTCGACGATACCGACGTCGACCGCAATACCGACGCCTCTGTCAGCTCCATTTTTGACGGTCTGAAGTGGCTGGACCTCGGCTGGGATGAGGAATACAAGCAGTCTGAACGTCTCGCCCTCCACCGCGATACTGCCCAGGCAATCTTCGACAAGGGACTCGCCTACCGCGATTTCACCCCCGCTCACGCCGGCGACGGCGAACGCTCCGGAGCCCAGGGCGCATGGCTTTTCAATCCAGGCGCGCGCGAGGTGTCCCGCCAGGAGAGCGATCGTCGCGCCGCTGCTGGCGAACCGTTCGCCCTGCGCTTTCGCGTGCCGCGCCAGTCTCCCCAACCAGTGCGTTTCGTCGATGCCGTCTATGGCGAGCAATCAAAGTCGACTGCCGACATCGAAGACTTCGCCCTGTTGCGCAGCGATGGCATGCCCACCTACCACCTCGCTTCTTGTGCGGACGACGCAGACCTCCGCATCAGCCACATTATTCGCGGCCAGGATCACCTCACCAACACGTTCAAGCATATTTTGATCTTCAAGGCCGCTGGCGCAACTCCCCCTCAGTTCGCCCATCTCCCGCTGCTCGTCGCACCCGACGGCACCAAGCTGTCCAAGCGTCGCCACGGACCCGTCGTCAGCGTGACTACGTACCGCGATGCCGGCTTCCTGCCCGAGGCCTTTGTGAACTTTCTCTGTCTGCTCGGCTGGTCGCCGAAAGACAATCGCGAACAGCTCACCCGCGAACAACTCATCGAACTCTTTTCCCTCGAGGGCATCAATCGTGCCAACGCCGTCGTCAACTTCAAGGAGCCCGCTGCCACGCCCGAAGAAACCTTCGATCCCAAGGCCGTCTGGCTGAATGCCGAACACATCCGCGCTCTCACCATCGACGACGTCAGCGCACGCCTCCTCCCTATCCTCCGCGAAGCCGGCTTCTCCGTGGACGAGATCAAATTACGCCGGGTTACTCCCCTCATTCGCGAGCGCATCAAGCTGCTTCGCGATGTCCTCACCGTCGCGGACTTTTTCTTCGTCGACCAGCTACCGCCCTACGATCCCGCCGAACTTATCCCGCAAAAGGGAGACGTTGCCATGGCCCGGCGCGTCTTGGACTGTGCACGCGAGGTCCTCGCAAAAACCGAATTCAACCACGACGCGCTGGATCAAGCCCTCCGTGCCGCTGCACAAAACATGGGAATCAAGGCTGGACAGATGTTCCAGCCTATTCGAGTGGCTGTCTGTGGCCGCAAGAACGCCCCACCGTTATTCGAAACGTTGGAAGTCTTGGGAAAAGAAACTAGCCTTGCGCGACTTAGGGACGCCCGGCAAAAGCTCGGTTGAACTCTTCCTAAACCGGTCTGCCAGGCAAAGACCCGTGTCCTCTGGCTTATCCGCGTTCAAAAAAGCTTCTTATCACCGGCCAGTACTTCTGCACCACGAATTCTGTTTTGACGTGGCCTCCCCGTGCCAGCAGTTTCAGCCTCACGCCCGTCTTTCTGGCGAATCGCTCGACCGACCGCCATGGAATGTAGGGATCGTCTTTGGCATGAAACATCATGATCTTTGACGGATCGATCTCGGCCACGTGGTGCGCCGGATTGAAAAACCTACCTGTAAAAAGCTTTTTCCAGTTTTTCTCCGGCAGCCGGTAGCCGCTCCCGAACGCCTCGCGAATGTAGGCGGCATAGCTGGGGTTTGATGTTTCTTTCTCCTGCTCTTCTTCGAGAATTCCCCAATCCACGACCGGACAGTTCGCAATCACCCGCGTTACACGTGCGTCAAGCGAGGCCAGGATGGCCGCCGGCCCGCCAAAGCTCCCACCGATAATGAAAATCTTTTCCGGCTTGGGCGTGAAACGCTGCCCGAAAGCCGCTTCCGTTATCCCTTTGGGCAGCTCCCCAATCACATCCAGCAAATCTTCATGCGGCGGCTGCTCGAGGAATACTCCGTCGCTCTCCCAAGCGCCGCGGTATCGCGGATAGAAAACCCAATAGCCCTTCTTCGCCAAAAACTCTGCTAGCGGCTGCTTCCGCGGAATCGACGGCATACCATCGCAAAGGATGATCGCTCGCTCCGTTTTGTGTGCCCGCGCCGGTGGCAGAAACTCTGCGACAATCTCTCCCTTGAATCGCGTGCGAAACATTTCGCCATGTTAGCAAAGCGAGAAACGAACCCACCCCGCACCGCCAACAAGTGACTCAAACTTGTCTCAAAAAGCTGAGGCGCGAAAAATCCTCAGAACGTGTCCGCAAGCGTACACGCGAAAGGCACGGCTTCAGCCGCGCCACCAAACCAGCCCTCAAGACAAGGGTTTCAGCCCCTGAGGCTCCCGGCGAATCTTCCTGACATCTGAACCAGCCAATGGGCTGTTCCTGAGAATTGGGAAATGGTGTGCTAGAATCCGCCCTTCCTTCCGCCATCATTCACTTGGAGGTTCCCATGGCTACGCTTCCTCGTATTGCCGTGACCTTGATCCTGCTTTGTCCGCACTGCCTCTTCAGCCAAAACACGCCTCATCCGTCCAAGCACTATTCCTTGCCCGCGATCCCGCAAAACGTGCAGTGGGGATGGCTTGATCCCAATGAACCGCCCAAGCTCACCGTCGACTCCGGCGACACTGTCTCGGTCGAGACTCTTATGCACTCCCTCGACCAGCTCAAGCCGGGCGTCCCCATGGATGAGATCGTCAAACTACGCCTGCAGAACGACGGCGGTGGCCCTCATTCCGTCACCGGGCCCATCTTCGTTAACGGCGCTGAACCCGGCGACACTCTCGAGATTCGCATCCTCAAAATTGTCCCTAAGGCCGACGGCTTCAACTTCAACCTCCCCGGTAAGCAATTTCCTGCAGTCGGACTGCTGCCCTCCGAATTTCCTGACGGCTTCGTGCGCTACTACAAGCTCGATCTCGCCAAAATGCAGACTGAGTTCAAACCTGGCATTGTGATCAACCTCGCTCCATTTCCCGGCACGCTCGCCGTCGGCGTAGACCCCAACGAGCCGCCTCCCAAAGCAGGCCCTCCCATCAAAGACGCCAAGGGGCGCACCAGTACCCTGCGCCCCTGGAAAAACGGCTCCAACATGGATCTGAACGAACTGCAGGCAGGCTCTACTCTCTACGTCCCGGTGTTTCTGAAAGGCGGCCTGATCTGGATCGGCGACGCCCATTGCCGGCAGGGCAACGGCGAAGTCAACCTCACTGCGCTGGAATGCGCCTACAAGGAAATCGAAATCCAGCTCATCGTTCGAAAAGACCTGAAGATAGAGTGGCCGCGCGCCGAAACCAAGGACAACTGGATTTTTACCGGCTTCGACGAAGATCTGAATCAGGCAATGAAGATCGCTGTCCAGCAGACCGTCGCCTGGCTGTCTACCCAGCAGATGGTCCCGATGAGCCGCGAAGAGGCTTATGCTTTGACCTCGATGGTCGGCGACTGCCGCGTCACCGAGGTTGTGGACATTCGAAAAGGCGTCCACTGCATGATTCCCAAATCCATCTTCGTCTCAGGCACGCACTAGCCGCGCAGGCACTAGCCGAGGGAACGTTACTTAACCTTCGCGAAAGCAGAGGCGGCATCGACCCTCTAGGGAAACCGGATCGATCTGTCCGCACCAAAAAATTATGCGTTGTCATCCTGAGCGAAGTCTGCACTCCGCAACGCGGAGAGCAGACGCAGTCGAAGGACCTGCACCCTCAACCTTTCCCCTTCAACATCTCCACCACTCGGTCAAAGTCCTCAAGAGTCGCGTACTCAATTACGATCTTGCCTTTCCCTTTCCTGTCCCGAATCCTGACTCGCACGCCCAACGTCCGCTCTAACTCGCCCTGAATCGCGCGCACGTTCGGGTCGACCCACCGCGCCCGTCCGCCCGTCTCCTCCTTCTTCTTTTGCAGAGGCACGTTGGTCTCAAATACCAGATCCTCCAGTTGCACGACGGACAGCCCGTTCTCAACCGCTTTCCGTGCCACCTGATACGAGTTGTCCAGATCCAGAAGGTTCAGCAGCACACGCCCGCGGCTGAAATCAAGTTCACCCGTCCTCAACATCTCTTGCACCATCACCGGCAACTTCAGCAGCCGCATGTGATTCGATACCGTCTCGCGCGAGCATCCCGTTCGCACGCCGATCTCTTCCTGCGTCAACTCGAAATCCTTGCTCAGTATGGCAAACCCGTCCGCCTGATCCATGCAACTCAAATCCTTTCGCTGCAGGTTCTCGATGATCGTCATCTCCGCCGCTTGCTGGTCCGATACCTGGCGCACTACCGCCGGAATCGTTTCCTTCCCCGCGAGCTTCGACGCCCGGCAGCGCCGCTCTCCCACGATCAGCATGTAGCGGCCGCCCGGCGCGGGTCGCACGATGATCGGTTGCAGCACTCCCATCACCTTGATCGACTGACACAGGTCGCGCAGTTCATCCTCGCGGAAGATACTGCGCGTCTGATACGGATTCTCATCGATCCGGTCCAGAGGAATCTCCGTCACACCTTCGAGGGGCGGGCGCCGAGGAGCCGCTTGGGCATTCAACTCCGGAATTACTACGCTGGTCCCATCCACCATTGGTTCAGCAGGCGAAGGCTCCGTGGCAACGGCAGTTGCCGCTCCCCCCGGCGAACCAAGGCCCCCCCCACCCACGACCCGGGGCCCCGGAGACAGCAACGAATCCAACCCTCGTCCTAGCGCCTTTCGCTTATCGACTGTCGCGCTCATATTCTTCCTTTCCTTCTCGCCTAGCCTGAACGCTGTTCAGCCACTTCTAGTGTGCAACCTTCACCTTGACAACCTACTGACAGATTCTCGCCTCGACCGAACACTGTTCACATTGACACCTGGAAAATTGACGCTTGGAAATCTGAACTCTGTTCGCCGAGCCGAATCGTACCCCCCGCAGCTGATTGTTCATCGAGAAGCGGGGCATAAACAGAATCAATATTGACGTCCATCTATATAGATCGCAATCGATCTAAGCAGGCTGGCCCAGTTCGGCCGGGGCTTGCGCAGCCATGTAGTGGCCGATGATCTCCTTCGCCAGCCGGATGTAGCTCTCCGCCCCTTTCGACCTCACGTCGTACACCAGCGCCGGCTTGCCGTGGCTCGGAGCCTCGGCCAACCGGATGTTCCGCGGTACCGTCGTAGTGCACACCTTCTCGCCGAAGAACCGCCTCAACTCCGCCGTCACCTGCTGCGCCAGGTTCGTGCGCTCGTCAAACATCGTGAGCAGCACGCCCTCGATCGTGAGCGCCGGGTTCAGTCCTGCCCGAATCCGCTCTACTGTGTCCAGCAACTCGCTGATCCCCTCCAGAGCAAAGTATTCTGCCTGCATTGGGATCAGTACTGTATCCGCCGCGACCAGCGCGTTCAGCGTCAATAGATCGAGCGCCGGCGGACAGTCGAGGACAATGAACTCGAAACGCTCACGCAGCGGAGCCAGCGCATCCCGCAATCGGAACTCGCGTTGCTCGGCATCCACCAATTCGAGGTTAGCCCCGATCAGGTTCTTGTGAGAGGGAATGATCCAGAGCTGCTCCATCGACGTGACCTGGAGAGCTTCCTCGGCCGAGGCCGCACCCATGAGCACGTGATAGGTGCAAATGCGATCCGGGTCTTTGCTGAGTCCAAGTCCGCTGGTTGCATTCGACTGCGGATCGCAGTCCACCAGCAAGCTGTTTACTTCCGCCGCTGCAAGAGACGAGGCTAGGTTAATTGCGGTCGTGGTCTTGCCGACGCCGCCCTTCTGGTTGGCAACCGCGATTACGCGTCCCATCTAGATTTTCGGAGATGCCTGAGAGATACGCGCAGCATAGTTCGAAATCATTCCGATTGCAACGCGCACTGTTGCTAAATCTTGTGCAAAAGAAAAGATTCTTGTGCAAGCCAAGCAAAAGTGGGAAAGAAGAACATCTTTCCCACCGAATGAGGGGAGATAAAGCGCACGCGGAACTAGATTCGCAGCGCAGCGCCCGGGGAAGTCGTAATGTTCCACGTGGAACATTCAGACATCACTTCTCCCCTGGGAATCCGACAACAGAAATGGCGCAACGCGGTGGAGCCTGCTTATCTTCTGATAAAAATGTTCCACTTGGAACACTCTGTCAAAATGCTAGCTTTCATTTAGGCAGGAAAGGCGGCATTGTCCTTCTAAGCAGAAAGGCATTCTCCCTCCCGCGATTCACGCAACTGAATGGAGTAGGCGATTTATGCGTCGCGAAGGTTCCGATTGGCTCGAGCAGATTTTCCATGTGGAACATCTCGATGGATTCTCCCGTCTAGAACCCTGGTTGAGTTTCGTATTCGCGAGGAGAGTTCCACGGTTAAACCGTGCTGCACCCCGGGCGACCGACCCCACCCCCATTAGTTGCTGATCGCCGTGGATGCTTGTCTTCCCGACGAAAGTGTCCCGCGTGGAACATTCCTCCAATACCCTTTTTCTCCCGTCTTCAGAGCAGTTGCTCCGCCCTCAAGGAGATTTGCCTTCCGAGCGGGAGTCCCGGTGTTCCAAGGGCTGAAAAATGTTCCACGTGGAACATTTATTCTGACGAAGCGAGAATCGAGTTCTGCTAAGTCATATCACGCTGTGAAACGTTGCTCGCTCCTCAGGGCTTCGGTTAGAGATCCTGCTTTGTGAGTCGCTGTAACGGTCGCGGTAAACCTTAGTCCAAAGTCCAATGACGGTTATCATTCTGGAGTTTCCAAGAGCCTGCATTGACTATCTTGGTTCCAACTTGAGCGATGCATGGGACTAGCCGCTAAGATAAAAAGAAGCTGAGATAGAGCTGACACTCCACTTTCCTGCCTGGTATAGCCTGTCAGCTCAAAGGTCAGCCCTGCAAATTGTGGAGTCTTAAATCCCTTTTTCCCACTTTTAATCATGCTGGTTACTGGCTGTCCGAGCATGAACAACGCGGACTTTACTTAATAGCGTAGGCAGATTGTGCTCCACTTTGGTTCAGAACGTCGCGCAGTATTTTAATTCGAGGAGTACGGTTTGAGGCTGACATATGAGCTCCGCATCCCACTTTTAACTACTTGGATTCTTATCAAGATTGGTTCCACTTCGACGCTCGGGTCCAGATGGAAAGGGCATGAGAGACGGGAGCAGAAGGAGCAGATAGGGTCCTAAAGAGCGAGAGTCCTCGAGAAGTGGGAGCATCTTGGAAAATAAGGAGATCACGGATATCTACGAGAGTAGGAAGCCAGTGAGCAAAACCCGAGCGGACGACAGCGGAGTTTGAATCGGCAAATTCCAGTGAAACTGCGGCAAGAGCTCAGGGACGCGCTCTGCTTGCGCGCCGCCAATGAGCAAGGCCAGTCTGCCTTTTGGAGCCACAAGGTGGGCGGAGCATGAGAGAGTGGCTTCAAAGCGTTCCACAGCGCGCAGCGTCACCATGTCGGCCGAGGCGGGCGGATAGTCTTCCGCCCTTCCGGTGAATACATTGATGTCCGTCAATGTAAGGCTTCGGATTACTTCACGCAGAAACGCTGCCTTCCTGTGGTTCGACTCAATCAGGGTCGCCGATATACGCGGCCACCAGATCTTGAGAGGAAGTCCGGGAAAGCCGGCGCCAGAACCGACATCAACCAGTCGCAAAACATCAGCTTCGTCATCACCGCTATGTTCGTGGCGCGCTGAGGGAGGCGGCTTCACGTGATTTCCCGCAAAGAGGTGAGCTCCGGCAAACAGCGACTCCCCGAAATGCCGGGTTACAATCTCCTCCGGCTGCCGCACCGAGGTCAGGTTCAGCTTCCGGTTCCAGCGCTGCAATATATCGATGTACATCGATATATCAATCAGCCGTGATTCCCCGAGCAAGGCCGGAGAGAGAGTCGAAGCTGCGGTCCCGGTCAAAAAAAGTCGGAGAAGCTCAGCGATGCGCGCAGTATTCGTAGGCGGTTCTCAGTCCGACAGTGTATCGAATGCGATCACCAGTTGGAGGCGGGGGAGAAAAGTTCTCATCCCCCCAAAGCCACGCACCCAGCGCAAAAACGGAACCAGCGCGCATCCTGATAGTGGAATAGCGCGATCCGCCGCGGCAACAAGACGGTCTTTCGGTATCGACTCAGGCTACCCGCGCGAGTTCCCAGGTTGCATGCCACTTGTCCCGTCTACTTCCCCACGATATCGGCTTTCAAACCGGCCACCGCGGCCTGAACGTCGTTTCTCTCCTTGTCGGGAACCTTGAACTTGTCCAGCGTTGCGTTGAGGAGTTTGACCATGGTATTCCAATCTTCTTCCGTGATGCCGAGTCCAGTGTGGGCGGTTTTCATGTCGCGGCCGTGATAGGCACACGGACCACCAGTCGCCTGGCAAAGAAAATCCACGATATGTTGACGGATCTGTTTCAGCGATTCGCTGTTGTGGCCCTTGAAAAAGCGGCCGAGCTGGGGATCGGCGGCTAGCCTGGCGATGAAATCGTCGCTGACCGCGGCGATAGCATCGTAGCCTCCAAGACGCTTTTACAAAGAGGGTTGTTCGGCCCAGGCCGAGCAAACAGATGCCCCAACGACGGCCACTAGGCAGAGAAAAACGGTCAACTTTGCTTTCATAGCGAGAATTCTCCTGATAGGGTGAGTCAATACCTACACGACGATATGTACGTTACAGATCGCCGGATGGATTTGCCACTTCGGTTGCGTCCGCTTGGCTGCCCTTGTGAGTTTCTCGTCCCGGCGTTCGAGTCTGATAGCGTGGATGCAACATGGCCAGAAGTCTGATGGCGGTAGTGTTCGGCTTCGTCGTAATGGTAGTCGGGGTGGTCAGTATTACGGCGTTAGTCGCCAAGGTGCTGCCCGGGGCCTCACCCGCCGACGGCCAGGCCGCCGGCACTGGATATCTGATCCTGAGCCTTCTTTACTCCTACGGCTTTGCCATCCTCGGCGGTTACATCGCTGCCTGGGCCGCCGGACGAGCTCCCCTGGCGCATGCGATAGGCCTGGCGGTGGTGATGGCGGTCATGTTTCTGGGATTCCTGAAGGTAAATGCTGGTGGCCAGCCTCACTGGTACGAGTACGCTCTGCTGGGGACGGCAGCGCCGGCTGTCTGGGGCGGGTGGCTGAGGCGGAAGCGTGTCACGGCGAAGGGAGTTCTTCTGAAAAAGAAGCTCGCGTCCCTCGATCTGATGGGGGATCCGACGGGGACTCACCGCCCGGAAGAGCGGAAGGATAACGATCCGCATCCGGGAACGACACTGGGACTGTAAACCTGTTCGTCCGAGCCCAAAAATTTCTCCGCAAATCGAAACGAGATCCCTCTTCGTGGGGCGTTGCCTCCTGTTCCCGTGCCGCTCAGGGGCGTTGTTTCCGGGCTTCCGCCGCCGTTGTGAATGATCGCCAGTGTTCCGGTTGTCACTCCCGCCGCTACTGGTTTGAACGCAATTTTCAACAGGCAACTTGCTCCCCGCGCCAGAATCAACCCACACGTAATGCTCTTGACGAAAAAGTCGCCGCTGGTAGTTACTGTGCGAAATCGCCAAGGCCGCTGTGCCCTCATTTGTGATAGTTACTGCTTTGGCCAAGCTGATGGTCCTAACCTTCTGCGGACCGGAGAAGATTCGGCAGAATCGCAGGGTACAGCCGCTGAGGCTGACAGGCCTCGCCAGAACCGATGTGCTAATGCCGTTGAGCTTCGTGACGGTCGGACTGCCGCCGCCATTGTGAAGGATGGTGAATGATCCGGACCTCTGGCCGATCGCCGTGGGTCTAAATACTACATTGACAGTGCAACTGGCGTTCGGAGCCAGGCTGCTTCCGCAAGTTCGGCTGGAAATAACAAAATCGCCCACAACAGAAATAGAAAAGATTCTCAGCCCGGACGTTTCCTTGTTTACGAGGGTAAACCTCCGAGTCACGCTCAGGGTATCTAGGACCTGCTCCCCGCTACAAACACCGCTCCCTATGTGTTGTGCGGCCTACGCATCGGGCTCGGGTTGTTCGCCGGCGAGCAATGACTTCACCGGAGATGTCTTGACTACCCGCTTTCCCGGACGGGGGACGAAGCAGAAGGCCTACATTTCACGACCGGCCACGGAACTGGATGATTCTGCGCCGATCCCGTTTCGATGGTTTGCCGGGGGGCAGCGTTTCAAACTGCCGCAGCGCCTTGCGTTCGGCCGCCACTTTCATCCGCTGTTCGCGGCTTGCCTCAGTCTCTCGGTAAAGCGTCTGGGCCACCGAAGCCGGGCCGCGAGTCTCGCTGAGAAGCAGCACTTCAACCTCAAAATCGCCGCTGTCATTGGTGACGCGCAACATTTCTCCAATCTGGACTTCCCGGGCGGGTTTGGTCCGTTGCCCATGGAACTCGACGCGACTGAGTTCGCAAGCTTTTGCGGCCAGCGCTCGCGTCTTGAAAAATCTCGCGGCCCAAAGCCACTTATCGATTCGTACGGAATTCATGATTTGTTTCCTGCCGCAACGCAACGGCAAGCACCGTTCACGACTTACCGACGCATTGCTACTTCTTCTCAGGATCGAGGGATCGACTCAGATCACCTGGCTTAGAAGTCGTAAGCCTTCGCGAATCTCACGTTCCCTCATTCGCGCATAGCCCAGCATGATACCGGTTCGTGATGGCCGTTTCAGAAAGTAACGAGAGATGCTATACACGGCAACTCCGAGCGCTGCGGCCCTCGCGATGACCGCGTCTTCGGACACCCGCCGCCTCGGCCACACGACGATGTGCGCGCCGGCGCCATCTCCGGTCATGTCCACGCGATCGCGCAGATGGGTGCGTATGGAATCGAGCAACACTTTGCGACGCGCTGCATTTCTGCGCCGGACGCGACGCAGATAGCGCTCATACATTCCACTGGAGATAAATTCCGCCAGGGTCTGCTGTTCGAGTGTCGCGGTGTGCCGGTCCGACAGCCACTTCGCCGCGGTAAATACTGGAACCAATCCCTTGGGCGCAATCAGGTAACCGATGCGCAGAGCCGAGAAAACAGTGCGGGAAAATGTCCCGATATAGATGACGCGGCCTTCGCGGTCGAGACCCTGGAGCGATTCCAGAGGCTGGCCCTCGTAGCGAAACTCGCCGTCGTAATCGTCTTCGACGACAAACCCGTTTTTTCGCTTGGCCCACTCCAGAAGTTCGAGTCGTCGCGGGAGCGGCAGAATCGCGCCGGTTGGAAACTGGTGCGAGGGCGTTACGAATGCGATGTGCGCGCTCGGCGCGAGCTTGCGTGGATTCAGCCCATCGCGATCTACAGAGACAGGAAGCAGGCGGGCGCCAGCGGCACGCAGAACCTCGCGCGTCCCCTGGTAACTTGGATCTTCGATGGCAACGCGATCTCCGGGTTCGATCAGAATTCTGGCGATCAGGTCCAGAGCCTGCTGCGAGCCATTCACGATGATAACCTGTGACGGATCACAGTTCACGGCGCGCGATCTCCGCAGGTGGCTGCAGATGGCCTCGCGCAGCGCGAGGTTCCCGCTGGCCGGTCCATAATCAAGTTCCGAAACCGTGGCCCGGCGCGCACAGCGCAGCAGAGTACGCCGCCACATCTCAAAAGGAAAAGTTTCCAGATCACTGCGGCCATAAGCGAAGTCGTAGGCCAATGATCGCTTCCGCCGCTGCGGGAAGTTGACACGCGTCCATGCGGCAGCCGCGGATGATCCAAAGCGCGATAGGCGAAGCTTGATTGGACTCTCCCACGGCCCGGGACGGGCGGCAACCACGTTCTCGGCTGCGTACGTGCCCGAACCTGCGCGGCCAACCGCGAGTCCCTCCGCCAGCAACTGATCGTATGCCAGGAGCACCACCGTTCTGGAGATTCCCAGTTGTTCCGCCACTTCGCGAGTGGAAGGAAGCTTATCGCCGCCACGAAAAACGTTCGCGAGAATGGCTTCCCGCAGGCCGACATACACCTGCCGGAAGAGAGGGCCCTGGTCTTTCGCAAGTGGTATTACGAATGGCACAGAAAGTGGACCTTTAAAAATACCACAGCCCAGGGCATGCTGGATGGGAGCTTTTCTGACTCGGGATGTCGCTTCGGGATCGCAATCAGGAACTCAACTGAAAACGACGGATCACACGAGACGAGAAGTGACGCTGGATCGTAAGTCTTAACGAGAGAAAAAAGAGAAAAAATGATACTGACAAATCGAAGTCAACTTCGCCGATTGCCGGCACGAGGATCGCACGATTTTGAGAGCCTCCGAAAGATTCTGGATGCGGGTTTTGTGGCCCACGTCGGATTTCAGGCGCATGGTCAGCCGTTTGTCATTCCCACCCTGTATGGGCGGGACAACGACAAACTTTACCTGCATGGGTCCGCGGCCAGCCGCATGTTAGGCGAGCTGGCAACAGGAGTGCCAGCCTGCATAACCGTCACCCTGGTCGACGGACTCGTGCTCGCGCGATCGGCTTTTCATCATTCGATGAACTACAGGTCCGCTGTGGTGTTTGGAACGGCGCAAAAGATCGTGGACCCGGACCAGAAGGAGCAGGCTTTGCGCGTCATCTCGGAACACCTGCTGGCCGGGCGCTGGAACGAGGTGCGGGGTCCGAGCGAGAGAGAACTCAAGGCCACGACGGTTCTGGAGTTTTCCATCGAAGAAGCATCCGCCAAGATTCGCCAGGGACCTCCCTTAGACGATGAGGAGGATTACGACCTGCCCGTGTGGGCTGGGATTCTTCCCCTGAAGCTCGAGGCGAAAAAACCGGAACCTGATTCCAGACTGGTGCAAGGCATAGAGGTGCCGCAATACGTCGCGCAATCGCGGCATGGATAGCTTTGCATTGCTGTGGGGGCGGGAAGGAGGATCCCATGATCATCGAAATGAGGACTTATAAAACGAAGGCGGGGATGCGCTCCCGGTTTCTTGAAATCTTCCGGCGCAAATCTGTTCCGGCCCATCACGAAATAGGAATGAAAATACTGGGACCGTTTCTTTCCGTCGAAGATCCCGACACATTCTTTTTCATGCGCGGCTTCCCCGACATGCCCTCGCGCGAGCCGATGAAAGCGAAGTTTTACGAAGGCGAACTCTGGAAGAGCGACCTCGAAAACGTGCTCATGCCGATGCTCGAGAAGTACGAGGCGGTCCTCGTGGAAGACCCTGAGGGCTTGGTTCACTGGTAGCGTGGCGGGTCCACGATTGGTAGGAGTTGCAGCGTGACCGTGCGCGCGAGCTAAGGCATCGCCAGCGGCTTCTCCTTGGGAGTTGCCAGCTTGTCAGATTCGATCAGCTGCTTGATCTGCGCGATTCGATTCTTCAGGTTGTTTTCCGCCTCACTGGGAGTGTTGGTCATCTGCTGTCCCAGGATCACGTACATGTTCAAGAGTCGGATGGCGCTCTGCGGCGAGTACCCCGCCTGCGCCGCCAGTCTGACCCCTTCCAGGTCGGCCTTGAATTCGTTGTCATGGCCATAGCCCGGAAGGAACGGATCCACTTTTAGCTGTTCGGCTGTTTCGACCGTCAGATGCTTGTCGGCTAATTCTTTGGTCAGCCGGTTGCGGCACTGATTCAGGATCACGTGCTGCATCTCGTGGCCCAGCACAATTGCGAGCTGGTCCTCGGTATCCATCATCGCGAGCACACCGCCGCCCACGAATACTTCTCCGCCCGGCAGTGCGAACGCACTCTTGAAAGTCGGGTTAGGATCGAAGTGAAAACGATAAGGAAGCTTGCGCCGTGTATGCGCGGCCAGGCGGTCGCCCACAGACTGGAGATAGCCTTCGATCTTTGTGATCTGTGCCGTGGATTGCAACCCTTCCAGCTTGATGAATTGATCGGACAAGATCCGGCCGATCCGCACCTCGTCGGCATCACTGAGGTTCGCTTCAGCCTTCGCGGGCGAGGCGTTTTGCGCCGCCGACGCAATGCAAAACAGAAAAAAAGCGGTAAGAACGCGCACGGGCTCCCTCCAGTTCGGCAGTCCAAGGCAATAGACGGGAAGGTGAGGGAATCGTAACCAGTCAAAAACGCGGACGAAACAAACAGTTCAGGTCAGTAGACGACCGTTGCCCAAATAATCGTCGTAACGACTATCATGGCAAGCGGATGACACGGCGCACAACTGCGAAAGCACCGAAGCGGCGCGTCGGCGAGATTGAAGAAGACGCATACGTGAGCCTGCTGCGGACGGCGGACCTTCTGACACGGGGAGTCGAGCAGGTTATGCGGCAGCATGAGGTTTCTCCGACGCAATACAATGTGCTCCGCATTCTCCGTGGCACGCTCGCGGGCTTGCCCTGCAGCGAGATTGGCAACCGCATGATTACGCGCGACCCGGATATCACGCGTCTGGTCGATCGACTGGAGAAGCGCGGCCTGGTATCGCGGGGGCGTGATTCGCGAGACCGGCGGGTCGTGCTTGCACGTATCACCGCGAAAGGTCTTCGCTTGCTACACGCGATCCATGGGCCCATGACCGCAGTCCATCGCCATCAACTGAGCCATCTTGGCCGCAAACACTTGCTGACTCTGCTGCATTTATTGGAAGTGGCCCGGAACTCGTCGCCATCCCGGCAGGGATGAGATGTTTCGCCTGTATCCCAAAAAATTAAGCGAAGACACCGCCGAATGAAGAAGCCCGCGTGAAAATCGTGCCCGAATTCGCTGGACGACAATCTATTTCAGCAACACGTAGTTTCCTCCGGCCGTGAACACGATGACCAGGCTCATCACGACCAGCATCAGGTCGTAGTGCCATCCCTCGGCCTTTTCTCCCCAGAATCCGCTGTGCCAGACAAAGATCTTCTTCTGAATTGCCCCCAGCATCACGAGAATAAGTCCGATCGCAGCCAGTTGCGTTAGGACGCCAAACATCACTCCCAGAGTACCGGCCAGTTCAGCGATGCCCAGAAACACCGTAAAGCCCTTGCTCATTCCAATGCTTTTGCTTCGTTCCTCGGCCTTGGTCAAGTGACTCCAGCCGCTGGGCAGAAAGATGATGCTGACCATGAGGCGGAGAAGAAGGAGTCCAACGTTGGTGAAGCGCGCGAGTTGAGGAAAGACCATGCGGTACCCTCGAGATAAGACGAGAAGCTACGCTTCTTCGATGCGGCGCACAAGGGCAGCCGTCTTGCTGGCCAATGAGCTCAGTTGCATTGAATGAAAAAGTTCAAGCCGGCCTCAATACTTCGCCGGTATCCGACACGCCGCTTCCTGGCTCGGACACAAACATTTCCTGGTCTTCCAGAACCCCGCGGACTGCGCAACGCCTGCAGGCGTCTGTGCGAGCGGGTCAAACTGGGACAGCCCTTCAGTTGAGGGCGTAAAATCTGGTGTGTTAGCATCTTAAGTTTTCGCGGGCTCTAGCGAGTTGGCCTACGTCCTGTCCTCTGGGCCTGTCGGAGTTCCAGATCCTGCCGCGAGAAAATCAATACCCACGGAGGCTTCCGAAGAGCCGAATTTGGGGCGCCATGGCGTGAATGCAGTTCAATCATTCGACGACGCCGAAACCGTTTGTCTGGAAGCACGGCTAAGGAGTGAAACCAGTGAAAGTCTACGAAGGCGCAAACCTCAGGAATGTGGTTTTGGTCGGTCACGGACACGCGGGGAAGACCTCGCTGGTGTCGGCGATGCTCTACACGGCGGGCGCAACCCAGCGCCTCGGGCACGTGGATGATGGCAGCGCAGTGACCGACTACGACGAGGAAGAGATTGCCCGGAAGATGTCGATTTCAAGCGGGTTGGCGCACGCCGAGTGGGGCAAGAGCAAGATCAATTTCATCGACACCCCTGGCTTCAACATGTTCGTGCACGAGGCCAGGATGGTGCTGCCCGCCGTCGAGTCGGCCTTGGTAGTGGTTGACGGCGTATCGGGTGTGGAGGTGGTGACAGAGCGGGTGTGGGCGTACTGCGAAGAAGTGAAGATGCCGCGTGTGATCGTGGTCAGCCGCATGGACCGCGATCGGGCCGATGCCGATCGCGTGCTCGAGTCCCTCAACAGAGCTTTCGGGCGCGCCGTAACCCCGTTGCAACTGCCCATCGGCAGCGAAAAGAACCTGAGCGGTGTTATCGACCTGGTCAAAATGAAGGCCTACACCTATGAACTGGGCGGCAATGGCAAAGGGAAAGAAGCCGAGATCCCGGCCGCACTTGCTGACAAGGCCAAAGAAGCCCACGAAAAGCTGGTCGAGCTGATCGCCGAAGGGGACGATGCCCTCATGGAAGAGTTCTTCGACAAGGGAACGATCCCGGAAGAGCACCTGATTCCCGCGCTGCACAACGCGATCCGCGAAGACAAGATCTTCCCTGTGCTGTTCACCTCGGGCCTGGGCAATGTGGGCGCGGACAAACTCCTGGACTTCCTGGTCGACTATGTTCCGGCGCCAACCGAGCGCGAATTCGCGGAAGGCGGCCCGGGCTCGAACGGCGAGCCACCCAAGCGCAAGATCGCTGACGCGGAACCGATGTCGATGTTCGTGTTCAAGACCATGTCGGACGCCTTCGCGGGAAGAATTTCCTACTTCAAAGTCTTTTCCGGAGTGGTGAAGAACGATGCCACGGTGCAGAACTTCACTCGCGGAAACACCGAAAAACTGGCGCACATATCCATCATGCAGGGCAAGACAGCAGTACCCCTCACCGAGCTGCGGGCGGGCGACATTGGCGCCGTCGCAAAGTTGAAGGAGACGCTGACGGGCGACACACTGGGTGACAAGGCTTCGCAGATCCAGTATCCAGCGGTGAAGCTGCCCGAACCCGCGATCACGTTCGCGATCGAGCCCAAGACCCGCGCGGATGAAGACAAGCTGGGCGTGGGCGTCCACAAGCTGATGGAAGAAGATGCCATGCTGCGCTTCTTCCGCGATCCCCAGACCAAGGAATTCCTCATCGCCGGCACAGGACAGCAGCACATCGAAGTGACCGTGTCGAAAATGAGAAAGAGATATCACACGGAAGTAAATCTCAAGGCACCAAAGGTACCGTATCGCGAGACGATTCGCGGACGCGCCGACGTGCAGGGACGCCACAAAAAGCAGACAGGCGGGCACGGGCAGTATGGCGATTGCAAGATCAAAATGGAGCCCTTGCCTCGTGGGGGCGAGTTCGAATTCGTGAACGATATTTTCGGAGGCGCGATCCCGAAGAACTTCATCCCGGCCGTCGAAAAAGGGATCAAAGACGCGGCTGCGCGCGGTTACCTGGCCGGCTACCCGGTGGTCGACTTCAAAGTCGTCCTCTACGATGGCTCGTATCACGATGTAGATTCGAATGACTTGTCATTCCAGATGGCCGGACGCATCGCCTTCAAGAAAGCCATGGAACAGGCGAAACCAACCTTGCTCGAACCGGTAATGGGAGTGGAGATCACGGTGCCCGATGAATTTGCCGGATCGATCATGGGCGACCTGAACAGCCGCCGTGGGCGCATCCAGGGTATGGACAACAAGGGCGGAAACACGGTGGTAAAGGCTGAGGTGCCGATGGCCGAAATGCTGACTTACGGCGTCGACCTGACATCAATGACCCAGGGCCGCGGCAGTTTCAACATGGAAATGCACCACTACGACATTGTGCCGGCGCAGCAGCAGGAGAAAATCATCGCCAAAGCCAAAGAAGCGCGCGGCGAACAGCCCGAAGAAGAAGAATAGAAAAGACTGGGGCCGGCTCTACATTTTTGTCTTCGGAATTGGCGGCTTGGCCTGCGCTGCTTGAACGTGGAACGTCTATGTCAGTGAACTGGATCAAAGATGCGGATGCGGCGCTCGGCCAGGCCAAAGCTGCCGGCAAGCCACTCTTGATCGACTTCAGTGCCGCCCCAGCTTGAATTGCCTGCGCTCGGCTGGAAGCCGAATCGTACGCTGACGCGAATCTCTCCACTTATATCCAGGAGCACTTCATTCCTGTCTCCATCCACATCCAGGAACAGCCCCAGGGCTTCAAGCGGTTCGAAGCGGTGTGGACGCCCACCGTCTTGATCCTTGATCCCGAAGGTCGAGAACGGTTGCGCGTAGAGGGCTACCTGCCAAAGCCTGAGTTTGCCGCGCAGATCGGTCTGGGGTTTGGCCGGTTGGCGTTGATGAACAAGCGCTGGGAAGATGCTGAGTCAAGATACAGCGAGGTATTGGCGTTGTATCCGTTGACCCATGCCGCGCCGGAGGCGATGTACTGGGCCGGGGTGTGCCGATACCGGATAACCAAGGAGCATCAGGTGCTCGCCGCGCTGGGAAAGGATTTCAAGACGCGATATCCGGACAGTATCTGGGCGGTGAAGGCCGCAGTCTGGGACGCGAATTGAAGCTCAGCGGGCATCCACCCGAATGTTGTTCAAACTAATCTTCTTCTTCTTGTAAGGACGTACTTCCTATTTCCGCGCCTGTTCTGACACGGAAAAAACTCCCGTCCTAACCTGCACGATAATTTTGACGTGGTAGAGACAAGGCTGAATGCAGGGCCCCACGCTATGCAGGCGCTCCTTCCGATGGAGCGCGGCTTCACCCTGCCAGGTCCATTCTCACAAGCGGGACGGCACTAGCGCCGCCCCTGTCCCTGAAGGTCAACGCAAGTCCTTTCCCCCCGCGGGGCGTTTTGTCGCTTCGCGTTTAGGAGGTCGTGTGAAAAGCTGGAAGCTACTTACACTCGTTCTGGGCAATGTTGTGTTTGGCCTTGTGTTCTTCAGTGTTGTAGCCGCCGCACAAGTCGATCCGGGACCGCGAGCTGGTTCGTCGACAGCCGCTTCTGTGTCAGGTCTCACTCAAAGTCAACTCAACGCCTTCAACGCAGGAATGGCGAGTTTTCAGGGTGGAAGACGTCGCTCACAGTGGCTTAGGGCCGCGGTTCAATTCAAATTCCTGTGTTTCCTGTCACGCTCAGCCGGCTGCGGGAGGTTCCAGCCCGACGAGTAACCCGCAAACCGCATTTACCGACTCTCAAAACTCCATGCCGTCGTTAATCCAGCCCAATGGGCCGGTCCGTGAAGTGCGATTTATTCGCAAGCCCAACGGAGCTGCCAACGGTGGAGTTCAAGCGCTGTTCACCCTCGGCGGACGTTCCGACACGCCGTCGGGATGCAGCTTGGTGTTCTGAATTACAACGGAAACGACGGCACCGTCACGCGGTTTGGCTGGAAAGCCCAGAACAAATCGTTGCTGATCTTCTCCGGTGAAGCCTACAACGTTGAGATGGGCATATCGAACCTGCTGTTCAACGCGCAACGCGACGAGACTCCGAATTGCTCGCCTGTCCCTTCGCCTAACAGCGTGTTCAATCTCAGCGGAAAGATAGATGAGGCGGTGTTTGACGACATCAATGGTTTTGCCAACTTCATGCGATTTCTGGCGGCGCCGGTACCCGGGCCGTCGGACAGCACGGTGCTGCGGGGACAACGCAAGTCCGTTTGCCGCGCTGGCAAACCAGACGATCCACCCCTACTCAGATTACGCGATCCACCGTATGGAGCCGGGCTTGGCCGACCAGGTGAGCCAAGGACTGGCGGGAGGCGACGAGTTTCGCACCGCTCGCTTGTGGGGTGTCGGGCAGCGGTTGTTCTTCCTACGCGACGGCCGAACCTCCGACCTGCTGCAGGCGATCGAAGCTCACGCAAGTGCCGGCAACTTTCAAGTCACGACTTCGGAAGCGAACGGAGTGATCAGGAACTTCAAGCGGCTGAGCTCGAGCGATAAGCAGGCGATTTTAAACTTCCTGCGCTCACTGTGATGTCGCGTGATCGGCCTCGGACGTGGCCGTGAACGGTCCGTGTTCCAGGTTTTTTATGACGGAGAGATCCCAAGTTCAGCGCTAGTCGAAGGCGGCGATCATACTCACTCTATCGCGCAACTATCTTGTCAATCGCCGACCGCAACTCCTCATACGACATCAGGCCCGGATGATACAGATCAACCAGACCTTTGCGATCGATCAACACCAGTGTTGGCGTGGTGCTGGCACCATAGGTATCGAAATTACGCTTGCTGATTGGGACGGGAACGTCAAGTAGTCCGGAATAAAACTGCCGCCGGACCCGGTCGATCCAGGCTATCTCGGTTTGAGGTGGAGCGTCTTCACCTTGCCCGGCGTAGCCATAGAGCTTCGTGGGCGCTACGACGGTGAGACCCTTTGCGGCGTATTCCAATCGCAGCCGCCTAATGATTGGGCCTTCGTACTTGCAGTCGCCGCACCAGTGTGCCCAGAAGAAAAGCAGAACCGGAGATCCCCTGAGTTCTGCCAGCGACTTCGACTTTGCGCCAAGGAACCGGTCCTGACCCAACTCGGGTGCTGGATGCCCAACCAGGCTCAGTAAGTTGAGATTCTTCTGGAGGCGGGCGCGAATCGAAGTGGCGCGATAGGTGCGTAGCGCTCCTTGCAAGAGAGCAACCGCCTGGGCGTGTTGACCTCGCTCCGATAAGACCTGCGCTTCGACCTCGAAAGCCGCTCCCAGAGCGGTGGGGAGATGCGGTTCGGCATCAAGTGGCCGCGTCTTGAGTTGCTGCGTCGACAGCGCCTGAGTTTCCCTGGCGTATTTCTCCGCGACATCAAGCTGCCGAGCGGCCAGAGCACCGCGGCCGATCCAGGAAAGCGCTTCGAGGCACTCCGGGGTGGGGCCGTTTTGCGCCTTAAACGAGCGGACCTCAGACTCTGCCAGGTTGATGTTGTTCTGCGCGAGCGCGTCGCGCACGTTTTCGACGATGCCGGCATGCGCTGTCGCAGCCAGGGTCAGCAGGAAGATGGCGTAACGCATATATCCATGATGTACAAAGCGGGTCAAAAGTTCCAGAAGTGAGGATGCGCGAAGCTACTTTGCCTTCTCAGTTTTCTGCGATTTCTCCGGCTTCTTTGTCTTGGGCACCTCGCCGTCGTGCTTTTCAATCTTGTCGACTCTTTCGGTCTTGTCGGCGGCTTTTTCCTTGTGATCACCCTCCGAAGAACTGCTCGCATGGGACTTCCGGCTGTAATCGGTGACATACCACCCCGACCCTTTGAACTGCACCGCAGGCGCGGAGATGACCTGCTCGACTGGACCCTTGCAGTTGGGGCACTTCTTGACGTGTGGATCGGAAAACTTCTGCATGCGTTCGAAGCGGTGATGGCACTTCTTGCATTCGTATTCGTAAAGCGGCATTGGGCTCCTGCGACGCGTTGCTCAGGAAGGTAACACCCTCTTTCCGATTCTAGGGTTGAGCACTGGCGGCGTCAATTTATGCCGCGGATACGCGAACCTGCGGGGTGTTAGACTTTTTGTATGCCAGCCAACAACCAGGCGAGTCCGCCCTCGGATGGCAGCGCCAACGCTCCCGGACCCAAGCTCTATCTCGTGGCCACACCGATCGGCAACCTGGAAGACATCTCCCTGCGCGCGATCCGTGTGCTCAAGGAAGTGGACCTGATCGCGTGCGAAGATACCCGCCAGACCCAGAAGCTGCTGAGTCATTACGGCATCAGCACCCGGACGGTCAGCTATCACGAGCACAATGAAATGACGCGTGCGGCCGAGTTGATTGTGGACGTCGAGCGCGGGGCAAGCATCGCGTTGGTCACAGACGCCGGGATGCCCGGGATCTCCGATCCCGGCTTCCGCCTGATTACGCTGGCCATCCGTCATCACGTTCCCGTGGTGCCGATCCCCGGAGCCACGGCTTTCCTGGCGGCGCTGGTCGCAAGCGGCCTACCGACCGATTCGTTCCGTTTCAGCGGATTTCTGCCTCCGAAAAAAGGCAAGCGGCGTGAAGTGCTCGAGAGCATTGCGGCGTCACCGCGCACACAGGTTTTCTACGAGGCGCCTTACCGGATGCTGGAAACGTTGGAAGACATAGTCCAGTTACTCGGGCCCGAGCGTCACATCGTGGTTGCCCGCGAGGTCACCAAGCTTCACGAGGAGTTCCTCCGAGGACGCGCGGGCCAAATTCTCGAAACCCTCAAGGCGCGTAGAGAGATAAAAGGCGAAATCACGCTCATGATTGGTAAGGCGGAAGCTCCTTCTTCCCAGGCTCCTCGTCAGGCAGGGGTGCGAACCCGTTTGCAGCAGATCATGAAGGAAGAACGAATCGACGAAAAAGCGGCTTTAAAGAAGATCGCCAAGGAGCTGGGAGTATCCAAAAGCGAAGCCTACCGCGAGCTCCAACGCAGCCGCTAGCCTTTTCCCCCAAGCCACTCTGTAATATAGGCCTGAGCCTAGGTCGTTGAAGCCAAAGATAATAGTCAAAATAAAAAGGCCCGGGTCCTTGGGGACCAGAGCCTTGTTGGTGCTGGGGGAGAAAACTCACGTCCGGAAAGGCCGGGTGTCATGTTGCCCCGGTTACCCTCTGTAGGACACACGACACAATCTCACGCTTTGCCCCTACAGACAATACATGAAGGTATGTATGACGCATATTGGCGCATCCTGGGCGATCATTTACCGCTCGAAAGCGCCCGCTTCACGATATCGCTGACCACCTTCCCATCGACCCGCATGCCTGCAGCTTGAAAGCGGGCCATTGCATTCTTCATAACCGTGCCCATTTCCTTTATGGTAGGCGACCCCATCTGGGCGATCACCGCCTTAACGCCGGCTTCGATCTCGGCTTCTCCGGCTGCCTTGGGCATATAGGATTCGATCAGGACAATCTCGGCCTCCTCATTGTCCGCCATTTCCGGGCGCCCGCCCTTGCGGAACTGCTCGACGGAGTCCTTGCGTTGCTTGATCAGCGTGCTGAGAACATGCAGCGCTTCCTTATCGTCGAGTGGTGCCATCTTCTCCACCGATTTATGGTGAAGCGCA
>Ga0126372_10000083_pt1 | contig 25277 bp, 22 predicted proteins | sample PanSoiMetaPlot_6_FD_92762 | JGI IMG/M metagenome (GOLD analysis project Ga0126372, IMG submission 92762) | Tropical forest soil microbial communities from Panama - MetaG Plot_6 | ecosystem: Environmental > Terrestrial > Soil > Tropical forest > Bulk soil | place: Panama | collected 2016-02-17
CCGGACTGGACGCAGCGCCAGAACTTCTTTTCCGCCGACACCAGAACGGTGAGATAGAGCGGGTCCATCGGAATGGCGACCTCGACCCATTTACCGCCGCCGGTGATGATGGAGAGCACCGAGGTCCGCAAATGGGTCACCCACATGTTATGCTGGACTTGCGCCATGTACTTTTCGGCGGCGGCCTCTTCGGAGAATGACCAGGGCAGCATGAACTTGGCCTCGAATACGGCTTCCGTGCCTTCCACGATACCATCCAGGGTGGCCGCCATCCAAGGAATTGCCGAATGCCTGACCCGACGCTGCACGTCGCGGACCTGCCGGCCGGTGTTGCGCTCGTACCACGAGCGGTTGAGCCCCTCGGTCACTACACCGAGCTGCACAATAAGGTTGCCTGAGAGGTCTTCCGGGTCGACCTCTCCACGCTTCTCGCGCCACAGGCGCACCAGAGCGGCCTCATCATTGCCCATGATGACGCGGGCGTCGGAGCCGCCGATGAAGGCGCGACGGTTAGACCAGTCGATGCTGGCAAACTTGTGCATGGGCACCTCCATAGAAAATTTATTATAGAATATATAATTTATGGTCATAGGAGAGTCAATTGATTTCTATGGAATTGTAGGAAACGTTCGGTTGCGGCATTGTCGCCGGGCATGATTACGCCAGCACAATGCCGGGCCGCTCGCGGACTGCTTGCGTGGAGCCAGCAGGAACTCGCACAAAGGGCTGGGGTGGGGATTGTGACCGTGCACCAACTAGAAGCCGGGACGAGCGAGCCTCGTCGCGCAACTCTAGAGGTCATTCGACGGGCATTTGAACGAGCCGGCGTCGAGTTCATTACCGAAAATGGTGGCGGTCCCGGACTTCGCCTGCGAAGGCGCCCGCGGAGGAAGACCTAGCGGCAGACAATGTGCGGACCCGACGGTGCTCCCCGGGGTTGCTGCCTTCCAGCCTCGTCGAGCCCGCCCCGCTCGGCCATTCGATGATCGAGCGCACGCGGCGTTCCGCGTCTCATGTCGGCGAGGCGTGTGAGGTCAACCGCACGCGCACCCGCGAACAAGCGCGGCCTGAAATTTTCTTGAATCGCAACGCCTCGATCACAGCTCGGCAGCAACGAGCCGCGCTGTGCCCGTTACCTTAAACCCGATCATCAGCTGCACAACTCGAGTCAAGTTAAACCTAGCTTGCGGTTATGGAATATCGACTCGACAGCGGATCGGGCTCAGTCCGCCTTGATGTTGAGGGCCCGGATGACGTTGCCCCACTTCTCGGTTTCTTCGGCGATGAACTTGCCGAATTCGGCGGGCGACATCGGCATCGGCACGCCGCCCAGATCGGCGAGCCGCGCCTTGATCGTGGGATCGGCGAGGCCGGCGTTAATAGCCTCGTTGAGCTTATCGACGATCTCGGCGGATGTGTTCTTGGGAACGCCGACGCCATACCAGAAGCTCGCCTCGTAGCCCGGCAAGAACTCACCCACGGTCGGGATGTCGGGCAGCGCGTCCGAGCGCGTCGCGGTGGTTACTGCGAGCGCACGCAGCCTGCCAGCCCTGATATACCCGATCGATGAGACAGTGGTGGGGAAGTAGACCTGCACCTGTCCGCCGAGCAAATCGGTGAGCGCGGGCCCGCCACCACGATAGGGCACATGAACCATGTCGGCCCCGGTCATCATCTTGAACAGCTCACCGGCAACATGGGGCCCGGAGCCGATGCCAGCCGATGCCAAGCTGATCTTGCCCGGACTGGCTTTAGCGTAGGCGATGAACTCCGGAACCGTCGCACCGGCCGCGTCGGATAGGCTTGCGCCCAAGCGATCCGTGATAGGGCCGGGAGCGCGGCAGCGCCCGCAGCCAGATGCAGAAATTTGCGGCGGGGAAGTTTCACGTTGAACCTCCCTTCACATCATTCGATCACGTCGTCGGCGCGGGCGAGTACCGTCGCCGTGGGCACATTTCAACTGCGCGTCAGCGTGCCCTCCGGTTGCTAAACGGAGAGCATCTACTTTCGACTAGCTTATCGCTTTCCGGCTGGTACTGGTTCTCATGGAAGCGTCTGAATCTGTACGTTACGAAATTGGACATTTCCCGTATGGCATTGCAGTCCGATGTGCCCCTCGCGCCCGCGCGGGTCGGTAGCGGGAATCGCGTAGTTGGTCACCAATATGCCATTGAGCGTTACTTTGATGCTCGTGGCGGTCGCCTCGATTTCGAAGGCATTCCACTGACCTGCCGGCTTGGAAGCTACTGTAGAGGCCGGCGAGAGGGCATAGATGGCGCCTGTCTGATGCAAAGGATCAAACAGATGGGGAGACACTGGGTCCGGGTTGTATCCCATGTCGTCGATCTGAATCTCGTAGCCTTTGTTCGAGGCCAGCATCCAATCATTAGCGGGATTGCTCGCGTTGAGGGCAGGGAAACGAATCAAGATGCCTGAGTTATCGGTGCTCGGCGGCATGTTCATCGAGTTCGTCTTGGGGTTGAACGAGAGCCAGTCAACTTTGAGAACGAAGTTCCGGAACACCTCGCGGGTATACCAAAGGAGGCCCAAGCTAGGCGGGCCTGGTCTGGCTTCAAGGATGGAGCCAAAAATCGTGAGAAAATCGCCGCCGCCGGCCATCTGCCAACCAACGCGTGATCCCGTGAACAATGGCTTGAATGCTGGACTTGGGGGAAGCGTTCGACTTGTTACGATCGCGTCCGCAGTTTTGCGCGCGAGTGTCGTCGCTGTAAGGGAAGGATTAGCAGATCCGATGACTGGAAACAAAGCGGGACCGGCGACGTAAACGTTGTCCAGATGATGGAATTTACCGTTTGAATCGGTGACGGATTGACCGGGGGCACCCATCCAAAGGGTCCCGGCCTCGTGATGGGTCGTGCCAATGTTGTTGCGATTGACTTGGACGTTCTGAATATCCGAAGGGCTGCCGGCGACTGCTTTGACAAGGGCAACTGCTGCGTCTTCCATCTCCTTCCATGCCTTATTGTCGGCGTCCGATGGTTCGAGGTTCACCCAGGCGCGAGCCCGCCCGGTGCGTGGATCGTTCTGCAAGGCCAAGTTGACCCAGCTCTGTTTAGTATCCCCGGGCTGTGCCGCAGGATGCCCAATCATTTCACCGATGGCACGGAGAGTTATTGGGATCCATGCGGGATCTTGATTGGCTATGAGGGCATCCAATAATTCCAAATCAGGCACGGCTGTAAAAAGATTGGCATCGGAACCAATGCCTGCACTTGCAGTGACCTGAAAGTGATAAGCATGACCATCGGTGGTGGTGCCGCGAACGAGCAAGGCGGCGATTTCTAGCGTGGTGGCATGTGGGGAAAGTCCGGGAATAGCCGACCTGCGAATGCGTGCCGTGATGTCGCTACGCAAATGCGCCATGAGATTGGACCCCATACGCCGGGCTCCCATCGCGGGCGCCGGCAACGAGTCCAACGCAAGCCGCGTGGACTCGATGGTGCTGGCGGCCAATACCACCGTGCAGTCGGGCGAAAGAAGAGGCGGACGTAGGAACTGTTGCTGGCCGTTGACCAGCAGCTCGATTTCGCTGACTCGGTTGCCCGCCCTTGTCAGCCTCACGACTTGCGCCCTCGGGAGCACCATTAACCGCCGCCAGGCATCGATGTTGCCTCGCCAGCGCTTGCCGATGTCTTCGCGAACGGCATCGAAGAGGAGATACGCGCTGCTGTATTTGTCGAACGGAAACAGCCCTGGCGCGGACAGGGGCGCCTGAGCTTGAACTGCAAGCGGAGCATCCTCGACTGATGTGGGGTTGATGACGGCTTTAAACCGAGCCTTGAGTTGCTTTACCAGGTCGCTGTTCCCAGAGATGAAATCATCCGTCGGCTGCACGCCCATTTCCTCTGCTACCGAATCGTAATTGGTATTCAAGAAGGCAACGGCATCGGCGGGCCAAGCGGCTTGACCCGCCGGTCGCGTGCCGAGATCCGGCGGGGTCAGCTTTGGTGACCATCCGCCCCAGAAAATTGATCGCCCACCAAAACAATAGGCCAGACCGGGGAAGGCCTGGTTGCTGTGCCAAGGATGCCCCCACACGAGATTCTGCGTTCCGGGGTCTTGTCCCGGCAGTAGTGGGCTTCCCGGAGGTGGTTGATTGGCGTTGACGACCTGCTCCGTTGGCCCAAACAATCCCAGCCGCGGGAGGTTCTGGACGTGAGTCGGCAGGAGAAAGGAGCCGGCTTCGACTACCAATATCCTAAGTCCGATGTTCTCGGCACGGCGATAGAGCTTATCTGCGATGTAACCGCCGAACATTCCGGCCCCGATAACGATGACATCGAAGGGGTCACCACCGTTGTTGCTGACTTCAGCCCAGGTACTGCAAACCCACCGACCCAACATGTCGTGGGAGAACTCAGTCTGTTGGATATCAACGAGAGCATTCGGATCGGGGTTGAGGCGCGGCAGCATTTGAGCCCCCTATGCTGTTTCAGGGTCGTACCCGTTCGCGCGAGGATGAAGGCGTTCGGCTCTGCGTCTTTGCAGTGACGCGGCTCTCATCGTGCCTTCGATCTCGGAGCGTTTTTTTTGTGCAAACACCGAGACGTGTCTCGGGAGCAGCTACCACTGAGCATAACCGATATTTGTATGGATTGTGTGAAGTAGGCCACAAAATCCAAACGCGGCATCAAGATACCCTTAGAGGAAATCGTCATGCAAACGACACGAGTATTGCTCTTCGTGCTACTCAGTTTTTGCAGCATCACCACTGGAGCACGCGCTGAACAATCGAGCAGTTGCAAGCAGTATCGCGCTCAATAACAAGTCGGCGCGCAAAATTTTTCTGCAAAGGTATGTAAGAGCGAGTACGACATCGGCATGAAATCCTGCCAGAGAAAATAAGGGCAGGCTGCTCAATCGCTAAATAGGCAATGTGAGATGGTGACCCTAAACCTCCTCCCGCTCGGCACGCTCGGCGCGGTCGAGGCGAACGGAGTCGTGAGCTTCGGCCTGTGGCTGCCGTGGGTCTCGGCCGCCGACGGGAATGCCGTGGCGGTGAAGATCATCCACGAGGATGACCAGTTCCTGCAGGACGTGCCGCCGCGCGAGTTTGCGCTCACCCACAGTGTGCGCGCACCTTACGGCGACTTCTGGTCCGCCACGGTGGCTATCGCGGGCGCGCCGCCCGCGGTCCCGAGCTCGGTTTGGGGCAGTCCTGGCCGCTACGTCTACCGCTACACCATCCGCAACCCGAACATCGGCACGCTCGATTGGATCATCGATCCCTTTGCCCGAGAGTTCGGCGTCGGCAAGCTCTCGGCCTTCACGCTCGGTTACCAGCCGTACGTCTGGAGCGCTGGCGAAGCCGAATGGCGTACGCCGGCACTCTCCGACTTGATGCTCTATGAGATCGACATCGCCGAGCTCGGCGGCGACCTCGATCATGTGCGTCACGTCGTCGCCTACCTGAAGGATCTCGGCGTCAATGCGGTCGAAATCATGCCGTTGTCGAATGTCGGGAGTTCCGTCGACTGGGGTTATCTGCCGATCGGCTATTTCGGAGTCGACGAACGCTTCGGCAAGCGCTCGGATTTCCAGGGGCTCGTCGACATCTGCCACCAACACGGCATCGCCGTGATCGTTGATGTGGTCTACGGCCACACGGGCGTGGATTTCCCTTACTACGACGCGTACAAGCGGCTGCAGTACCGCGAGAACCCCTTCATGGGACCGTTCGCGAAGGACTACTTCAGCAACTTCGGCAAAAGCACCGACTACAATCGTCAGCTTACGCGCGATCATTTTTTCACTGTCAACCACCATTGGCTCGATACCTATCATGTCGACGGTTTCCGCTACGATTGCGTGCCAAATTATTGGGACGGTCCGATGGGCGTCGGCTATGCCAGCCTCGTCTACGAGACCTACCAGCTCGCCAAGGCAAAGCTGGCGCAAGGGCAATCATACTGGAAGCGCTTCGACGCCGGTCCCGGCGCGCCGCTCGCTCTGGTGCAGATGGCCGAGCAGCTCGAAGACCCCGAAGGCGTCCTGCGCACGAGTTATTCCAACTGCACCTGGCAGAACCGTACGTTCGACGCGGCGCGCAGCGTCGCGCGCGGTGACCGCGGCCGGCTTTTCGATCTCGGCATGTGCCTCGGTCTGTTCGGCTATCCGGATCAGGAGAGCGCCAACGGCGACGTGATCCCCAAGCTAGCGCTGCAGTACATCGAGAATCACGACCACGAGCGCTTCCTGTGCAACTTCGGTCTCAGCAATCCTGACGAAGCCGGGAACCCGCTGTTCCAGCACGGCGACCGCGACCGCTGGTACATGTTGCAGCCCTATCTCATTGCGCTTCTCATGAGCAAAGGAATCCCGATGCTCTGGCAGGGCGAGGAGTTCGCCGAGAACTACTTCCTTCCCGAGTTTGGGGCAGGACGCGTGTCGCTACTGCGGCCGCTGCGCTGGGATTATTTTTACGATGGCTCCGGCCAGCCCATCGTCGGCCTCGTGCGCAAGCTCCTGCGCATTCGACGAGAGCGCAGACACATCCGGGGCGGAGGCTATTTCTTCTTCAACGATTGGGAACGCTATCAACTGCGCGGCGTGCTGCTCTTCGCTCGCTACGAGGGTCCGCGCTACACGCTTGTCGCCGTCAACACGAGCGACGCCGACGAGACCGTCCCATTCTGGTTCCCGCTCGCCGGCGACTATCATGAGGAACTGCATGGCGGCGACCTTGATCTGAAGAACGTCGCCGCTTTGCGGCAGACCGCACTGACAGTCCCCTCGCACTACGGCCGGATCTGGACGAGGGTCGAGGCTTGACACTGCCGCCGGCACCGTAAACTGCGCACCGTAAGCCAGGCTCTTTGGTTTCCATGATTCAGCAGAGCATACAGGCCGCGTAGGCCACTCCAGCGGTCGCTAGCAGCCCTAGGGCGATCAAAACTAGCTTCATGATGCCTGCGGAATTGCCCTGTACTGTTCCCTAACCTCTCATTCTGCGGATCGAAGGCGCGTCCGATTTGACATGAGAGGTGACGTTTGCAGAACACCGCGGCCGCGGACATCTGAAATGATTGACATCTGAGTGCTGCCCGATGCACTCCGCGACTGTTACCTATATGCACTCTGCCATAAGGCGTAATTCCTGGGCTCGCTCCCCTTGCGGCACGAGTTTGTTTCGGAGCGTCGACAAGCCCTCGACCTGTGGGGAGTCGAGCTAAAAATCGTCGCATGAGCTGTGTGCTCCACGTTCCTCAGCACAGCTGGTCCGTGCGATGTCGTGATGATCATTTGGGCTTCGCGGTGAGCGGCCGATCTGACCCGAATGGGTCATGCCATGGTATGGATTAGTCGCGGGGGCTAACCGACCGTGCCTGAAGGTCCATTCAAGACGATCAAACTGAAAAAGACGCCTGCGGGGCCGGCACAGAAGTTTCCCTCTGAGATCAGAACGGTCCAGGCGGCGATTGCATTCGTGAAGTCACTCGCCCCCAAAACCCAGGCCAAATTGCATTGGAAATTGGCTGCATCGGCCCTGGCAGCACTTGATAGTGGGCCTGTTGGGCAGGGTACTTACGACCGCGCGAACCGAGCCATGCGGCACGCTCTGGCCACCGAACGCTGGCTGGCCGGCTGAGTGTCTGTATGCGCAGTTCCGTGAGCAGGACAAAATGAAGATGGTCCGCCGTCAATCCTTGCATCTTGCGAGTGCGGCCACGGCGCTTTTTGCTTCGCCATGCGCTGTGCGATCGCAGCCGCAAGCATCCAAGACGGGGGTGACGCCGCCACTATCCGCTCGCGGCTCCGGCATGCATCCGGAGGCAAAATTTCACACGGCGGTCCGTTGGCTGCACGAGCAGGCACGAGCGCGCAAACTTCGCGAAGAAGAAATTCGCCGTTACGTTTGGTGGACTCTCTGCGCGGCCGTTCTGTCGGTAATCGTAGGCCTACGGACGCTGATTTGGAGATGAGCACCGCCCCGCCAATCGTGGGCAACGTTGCCAAGTCCGGCTTCGGCTGGGCTTAGCGATGCTTGCGCGGGCGGGTTTCGTTATGCGCTGCCAAGAACGAGCGACCGTAAAAGCCGATGGATGGTCCCATCCGTCATCGGCGGCAATGGGAATCGTTTGCAGGATGACCGTTGGGGCCCGGCGTTCCTTTGTGGCAGTTGCTCTTCACTTTCGCAATAATCCCGCCCCGAAGTTCAAAAACCGTATCGGCTGTATGCATGATGTCGCGGTCATGCGTCACAATAATGAGAGTGTTGCCCCGGCCCCGGCATGTGCGACATAACAACGCCATTACGTTACGTGCATTCTCGTCGTCCAGATTTCCAGTTGGCTCGTCGGCCAGGACAAGAACTGGGTCGTTTGCCAGGGCTCTGGCAATTGCGACGCGCTGCTGTTCACCACCGCTCAACTGTGCCGGCCTGTGCGCGCCTCGATCGGCGAGTCCGACAGCATCGAGGAGTTCTAGCGCGCGATCCCGATCCATTCGCCCATTCGGGATCATTGGGACTAGGACGTTTTCGAGGGCCGTCAGCTGCGGAAGAAGATTATAAGATTGGAAAACGATCCCAACCTGCTCGTTGCGATACCTAGCTGCTTCTGCAAGCGACAGGCTTGTGACGTTCGCCCCCGCGACAAGGATCTCCCCTCGGTCAGGGCGATCGAGCGCGGAAATGAGATTCAGAAGCGTGGTTTTGCCGGCGCCTGATGGACCGGTCAGCTGGACCAATTCGCCCAGGCGAGCCTCGAACGAGACACTATCGAGAGCTTTGACGGCTGTTGACCCGCGGCCGTAGCTCTTCGTAACGCATTGCACGGCGACAAGTGGCGACATGCTTATCTACCGTTCTCTGAAAGAGCCGTCGCCATGGGATGGCGAAGTAATCGCCACCACGTCGGACTTATGCCGAGAGCAACAGCTGCTAACGCTATGGCGGCCATAGCTGCCGCAACCGACAAATCGAATCTTGGTTCAATAGCCCCGAGATTGGCCATCAGCGATGGCAAAGCGAATTCCGCGGGCCGAAAGAATACAGACATAAGAACGGCGGTAAGGGTGCCGGCGAAAGCCACAGCCAATCCCAGACTGAGGCCTGCAAGAGCCACCCGCGCCGGAGAAACTCCGAGCGCAATCAATGTGGCATAGTGGCGCCGCCGATCCGCGTAGACATCATGCAGGAGATTAGCCGCGAATAAACCCGCCAACAGCGCGGTCGCTGCGCCGATAAGCGTAAACAAAGTCAGGGTCAGCACAAAATCATGCACCTTGCGGCTGAATTGGCTGTAGCGTTCGGTGACGAACACGCCCGGTTCGAGTCGAAAAGCTTCGCGGAGACTGTCGACGAGGAAGGGCACGTCGGTCGTTGTTCGAGCGACCACAAGTGCATCCGTCAATGTCGTACGGCCGAAGATTGTTTCACTTGTATGCAGGGTGACGAACACACCGCTCGACACGAAGCTCGAGCCCTGCGTGAGCGCTGGTGCTTCGACGGTGCGAGGAGGCGCGTTGCGCAGGTCAAGTTTCCCGATGATACCTACCACGGTCAGGTCCAGATCTTCGCCGTCTGCCTTGCGGACAGGAAAAGTCTTGCCAAGATCAACACCAAGCGCTCTGGCAGATGCGTCATCCAGTATCGCAACCACGCCGTCGTCAGGGCGAAGAAATCGGCCTCGTATCAGCGAAAAGCTGCTCACGTGAGCTTCCGCGACCGGGTCAATTCCGAAGATGTAGACGTTTAAGAATCGATCGCCCGAAACCACATTGCGGAACAATGATTGGCGCGCAACGATCGTAGCGTCACCGGTAGCCGAACTGAGTTGCTCAGGCTCGATCAGCGGCTCATAGACTGGCAGTGTAAGCGGTGGCAAGTTGCCGCTGCGTGGTGTCTCAAACAGAGCGCGATTGAAACGACTGCGTATTTGCACGATTTCCGGACGGTCATCCCGTTCAGCTTGCGTCAGAGCGTACCGACCGCCTTCGATGACTATGAGCGAACCTGCGACGAGTGCGCTGGCAGCGCCCAGGACGAGGCTTGCAACGACTGCCTCGAAACCGCGTCGTCCTAACCCGCCGAATATGATCTTGTTCCAGATCATGCTTGATCTCCGATTAGGTCGGCTGGAGATCGCGACAGTGGCCATAGCAGAACCGGGAGCGCGGCCAATCCTGCAACTACGACCGACACGGCCGCCGCCAGGCCAACGGATGGAAGAGAGGAGCTCGGCGCGGATGTGAGCGCAACCGATGCGATCGCCGCGAATGCGATTGCGCCGGTAAGGAGCCAGCAGAGTTGGAGACCGTAGTAGCTCACGATCTGAGCCGGCGAGAAGCCGATGGCCTGCAGCACTCCGAACTCTCGCCACCGCGTGACGATAGTTTGTACCTGCAGGCCCGCAGTCCCTACCGCGATGAGGGCAATCAGGAGAGCGATGAAGAACGATCCGCCCGCACCAACCTTGCTCTGCTCCTGAAATGCAGTCTGGAAGTTGTTGCGCTCCGGCAGCCTAAGGCAAAATGATCCAGGAGATGATCCGCCGCAATCTTCTGTCAGCTGCCGCTCTCTCAAGAGTGATTTCACAGCTATCTCTACGGCAGGCACGTCGCCTATCGTATTCGCTCTTATGACGAGCTGATCTCGGGACGGCGGTCGGGCGAGCGGACCTCCCCGCGCCTGGAGTTCCGCGCGGACGGATGCCAGAAAATCGCGAACGACATCAGCACTCAATACGATCGGCAACGTCGTGCTGATCCCGTCCTTGGCATCGGGACGGTGCACGGTGAGCACTTCCTCACCTCGTATTTGCAGTTGCCAGAATGGGTCGAAACGGCCGTGATCCGGACCAACCACTTCGAACGTCCCAATCAACTGCACGCCTTCGAAGCGGCGGACAATTGGGGGCATGACGCCCGTGTACCTGAGTTCGATGCTCGCCTGCGCCCCTGGACGCACTCCGACATAGTCCGTCACGCTAGAGGAAACTAACGCCTCCTGCGGAGACGGCGGCCGCAGCGTTCCTGATGCTGGAAGGAGCGGGATGCCGAGAATCGATTGGGGCGCTTGCGGATCGAGGCGATGAAAGTTGACGTAGTAATCGCGCTCAGGATCGAACGACCGATCGACGCCAATCACGCTTGTCCGCGCTCCGAGGTACTCCTGCTGCCGATCATTTTGAAACACGACGAACGAGATGTCGCCACTGAGAGCGAGATCGACCCCGTTATAAGGCGCTTCGACGGAATTGACCCCACTGATCGATCGTGCAGCGGTTCCGAGGGTGTCGATATCGCCATCGGGAATGCCGGAAATTTCGGCGATGAAGGTGGCGGCACCTCCCTTTTCGTACTCGGCACGAACCTCAACCTGTCGGAGACTGATCTGATAGGCGAAGACCGCAACGGCGAGGATGGCCAACGCCAACCCCGCCATGGCCAAAATCGATCTTACCCACGCCCGACACAGGTCGACGATGGCGAACCAGACTAGACCGCGATGCACGCAGCGCCTATCTCAGTTCGCGCCGGATGTCCTCACGCAATTCCTCGAGCATGCCGTTAACGGTCGACTTCACTTTGGTAGCGGGCCCGCCGCTCTTCAATTGGTTGCCAAGAGAGTCGAACAGCAACTGTGCCTCGCGTGCTTCGCGCGCTGAGATCAGTGGCGAGATCTTATTCCAATTGGCGCGCGCCTGATCAAATCTGGTCTGAGCCTCAGTCGCGTTCCCTGAGGCATACGCAGTGTCGACTGCTCGAAGCAAACTCATGACCTCATTCAGAGACTGACGGGCCTGGGTCTTCTCCTGCGCTGACGCCGCGATTGCTTCGCCGGTCGCGTTCCAACCCGGGTAACCGATAATTAGCAGGCTGCCGCCAGCGACCATGGCGACGACCGCGATTGTGCATAGGCGTGTCTTGTCAATTTTCATGACGATCTCCCTTCGCAACTGCCCAAGTAGCCCTCCTCACGCTGGCGGCGCTTGTTTAAGACAGTTTTAAAGGAAAACCGGGCACGGCCGTTTTAACTTGGAACCGCCGAAAAAGTCAGGCCGTGATCCGTTCGGCGCCGCCCTAGAACACTTGCATGCTCGATACAAAGGAGCGACGTCACCGATCTGTGATCAGCACAAGCCGCCGTTTGATTTTGCCTTAAATGCAGACCGCTTTGCTCTCCTCTTCGATGGGCGTACCGACAAGGAGAGAGTCATGCATCGTCTCGTCGGCGGTTCGGTACACCAGCCCGTTGGGGGGGCATTCCATGACCGCTCATAGCATCTCGACAGACCTGTCTCAGATCTATGTTGCCGCCTCTTAGGTAGGCACGGTGGAACTGGTCATCGTCGCCGCCGTCGGTCTCGGCCTTTTTTTGGTGCGCTGCGGCCGTGGCACGAGTCAAGTTCTGGAGCCATTCCGGCCGCCTCTATTTCACCAGCAGCGCAAACCCACTTATTATTGGCGTCACACTTACTAGACGAGCTAGGCGCCTGAACTTCAGCTCCCTCAATTCGGCAAATAAGCGGTTACCGAGGTAAATCCCGCGTCGGACTGGATGCATGCTTCCGCTTCAGCTATGCGCGATCGCATTGACGAGCCATAAGCCCGCAAGGCTCAACAGGCTGACAAAAATCAGGGCAATGGCATTTACGACCATGCGATGCCGATAATCATCATCGCTTTCCGGGCATTCGTATTTCGAGAGGTCGGGGACCGATCCGCTGTCTGCCCCGGAATAACCGATCGGGACCTGTCCCCGATGATTTCGGCATGAAGCACCCGTTCGCGATGGGAATCGTATGACACGGCTGTCGGCGTCGGACGGGATCACGGGCGGCGCCAAGCCCCGCCAAGTGCCCCCGCGTTGGCCGCAGATTTTTTGACGCAACTGCTGATCTTGTGGCTTCACGATGGTGTATCGGAGCAGGGGGCCCCACGCGGGATCGTCGCTCTGAAAATCGACGATCGAATCTGCGGGAGCTCGGCGGCCCGTGCCGAATTCTTCGACGTGAGATGCGCGGACGACCTTTAAGGATGGGTCCCGCGCGAACGCTGTCAATGCGACGAGCTCGGCGCTGCTTGCGCCACCAATGCGCCACGAAGGCTCGAGCACCCCTGATCGTGGCCGACCGTCGGCGCCGATTCCCTGAGCGACATCGTAGTTTCGCCGCGATGCCGTGAAGCCTGGGAGCTCCTCCGTCGCCGCATCGTATCTTCTTGCTGCAACCACGGCGGCGCGTACCTCGGGCGACATCGGGAGTGCATCGAGACTCTCCCAGCCGCCGCGCACGCACACGAGATCGGATCCGCCGTAAACCGGCTGCCCATCGTTGTCCGCCACGGTTCTTTGCGTCCCATGGTAGCTGATCCTCAGGCCACCGACCGCGACCTCCCCGACGCTCAACGTCCTGACCTGGCGCAAGTTTTCTTCGAGCACCAATCCATATGTGGCCATTTCGTCGGCGCTGACTTTTTCCAGCACGGCATCGAGCTCATTCAAAGTCGTAACCACCGTCTGATCTCTTCCCGACGCGCTGAGCGGTTTCTTCACACGGATTGGTCCGCGCATGAGCATGAGTCGGGCCGCCATCCGCGTATCGCGGTTGCTGAATGCGGTAAAGCCCGGTAACACGATCTCCCGCACGCGCTCAGCGAAAGTCGTGCACCAGCCCAGTGGTCGCTCCGCGTGACGATCGATGAGGCTATGGGTGATGGCTTTCGTCTTCACGAAAGGACAGGGGACAACGCCGCCGTAGAAATCAGTCGGAGAATGGATCCCGAGACATGATGCCTCTTCCAACAGCAAGGTGTCGTCTGGTACGAAGAAGAGCGGGCCGGAATAGTCATATGCCGGATTGTAGTGTCCCCCGAACTCATAGCGCTTGATCTTTGCGATAGCCTTGGCGTTCAAGTCGAGCACGACTTTGTGGTGCCGTTGCAGCGGCTTGCCGAATCGCGAGAAGTAGACAACGACAACACCTCTTGCCATGGGTAATCGATCCTTCATTCATGTGCCCAATGCGCGATGGCCGCTGAGCGGCACTCCCGACAAAGCTTCTTCGTTCAGCGTGCCGATCCTTCGTCTGGGCAGACGAGCGCGATCGCACTGATGCTGTGGAGGGTTCGTTAAGGCAGGTTTATGCCGAACTGGGCGAGATGAACGGCGCCAGTCACAAGTCCGAGAGGCGTATGTTATTTCAGGGCGACGATGCCGGCGAGGCCTCCGATGTTACCATCGCAAGGTCACCGTAAGTCGAGGCCGGCCGAGCGTGGCTCGTCAGAGAGACTGCAATTGTCAGCCAGCTCTGCCCATTGGTCGGCAAGTGGCAGACGATTTGCGCCTCAACTTACGGTGCTGGGTGAAATACCCAGAGGGCGGCCGGTTCGCCGGGATTGGCACGAGCTGCGACGAAAAGCCGGTCGAGTTCGGGAATAGACAGCGAAGTTCGTGCGCCGGCTATCGTCGGGATGTGGGCTGAGCGGCGGTAGCCGTCCCCCTGCGCCTCGAACACATCCAAGTATCCGTCGTCGCAGCTGAGGTACACGCGCTTGCGCTTCGCATCGAAGAAGAGGTCGTCGGTATCGCCACACCCATCCACGGCTGCAATGGCCCTGCCTTCCGTCGTGGAGAACACGCGAAGCTGCGGGGGATTCCGAAACCCAACAAAAAGTCGCCCGGAACTTTCATCCAGAGCCATTGGAAAATTGCTGCCACTGTCGATCGGCCAACTCGCTGTCTGTTTGCTGGTAAAGCGGTCGACGACCGCGATCTCGCGCGCCTTCGGCACGTTCACGAAGATGCGACGGTCAGAGCGGGCAAGCTGGAAACTTTCGGGGTGCGCCTGCAATGGAATGTCGGCGATCTTGCCGTTCGTCGCGGGATCGATCACCGCCAATGCGCCGCCTCCATAACCGACGTACACTCGGTTGGACGCGCTATCCACACGAATGTTGTCGGCATCATCGCCGAGATCGATTCTACCCGCTGCTGCGTAATCTGCGCCGCGGAACAGTAGCACAGACCCGTCACCGCCATTAGCGACAAAAAGCGTGTCGCTCGATGGGACGTAACCGACACCTTGCGGCTCCTTCAGTCCGGTAATGACGTGCTGTACCTTTTGCTCATTCAAATCGACGACTCCGACGGTATCGTTACCAAGCTCGGCCACGAATAGACGTCGCCGGGGCAGATCGACCGCCATGTGATCGATCCGGCCGCTGACATCGCCCAACGGAATCTTGCTTTCGAGCTGCATCAACGAGGAGCTCGGCGTCTGAGAGAATGCCCGATCGGGTACCAGCGACAGCGCCGCAATCGCAACGACGTAGCCCACCCAAGAGTAACGCACCATCATTGGCTGTCTCTTCTTTCCACCGGTCTTTCCACGGATTCCAAACTGCGCGCATGGACGGATATGTTTCGCTCATTGGGGATCTGCGGCCATGAGGATGGGTGTGCTGATGCTGATCGGCAAGGATTGCGATGCTGTTTTCAATCGTCAAATCGGTTTAGGCGCGCGCCGATCCCTCTCTTGTGGGCAGACGCGCGCCCGTGCCGAAGCTGCAGAGGTTCGTTTAAGGCAGATTTATGCGGAATGAGCGGGACGATAGATGCCGGTCACAAGTCCGAGAGGCGTATGTTGTTTGGAGAGATTCTGGATAAAGTGCGCCCAGGTCCACGATCCCAGGCGGCTTAAAACTGTCTTAAACTTCGCATGTGTTGAAGCAGCCCGCGCGCAGGCGAGGTCAGCCGAAAGCAGTGCGGCGGTTTTTCGAAAGAGTACGCACATGCGTCTTCTGGTCGTCGAAGATGAGCCGCGAATTTCGGAGCTCATCAAAGTCGCGCTGGAACGAGCCGAGTTTGTCGTGGACACTGTACGGTTGCGGGGCGATGCGCGGGAAGCATTGGCAAACACCGCCTACGACGCCGCGATCCTCGATCTTGGGCTTCCCGACGGCGATGGGCTCAACCTGCTCGCTGAGTTGCGTCCTGCTGGAAATCACATACCGATCTTGATCCTCACCGCGCGGGATGCCGTGGAACAGCGAGTTCTCGGGCTGGATGCGGGGGCAGATGATTATCTTGTGAAGCCTTTTGCCATGAGCGAGCTCATTGCTCGAACAAAGGCGCTATTGCGCCGTCCGGGAGCGGCGCTCGGTACCACGCTGAGGGCGGGCAATATCGCCTTCGATACCATTGGTCGAGACGTCAGCATCTCTGGCATCCCGCTGCAACTGCCTCGTCGTGAAGCAGCGATTTTGGAGCACCTGCTGCGGCGTCAGGGCCGGGTCGTACCGAAGAGCATCCTCGAAGAGAAGCTCTACGGCATCGACGAGGAGTTGGAATCAAATGCTGTTCCGGTGCATGTGCACCACCTGCGGCGCAAGCTGCAAGAAGCCGGAGCAAGCCTGGAAATTCATACCGTGCGCGGAATAGGCTATTTGCTTGCCGAGACGAAGGGATGAATTTTGGCGGCTTACGCTCGTTGCAACTGCGCCTCGCGGTGCGCCTTGCGATTTTGTATGTCGCCGCTGCCGCAATCGCGGCCGGTCTTTTGGTGTATCAAGCCTACGACACGGCGGGATCGTTGAATGACCGCGAACTTGGGTTGCGTGCCGAGGATCTCGCGCGGGCCGTTGTCACCGACAGTGCGGGTCAACCGCGCCTCGATTTGCCCGCGAAGCTTGCCGCCGCTTATGCAGCGGCACCCGAAGATGATTTGTTCGCCATCCGCGATGCCAATGGCCGGCTCATTGCGGCTTCCCCTGCCGAGTTCGGCGAGCGCGTCGCCAAATGGCCGCCGGCCAAGGATGAGCCCAGCTATTTCCGCCTCAGCGGGGTTGGCCCCGAGGAGGTTGGCTCCGAGAATTATTATGGCTTGAGTGTCGCGCTGCCGACGGCCGCAGGCCCGATGTGGATATCGGTGGCGCGGACGGAAGGATCCGACTCTCTCATCAAATCGCTTTTGCGCGAGTTCGTATTTGATGCGATGTGGGTGAGCCCACTTCTCATGTTAGCCACATTGGGCATTGGGATCCTCGCGATCCGCAGCGGCCTCAAACCCGTGCGCGAGATTTCCCGGATGGCGGCGTCGATCGGCCCTTATGCCACCTCGGTGCGGCTACCCGAGCAGAACCTGCCGACTGAAATCACGCCGCTCGTGGCCTCGGTCAACCAAGCACTCGATCGCCTGGAGAAAGGCTTTGCCGTGCAGCGCGAGTTTACGGCCAACGCCGCCCACGAGCTGCGTACCCCCCTTGCGATCATCACGTCGGCCCTCGAAACCATGGAAGGAAACGGTGAGCTCGAGAAATTGAGGGTCGACGTCGCGCGCATGAACAGGGTTGTCGAGCAGCTCCTGCGCGTCGCCCGACTGGACGCGATCGCGCTCGATTTCGACGCCATGGATCTCAACAACGTCGCATCGTCGGTTGTAGCCATGATGGCGCCCCGGGCGATCGCCCAGCAGAGGATCATTGCGTTTGCCGGTGCGGATCAAGCAGTCGAGGTGAAGGGAAACACCCACGCGATCGAAGACGCGCTGAGAAATCTCATCGAGAACGCAATCGCTCATACGCCGCCTGGAACGGAAGTGACCGTGACCGTCGATCGCGCCCGCCGGGTCGAGGTGGCGGATCGGGGCAGCGGCGTGCCCGCAAAAGATCGCGACAACATTTTCAAACGATTCTGGCGTGGCCGGGGTGAAACGAACGAGGGTGCGGGGCTAGGTCTCGCCATCGTCAGTGAAATCATGCGCGCTCACAGGGGCAGCGTCAACGTCGCAGATAATCCGGGCGGGGGCGCCGTCTTCACTCTCTCGTTCCCAGCTTCCCAAGCCGTGGACCCGAAGATGGCCGGCAAGGGTTCGCCGGACGCAATGCATGAGCACCGTGTGCCGGCGAAGCCCGCCGCATCGTCCTGACCTCAATCGTCGTCGTCGTCATCATTGGCCGTCGGGCGGAGGCGACCTGTCTCCGAGTCGACTGCCATTTTGCCGGCCTGTCCATTCAGGGAGCCCGTCACTTCGATATACCTGCCGTTGCGGGAGAGGACGACGTTGGACCATCCGTCCGATTGCAATTTCTCCCGCACCTGCTCTGTGGTGACAGAGCGATCGCCCGCGATGAAAGCCGGTGCGGAGGATTGCTGCGCATTGGCGATCATAAAGCCCGCGGCTGCGACGAGTAGCGCAGCGCCGATGACATATGCGATGAGTCGTTTCATTGCTCTCTCCTTCGTTGATGTATCGACGAGCGGAGCAGAACGCGCGGCATTTAAGGCAAGATTAAACGTCGGCTCGTGTGCATCACAGATCAGTGATGCGGTTCGTATCGCAGCCATCGTAGAACGTGGAGGGCTCGTGACCGTTGGCTCGACCGAGTGAGGATCACCTGCCTTGCGGCCGCATGCTTTAAAACTGCCTTAAATAAGTGTCCTCAGCATAACTGGCTTTCGACCGCTGAAATGTTCTCGCTTGCTGATGAGCGGCGGATGTGACGGCTGTCCGTGCCGACAGCAACTGACGAGACTTGCGCGGTGAATGGCCGATGGACGTGACGATCGTCAATCTCGCCCTTTATCTGACGGCGACATTTGCCGCGGCACTTGTGACGGGGATGGCGGGGTTTGCGTTTGGCTTGGTCGCCGCCGCCATTTGGCTGCACATCCTAACGCCGATGCAGACCGCGACATTGATCATTGCCTTCGGTCTCGTGGTGCAGGGCGTCTCGGTCTGGAAGTTGCGGCACGCGCTGCGATGGAAGCGGCTCTGGCCGTTCCTGCTCGGCGGGGCGCTTGGCGTCCCTCTGGGCGTCGCGGTTCTCGAATGGGCCCGGCCTGACTACATCCGCGTCACGGTCGGCGTGCTGCTCGTGCTCTACAGCGCATATAGCTTGGCCCGGCCGGCGATGAAGCCCGTCAAGCGCGGCGGGGCAGCGGCGGATGCAGGCGTGGCCTTTCTAAACGGGATTCTTGGCGGCCTGACCGGTCTTGCCGGCATCCTCACGACCATTTGGTGCGGCATTCGCGGTTGGCCCAAGGACGAGCAGCGCGCCGTCTTCCAGCCGATTGGCGTCGCCATATTCGCCATGAGCGGTCTGTGGCTAGGTATAGGCGGAGCGATACCGAGCGACACGCTCTGGTTCTTTGTCCTCGGTCTTCCGGTTTTGCTGGCCGGGACGTGGTTGGGGCTTAAACTTTACGGCCACCTCGATGAAGCCGGATTTCGAAAAGTCGTGCTCGTCTTGTTGTTCGTGTCGGGAATTGCGCTCGTAGTGCCCGCGATCGCGCAGCTGTTCGGCTGATGGCCGACGCGTCCGATGCAGGGTCCGCGTCGCGGACCCGATAAAACTCCCTTAAACGTGCTGCTTCAACGTCCGCATCATCACACGGAATGCTAGCCGCGTCGGGAACGGTCCCCAAAGGGATCTCGCGGCCAGTGTACAACCGAGAGAAGCGGGAGTTGGACAATGATGCTCGCTCGACGTGCTGGAATCGCGCTGATCGTTGGAATGATGTTAATCGGTGCAGTCGCGGCTTCGACGAAGGCGCACTCGCAGCCTTCAGTGGAAGGGCATGATGCGCCGAGCGTCTTCGATGGAGTTCTCAGCAATACCGCAGGCAAATCCGAGATCAGCACCGCACAGCTCAAGGCGGCGTTGACGGATTCCAGTGCGATCGTCCTCGACGCGAGACCTTACGACGAATACGCGGTCAGTCACATTCCCGGCGCCCGCGCAGTTCCGGCAAAGCCGGGCACGACCCCTGCGCTATATGTCGGTGACGCGGCCGAGGTCGCGAAAGACATTCCGGATAAAATTCAGCCGCTGATCCTGTATTGCAACGGTCTCTTCTGTGGCCGTAGCGAGCGGCTTGCCGACGATCTGACTAAACTAGGATATGAAAATGTGCGCAGGTACCAACTGGGCACCCCCGGCTGGCGTGCGCTGGGCGGTGTCATGCAAGTCGAAAAGCCAGCATTACTGCGACTACTCGCGCAGGATGCGACTTCGGTATTGATAGACGCCAGAGCAGTGGCGGGCCTTAAGCCGCGCCTTCGAAACGCCGTGTCCATACCTTTGCCAGAAGCCTCTAAAGCAAAGGACGACGGGCGTTTGCCTATGACGGACCACAACACTCGCATCTTCGTCGTCGGCAGCAATGGGTCCGAGGCACACGCCGTGGCGGAGGCAATCGTGCACGACGCCTTTCACAACGTTACGTTTTTTGACGGTGCACTCACCGATCTCCCGGAGCTGCTGGAAGATGAGGAGGGATAACGGGAGAAAATCGCCGTCTGGCCATATCCGAAGACCGCGTGATCATCCCGACCCACTCCGGTCGCCGGGTGTGAGTGGAGCGCTGAGCATTGGCGATTGCGTCGATGCCGCTTTGTGCACTGTGAAAAAGATGTACAGCAAATAGACGTCGATCAAGATTATGGCTGCCATCACGCTGTAGGCCCACGGGCTCTCCACCAAACTTAACTCGATCAACACGCGGGAGAGACCGAAACCGACGACCCATGCATCAAAGCTCATGCAGATCCGTCGAAAGGTCTCGGCATCCAGCCGTCGGATGACATAGGCGCCGAGGGGTATTCCAACGAAAACGCAGGGAACAAACACCAATAGAATGTTCTCGCTTTCGGCCACAAACAGCCCAATGTGGTAATAGACGATGGCCGTTGCGCTGGACTCCGCGACACGAACCAATGCCAGGCCGGCCCGAAACTCGTTTTTCACAAGACCTTGATTATTGAATAAAATCGCCAATGGGGGGCCCGAGATGGTCGTTACCGAATAAAGGACGCCCAGCCCTGTTCCAAAAGGCAGGCCTATCATCCAGGTCGATCGAATGGGCCTGCGCCAACCAGCGGCCTGAATGAGGATGAGGGGCAGAATAACCGTGTAGGTGCCGAGTTTGACCCAGCCAGGATGAACCGAAGCAACAACAAAGGCTCCGATTGCGATGCCGGGCAGCAGTCCGATGAGAATGGGAAATACCCTTCTCATTACAGCCGGAACGCCGTCCCGATTGATGAACAGGACGTACAAGTTAAGGAAGACTTCGACCACAACGACGGCGGGATTCAGGACGCGATTGGTATAAAAAATGAGTGCGAGCGGCACGGTGAGAGACGAAAATCCATAGCCAATGGCACCGTTTACGAAGGCCGCAAACAAAGCGATCGCAACAAGAACGATCAGTGCGGTGTCGAGGGCAGGCATCTTGCTTGTGTACTCCGATGGGACTCGAAGACCTGACCCTCAACGTATTCGTCCTAGCTGCCGTTCTGCTGACCGGTTTCCTGGGCTTGTTTTTAATGACACGTCTGTAAGTGACAGCAGTTATCGCCGCGCATTATTGTCGTTACGTTCCGCCCCCTCTACGATAGCATCGCTCTATGTACCGCCGTGCACTTGTGTACGCTCTTGTTTCCGCAGCATTGTTTGGCTTGTCCACGCCGGCTGCCAAGGTTCTGTTGAGCATAATTGATCCGGCAATCCTTGCCGGGCTCCTCTACAGCGGGGCTGGTGTCGGCGTAGGGCTGTTGCGCCGCTTGAGGCCGCGTGTTTTTGGCCCACAAGCACGGCAGGCGGCCGTTCAGGGCAGAGATGTGCCTTGGCTTGCAGCCGCAATTGCAGCGGGTGGGGTCGTCGGGCCGCTGCTGTTGATGTTCGGGTTAGCCCGAACGGATGCTGCCACCGCTTCTCTTCTCCTGGCGCTGGAAGGCGCCGCAACTGCGCTGCTGGCTTGGATCGTGTTCGGCGAGAATGTTGATCGCCGCGTAGCGCTGGGAATGGCCTGTCTTGTTGCCGGAGCACTCATTCTCTCCTGGTCAGAAACGCTGAGCCCGCAAAATATTTTAGGACCGCTCGCAATTCTGTTGGCGTGCGTTGCTTGGGGTCTCGACAATAATTTGACCCGCAAGGCTTCGCTCGCCGATCCGTTGCAGATCACGCAGTGGAAGGGGCTTGTCGCGGGACCAGTAAATCTCGGGATTGGCCTCTGGGCCGGAGGGTCTATCCCGGTGTCCCCCGCTTTACCCCTCGCGCTCGTCACCGGGTTCTTTGCATATGGTTTGAGTCTCGTCCTTTATGTGCTCGCTCTGCGAGATCTGGGTGCGGCGCGAACGGGTGCCTACTTCTCGACCGCGCCGTTTTTAGGGGCGGTCCTCTCCGTGCTTGCGCTTGGTGAGAATGTCACGTGGGGCCTGTTTGCCGCTGGCGCCCTCATGGCATTAGGCGTGTGGCTGCACGTGACGGAGCGGCATGAGCACGAACACGTCCACGAACCAATCTCGCATGCGCATGCGCATATTCATGACGAGCATCATCAACATGAGCACGGGCCGGATGATCCAGTGGGCGAACCACATACCCATTGGCATGAGCACGCTCGCGTGAAACATGCTCACCCACACAGCCCCGATATGCATCACGGTCATCGGCATTAGGGTTGGCAGCTCCGACCTGCGGCAACGGGGTAGGGCAGGGCAAGATTATACGTTCTCGATGCAGCCTGATCTTGCGCTTAGACCAATTCGCTCTTGTTTTGATTTTTCACGAACGATCACTGCGACCTAGCGCAGAGTTGTGAGGGCGTTCTCGACTGATGGTTTTTCTTCGCTACTTTTTCCTACAATGGTTCATGCAGATGTCGTAATTGGTCTTGCAGGCACCCTGCGTGTGAGCTTTAACGCAAGCTGTATAATCATCGCGACATGGTTTGCAATCTTGTGATTGTGCTGCCGCCGCCATATTGCTCACGAAGCAGTAGCCAAGCAGCACCAGCAGAGCGGCAAAGGTTCTCATGATGGTTGTCTCCCTGTGTTAGCCCGCCATCTCATCATACGAGGCGCGCAGACCAGGGCGAGCGTTAGCGGCCTCGTACGTGAAATTCGAGCTTGCATACCTCCGAGAGATCCCCCGTCCATTGGACCGGTACTAAGATTATATGACATTGCTCCGATAATGCGAGCAGCGACTTAGCCTATCTGTCGCTCAAGAGCGGCTTTCCAAACAGCGACGGTATTAGCTCATCAAGAAATAAAAGCAGTTGCATCCTGCCCCCGATAGAACGTCCGGCTTCGCTGTTGAGCGGCACAATTGCTTCTGCCGCTAGTTGCCAGCTTACCGCCACGTACGATAAGCCGGGGTTCATCGTCGCTACAGTCTTCTCGCCTCGCGGCGAATGGAATGAAAACTCGACGAGTGGCACAAGCTGGTTCAACGGCTCATCCTTCGGAAGTTTGCCAGGCGTGAAGCGGCTGGTCAGGTAGAGTGTGCTGAACTCAAGCGCGAAACCCCAGTGTAGCGTGTCCACATTGCGCGTGAGCATTGGGGCGAGCTGTCCGGTCTGAGGATTAATTCCGAAGTTTATCGAATTCCCCGTCATCGGGTGGTCGAGCGTGACCGCGCCGGTAATGCCGAACGGCCGCAGCCATGCCAGCCCGTCCGGAAGATCACCGAAACCTTTCCCGAAAAAAATCCCAGGCTGGAGCAAGTCGGGCGCATTGGCGCTGATTCCCTGGGCTCCTGAATGCCCGATGCCCCATCCTAATCGCGCTGACACCAAGGTCTCATGGAGATTGTTACGATAGACCTCCCCTTTGAGACCCAGGCTGGTCACATCGGATCCCGAGCGCAAAGCATTGCCCCAGTTCCGGTGAACCCACGCACTGTCAACGCCAACTCCGAGGGTCGGAGTGAGAAGACGAAAAAACGCCCAATCAAACCTATTATCGACAATATTGCCGGCGTCGCCGGACCGTTTGAAGCTTGCAAAATTTGGCACAATCGCTTCGTCGGCTACTGCCGGATCATCAAACGATAGCGTGCCGGGAAAGAATCGATTGCCCGCAATTCCATGCGCGTGTGCGGAATGAATGCCTCCGAGCATCGCCAATACGATCAGCAGCCGCGTTGGCAACACCGGACCATCCCCCATCTCAGCCTTAGCAGCCTATTCGACCAGCTAAATAAGACCCACGCTTCAGTCGGTTTTGACGCACTATTGTGTTGCATTGTGTCTTTTCAGCACCGACCTAGAGTGCTCCTTCTGTCATCAGCGAACACGATCGCTTGGCCTGAAAGCGACCGTTGGAGATCAAGACGCGATCCATCGCTAAGCGCAAACGAGCGGTCCCATGCACCGCAGGAAATAGCTCGCAAGCGCACTCCCGCGAGCTGCTCGCGACAAGCCAGGCATTGTACGACGCACCGTTCGGGCGATCTTCGAGTGACGCCAAGCGCAGCTGGACGGAAATCGCCGCTTTGTTGCCAGAACAGGCGGGCGCCTCGCGAGCGCCGTCTGACTGACCATCAATTTGACCGAAATTGAGCCGTTCGGCACTGAAAGCCGAAGGGGCCAGTGACTAAGCGACTGATTTAACCTATCTAATTTATGTTGATACACATGTTGCAAATATTGACCTAAGATGATACATCCTGCATACAACAACACCGGGGCCGAGCCCCGGGGGCCGAGGGAGCAGGAGTTACCTATGAACATCGGAAGCGTCTCGATCTCTCCGCCATTGTTCGGACCCGCTAAGGCCGTCACGCCCTCCGCCGCAGCGCGCACCAAGCTTCTGCTCGAGGGCCCGATCTTGCCGACACTGCTGCGCCTGGCAGCGCCGAACGTCCTCAACCTGCTCGCGTTCGCAGGCGTGATCACCTTCGACGGATTTTTTCTCGGTCGCCTCGGAACGAACGCGCTCGCCGGCGCTTCGCTGGCGTTTCCCTGGGTGATGATGGTCCTGCAGACGACCAACAGCGGCATGGGCGCCGGCGTCTCGTCGGCGGTGGCGCGCGCGCTCGGCGCAGCGCGCCGCGACCGCGCCGACGCCCTTGTCTTCCACGCGTTTCTCCTGGCGCTCGCCATCGCCGCCATCTTCTCCACCGTGCTGCTCATCGGCGCGCCCTTCATGTTCCGGTGGATGGGCGGACGCGACGAAATGCTCGCCGACGCGCTCGCCTACGCGGACGTGGCGCTGGGCGGCGCCGTCGTCATCTGCTTGAGCAATCTGCTCGGCAATACGGTGCGCGGCACCGGCAACATGAGCTTCCCTGCGGCCGTGTTGATCGGCTGCGTCATGGTGCACATCGCCATTTCGCCCGTGCTGATCTTCGGCTTCGGGCCATTGCCGGCGCTCGGTGCGGCCGGTGCAGGCTGGGGCCTGGTGATTCCGTTCGCCGGCGGCAGCGCCATCATGATCTGGTACCTGCGCTCCCGCGCGATCGTCCGGCTGAACTTCCGCGGGGTGACGCCGCGCTGGGAGCTGTTCGCCGACATCCTCAAGGTC
>Ga0126372_10000084_pt1 | contig 24825 bp, 24 predicted proteins | sample PanSoiMetaPlot_6_FD_92762 | JGI IMG/M metagenome (GOLD analysis project Ga0126372, IMG submission 92762) | Tropical forest soil microbial communities from Panama - MetaG Plot_6 | ecosystem: Environmental > Terrestrial > Soil > Tropical forest > Bulk soil | place: Panama | collected 2016-02-17
CCTGGGAACAAAATAGGCTTTATGTGCCGCTCCCAGTTATGTGCCCTAGCAACGGAAGCGCCCCTCAGCGCTTGGTGCTCCGCCAATCCAACGCCACATAACGTGTCGGGACTAGACGATGATGAACTCCGTTTCAAATTCCTGAAATGGAGGTTGTCATGCTCGAAACGTATTTCCTCAAACCTTCAACCGTCGATCGAATCCGTGCTCACTGGTTGGCTCCCCAGATCGAGCAATATGTGCAATGGATGCACACGAACGGCTACGCTGATCGGAGCATCATTCGTCGTGTCCCCGTTCTTTGTCAATTTGCTGATTTTACTGCGCACCGTGGCATCGGCGATCTCAACTCTGCTACCGCACAGGTGGAAGATTTCGCTTCCGAGTGGTCGGCCAGATATCAAGCAAGAGCAGGATCAAAACCCCGTTCTGCGTACCTCCACGAGGCCCGGCTCCCGATTCAACATATGTTGTGCTTGGCACTGGAAGGTCGCATCGGAGTGGATCGGCAGCACAAGCCCTTCCCCTTCTCGGCGGAGGCCCCCACATTTTGGGGATTTCTCCGGACTGAAAGAGGTTTGCGTGAGAGGACCATTTACCTCTATCTCCACAGCTTGAACCGTTTTGCCAGTTATCTTAAACGCGTCGGTGTCGCCTCGCTTCGAGAACTCTCGCCAGCACTACTGGCATCGTTTATCGTCGACACGGCTCCTACCTTATCCCGCACCAGCCGTCTTCACATCTGCAGCGATGTCCGTACCTTTCTAAGGTTCTGTTACCGGGAGCGGATCATTGGCAAGGATCTGAGTGCTGCGGTCGAGATGCCACAGATCTACCGATTGGCCGATGTGCCTCGCTCGATTACCTGGGACGAGGTGCGTCGCATGCTGGAGGCAATCGACCGCCGGGCAGCTCACGGACGGCGTGATTACGCGATCCTGCTTCTTCTGGTGACCTATGGGCTGCGCGCTAACGAAGTTGTAAAGCTCACTCTCGATGATATTGATTGGAAGCACGAAAGGCCTCACGTCCCGGGGCGCAAAGCCGGGCACTCGACGGCTTACCCACTTGCCGGTGTAGTAGCCGAAGCGTTGATCGATTATCTCAAGCACGGGCGGCCGGAAACCGCAGAACGTCGTCTGTTTATCCGCAACGTCGCTCCACGGACTCGGATCGGGAGTGCCGCCGTTTCGTTATGCGTAGCGTCTTACCTTCGGAAAGCTAACATCAAAGTGCACAAGCCCGGTTCTCATACCCTCCGTCACACCTGCGTCCAGCGGCTGATCGATGCGGAGTTCCCACTCAAGACCATCGGAGACTATGTCGGTCACCGCTCTCCAGATTCGACTCAGGTTTATACAAAAGTTGCTTTGGCGTCCCTCCGGGAAGTGGCCATGGGCGATGGGGAGGCGCTATGAATTCCTTCAACTTTCACAGCGTTTTAGCGGAACCTCTCGCTAATTTTGTTCAATACAAGCAGGCGCTGAATCGTAAGTACCGGATCGAAACGGGGACACTTCGGCTTTTTGACCGATATTTGTCCGAGCATCAGATTGCCGGTTGGGAGTCCATCGACAATGTCCTGATCGATGACTTCCTGAAATCGCGACGCCGCACCAGGCCCCGTAGCTATAACCATCTTATGGGCGTGATCCATCGCTTCTTTGCATGGGCCGTCGTACAGGAACTGATCCCACGGAATCCTGTAATGGGACCGCTCCGCCGGGAAACTGCCGAGCGGATACGGTATCTGTTCAATCTCAGTGATGCCAAGCACCTCCTTGAGCTGGTGCGCACGCTTGCTGACAGGCCCCAAGCCCCCCATCGAGCGTTGGTCTACGAGACTGTGTTTGCCCTGCTCTACGGTCTTGGGCTGCGTGTCGGGGAGGTCATCAGACTGAAGCTGGCAGAGGTTGACTTTAGCCAGGACACGCTGTTCATCCGCGAGAGCAAGTTCGGCAAGAGTCGCATCGTGCCCCTCGGGCCCAAGCTCGCTGCGCGGCTCCGACGCTACGTCGAACAACGTTATGGCGAGAAACGCAACCCCGAAACGCCGTTGTTCTGCTTCACAAAACGAGGCTCTCTGAGCCCCAACACGGTCACCCAGACGTTCCACAAGCTCCTGCCCCAGTTGAACTTGCCCATTCCACCCGGTGTCTATCCTCCGAGGCTTCATGATCTGCGTCGGTCCTTCGCCGTTGCCACATTACTCCGCTGGTATCGCGAAGGCATCGACCCGAAATCTCGGCTCATACATCTGGCCACTTTCATGGGCCATGTCAATGCTGAGTCTACGGCAGTGTATTTACCCATCACAGAGGATCTGCTCCGTGAGGCTGATCGGCGCTTCCGGGCCGCGGCACCGAAAGCAGGTGTCCAGTGAGCAGCATCGGCCCCGTTCTCCATGCTTTCTTCGAGGATCACCTCAAAGTTCAAAAAGGACTTCGACCAGGTTCCGTCCGAAGCTACCGAGACACCCTCAAGCTGTTCTTGACTCATATTGCAACCTCATGCGGGAGGCCGGTCACGCGACTTACGCTTACCGATCTATCTTCCCAACACGTACTGGAGTTCTTGCAGATGATCCAGAGCGTACGTGGTAACCAGGCTCGCACGCGAAACCAACGGCTCGCTGCCCTTCACACGTTCTACCGTCATCTCGCCATGCGTCATCCCGAAATGCTCGCCGAAGCGGCGCGCGTGGAAGCGATTCCCACGAAGCGAGCTCCTCCCCCAGAAACGTATTACCTGGAGCGCGAGGAGACCGACAAGCTGTTCACTACACTGCCGAAGCGGGGTTCACTAGCGCTCCGTGACCGAGCACTCCTTCTGTTGCTTTATAACAGCGGGGCACGGGCGCAGGAGATCGCTGACTTGCACGTGGGTGATGTCGATCTCGACGGACCGCTGCGCGTGCGACTTCACGGTAAGGGAGACAAATGGCGAAGCTGTCCGCTCTGGCCACAGACGGCGGAAGTGGTCAAGCAACTAGAAACCGTGCGCGCCGGAGACAAGGGCACTTTTCTCTTTACTTCACGCCAACACAAGCCCTTGACACGATTCGGAATCTACAAACTTGTGAAACGCCACACGGCAGCATTATGCCCGACACCGCCAGACACGAAACGCCGCGGGGTTTCGCCTCACGTTTTTAGACATTCGCTGGCCGTCCGGCTCCTGGAAGAGGGCATTGAGGAGAACGTGATTCGCGGATGGCTCGGTCATGTCAGCTTGGAGACCACACACCGCTATGCGGAAATTACATTGCGAACAAAACAAGCCGCCATGGCTACTTGCTCACCGCCCATAGGACTTTCCGAAAAAACATCCCGCCCAAATGGCGGATGGCAAAAAGACGAAGAGCTGATGAAATGGCTCAATTCGCTGTGACCGTTATGTGGCCCTTTGAACGTGCGCCCCCCAAGCACCAGAACGTTTTACCGGCGGAACGGCACATAATTACGAGCGGCACATAAAACCTATAATGATCATGTTCGGCTCCTTCCTCCCGAGCCTTGGTTGGTTTGCACCACCAAAGCTTACTCGGGGTTGGGAGCCGACATTGTCATGGAATCAATTTCAGGCGTGGGTCAACCGCGTTTCTCTGGTTCGCACCTGGGCGTCACAAACGCATCCTCGCTTAGTGGGCACGGTGAAGTTGGCGGAATCTCCTCAGCGGCTGGGGCTCGCCGCTACGTATGTCTCGCGGGGAGTTCAGCGGTGGAACATGTATTGCATGCCAAGACAATAGCTACTCTGTCGAATAAGGCATTCGTCCGCAAGACTCTTCTCGATACTGAGCATGCGGCCGTCGTCAAGAACGCGATCGAGACGAATAAGAGCCAAGCTGAATCTGCAAAGCAACTAAGCAGACGAACGTGACCACGCCAGATATATGGCTGGAGATCAATTGAAGCTTCATACCTCCGTGTTCGTTTCGCCGGTACCGATCGAAAACGTGGTTTTCATGTGGTTCCATTCCAAAACTGAGCTACTTCGCAGGGTGAAGCGTTACTCCGTGTCCCAGAACGACAACGTAGATGAGTCCCAAAAGTGCCGCCACACCGAGCCATACGTAGTTGCGGTTAAGTTGTTCTGGCCCTCTCCTGGGCTCGGTTCCTCGCGGAATGTAGTATTGCAACCACAGCAACCCGCTTTGACCACCGGCGGTCGCAGGTAGTGCCGACTGCCACAGCAGTTGTATTCCGAATGGATTCAGAAGGCCCGCTATGCTTGCCAACAAGATGGCTGAGAAATAAGGCAGGATAGTCAACTTTCGTAAGCGTCTCTGCCGCTCTCGCGGTACGCCCAGATAGCGCACTATCCCGACCCCAACCGACAGAACAGCGGCATAATAGGAAACCGACCCCAGCACGACCAGCAGCACCCTCCAAAGCCAATGCGGGTGCAGCCCTGAAATCACCGCTGCCCAATCCCCGAAATCCGTCACACCTGAGAAGAGGAAATACCCGGTTCCTGAAAACAAGTTGAATGCGCAACTGATGAACACGAAGTAGCAGGTTGGCATCGAGGCATTCTTGGCGTTCCGCAGCACGAACCAAAAGATCAGCCCCGCCGCGAGATTCGCCAATGTTCCACCCGCCTCGACCAGACGGGAGTCGAACGCACTCGACCATGCGACGGTCGTGAGCAATCCAGACTTTGCTCCCGTCAACAGAGCAGTGAACCCGTGCCCGACACCCTCGTGCAGGATGTTCGACAAAATGCCCGCAACAATGCTGATCGCGCAAATCGTGAGTACGTCATCGCGAGTCGGGGTTGGTTCGTGGAATGGCGGCAGACGTCGAGGCCTCAGATGCAAAAGGCGTTTGAGATTCTACTCCAAACTTCTGATTTTTCACTCCAAGTACCGATGGGATCTCGTATCTGTGGGGATCTCTCGTCGTCTGCTTTTGGCAGTGCGTCTGACATTCTGGACAACTTTGCCGATCCGGCTGAGGCATGGGTAAGTCTCGACACCGGTGTTTTGCGCGCGGTCAGCTCTGGCGTAGCCTCTGCCATATCTTCGAGTCGCGTCTCCAGCCTCCTCCCTGGGCGCTTATTGGTAAACAGCGCAGAGCCGCAACCTTTCAATCAATGGAACGCTCTCCCATCTCGGGAGCGAGACTGTTTCCCGTTACCGCATTTTCCTTTCCTCGAGAAAGGCCGTTCCGCTAATCCGGTCGAGTTCCTGACCGAGCTGCTTTATTCTTTCAGCTCGAAAGTGATACTCAGCGAGTTCGGAAGATGTCAAGCGCGAAGGCTGCCTGAACGTTTCAATCTGAACCTCGATTAGCTGCTGTACTTCATCTCTGATGGCACTGGCTGGGGTTGTCATAGAGCCTCCGCTAATGAGTCTATCGAGCGGGATTGTTCGGCATCCGCCGTTGGTACTACTCTGATGCTGATTTCTGTGGAAAAGTCGGATGTTTCTCAGCACCTTGGGCCTACCAATTGTCCTAAGTTTATCGATTGGGATGCACGCTAGAATCCGTTCGGCTCTGCATTGAACGTCTCAGCGCGATGTTGACCGTACATTACCAACTTCGGATCGAATGAGATTCTGGTCTGCTGCTCCATCTACACACAAGTCACGGGCAAAACATCACCCAAGGCATCTCCGGCCCGACCGCGGTTGTCTTTGAACTCAAACGGGAACGTGGCAATAGGACGGCCAACACGGAATACGATGCAAACGGAGTGCAGAACATAGCGCACCATCGCTTGTGGGTTATCGAGTCCCAACACACTCGCTATCGACGGAATCTCTGACCTTTGGCCAGAGAATGGCCTCTCCTCCGTGAGTGTGTACGCGGTGCTTCTAGACGACCAGAGCATGCCGCTTGACAATATAGCCGCAGGATCTGCCGATGTAACCGGCATCGCACTTACCAGGCGTACGTCGTTTTTGGCAACAACCACGCCCCAACGGGCGATGCCCATCGCCAACGTCACTTCGGATTCCCTGCCTATTCCGAAACGTGTTTCGCGATGGCTTTTCACCCAAATGGAAATCTGTTTCGCAGGGAATTCGTCCGCCAATTACCGTTGTTTCCAACAGGATTGGCCATCGACGACGAGAGAGGGGCGGATATACGTAGCGCAGGAACTGGAAATTGTGATCCTCCCACAATATTAACGGCACGATACTGCACACGATCAATCGATTGCCACTGGATGTTTTGGATCAGGTATCCCTTGAAGTCGAATTTGGCCTAACTCGCGTCAAAATGGGTGGGGCGTATGCTGGCCCAGAACCCAACTCCATGAGCTACTTTAGGTATGCTCGTACCAGACTAATAAGATCTTCAGTCAATTCTTGAGGAGACCCACCGCCACGATCGGGATGAAGAATATGGAGACGGATGTGATCCTCCAGGATTTCGGCCATGAGGCTGTTGACTCCGCCACGAATCGCAGCCAACAGCATTAAGATATCGGCACATTCATCGCCCTCGGTCACAGACCGTTGAACGGCGTCAATTTGTCCTGCCAGCCGCTTGATCCGAGAAAGGAGCTTCTGCTTGTCCTTGGCGATTTCCGGAAGCTTGTCCTTCATAAAATCTTATGTTTCTCTCGTACGTCTTTGATTGACATATACGGTAGGGTGGTATTATATACGCGATTTAGTGGGAAAACCAGTCATTCCCGCTTGGATCATTCAAGGACGTATGAAAACTAGCGTTGAGGACCAGCCTCCGAGTATGGTCGGCAGCCTCCCCGCGTAGAAGAAATAGTCGGCGTCCCGATAAGCTCCTTTGTCTCCTGCCATCGTCTTCATCTGAACGTTGAATGTTAATGAGGCGATACCGACGTATGCTAGACCACCGAAGGCGTAAACTGCGATTCACTCCGAGGCTCAACCTCCGCGTCTTCGGTAGTCCTAAATGGCATGTTCAAGTCGTGCCATTCCCACAAAATCATTTATGAGATAGTTGGTACTTATTTCTTGACATCTGTAACGTCCCAGAGTTGAACTGCAATATCAGCAGCTTTCAGCCGCGCTCGTGGCTGACTTTGTAAAAGAACCCCGTTTAGCGGCATCGTTACCAGTGAATAAGTCCGGAGAGACGGACAAGAGTGTATGTTGTCTGGCAGGCGGCCACTGTGGACAGTTCACCCATGGTGAAGGCTTTGAGCGCAGGACCAATTTGCATTGGCGACGTTCGAGATACGGCAAACCGTAGGGGCTGACAGCGAAACCTGTAGCGAAAAATATAGTGGGTACCGTTGCAGCCGGATTTTCTCCAGTCCCTCCAGCCCTGCAGTTTCTGCAACGACTTTTCATTGCTCTGTCGTGTAAACGTGGTTCTGGTCGTCGGTAACCCCTGCGTCCGGCAAAAGCCAATGAGCCTGAGACATGGGAGTGATGGACTTGTTTGCGCAATTTGAGGGAACGGCGGGAGCGCCAGCATGCTGCGCACCCACACTAGAGCACGAGTATGAATATGGACGGTCCCGCGTCTTGGGTTCCTTGCGTGAGAGATGGATTCCCCGACGCGGTGGATTTTCAGGCCACGAGACGAGACCTGATATTTCTCGATTTGTTGTGTTTCGATACCTCCGCTACGGTCTTGGAAAATCGTCCAGGCTCTTCGTGCAGGGCTAAATCGGCCTGAGACACGATGCCGATCACACCATCGTCGCTATCCACAATCGGAATACGTCGTATCTGATGCTCCTGCATTAGTCGCTCGCAGGAATCGACATTGTCGTCTTCGCGGCAAGCGACCGGGTCGGCCGTAACAAATTTCTCGATCGCGGTCTTCTGGGGATCCATTCCGCGTGCGACTACGGAGCAGCACAGGTCGCGATCGGTAATCATGCCTATCAGCTTACGCGACTGCTGATCCTTGACGACGGGTAGCGACCCAACGTTTTTGTCGCACATTGCTTTAGCTACATGTTGCGCGGTATCAGATGCCAAGCAGCAGTTTGGATCGTGGCTCATAATGTCTTTGATCTTCATCGTTCCTCCTCAGTCGTTGGCTAATCCCGAGCGCATGCTCACTTAATTCCACTTGTGATGCGGGGAAAGCGACGAAGGGTATCGGGTCAGCTCACGTCTATTGGCTTCTGTCGCACCGGGTTAGGGGAACCCGAGATGTGCTTGCTTGAGGCGATGCAAAAATGGACTGGGGCTTCGATGCTATGGGATTGAGCTGTACGTCCGCTCGCGACTGAGAACCTCGCGAATGAGACTGGCGATGTCCTGAAGCGCAAAATGGCCCATGCATGTTCCGGGCTCTGACGTCCGGCTATTCGCGATTCGCTTTAATCACATCCCCGGACTCCTTAATTCCCATGCTCTGCAGCCTGCAGTCGGCAAAGCAAGCTGGCCTCATACCAACGAATTTGCGGCGCGATCACAATTACCATACAGCATCAACTTGAGGCCAGTGGCCGGCCGCTTGTGCAGTAGGTAATACAACCACCTTTATGCAAGTCATCGCGTCCACCACAACGAAAAGCCAGAGACACTTTCCTGATTGCAATGCGACTGATACCAAAATTGACCAAGGTTACTTAAGCGTGATGATGAGGATGCGCCCGTCGGAGTGATATTCGCCACCGGTGGCGTTGTTCGCACTCTGCACGGGATTTGGGGGCAAGTAGCTGGTGATCTTGGCCACCAGGCCGGTTTTCTCAAGACTCTCGCCAATGTTTTGTCGCTCCCCATCCACAGCGGGGTCGATCTTGTGGGTGATGCGGCCGTTCCGCTGGTCCTTTTCAAAGCCGATGTCGTGAGTTCCGGCGCCGACCCAGATCGGTTTACCCTCATATTGAAACGGAGCCTTCCACAGCCGGAAGTGGTGACGACTGGCAACCACTGCGTAGGGCTCGGCTTGTTCGTACCCGAAGTCCTGCGGGCGGCCGAACAGGTATAGCAGGCTCATTGGCATCTGAACGTAATCTTGATTAGCCCGGCTCATCTCGATGGCTCTGATGACAGCGTCGGAGTTGGAGGTGTCCGCAATGTGCCAATTGGCGTTGGCCAGCGCCTTCTGGACCTGCTCTTCGGAACCTATGATGACGAAATTGACCATGTCACCGGGATTGTTGAACTGGTCAGAAACACGACGAGGAAGGCGCGCAATCTGCTCGCGTAATGATGGGTCGATCGGGAGAGAGGGGACATTCGGTGCGCCAGTGGCGGTGTCTCGGGCGTTGTTCGCTTGCGGAGCGCCGCCGGGCGCAGCAGCAGCTGTGTCCGTGCCAAATTGTCCCTTTAACCAGATCTGAGCGGCGGTCGACAATTTGTTTTTGAAGATCGTGCTCGCGGCGGGACCTGTGTGAATCGAAACCACGATTGCGCGATGGCAATTGTCGACGGAATTCGGTGCAAGGTAAAGATGGCCGTTGCTGGTGATACTAATATTCCTGCTGGTTACGACGGGAAACGGTTGTGCGTTGACCGCCAATTTAGCAACCAGCACACCGGGGGGACTCGAAGCGACACGGAGAGGATTTGGGACAGAGGCACTGGGGACAGCCGAATTGCACGGGTGCTGCGACTCCGGAGTCGAAAGCGCGACGCCGTCTGGCACTGCAATCTGCAGGACATTTCCCGCCTCCAGTGTAACGTCCGTGTCTGTCCAATCGCTCGCCGTTGAAATGGTGATCTTCTTATCTATTCCAGTCTGATTGTCGGCCGGAATTTGCTGCGAGCCTCTACCGGATGTGAGCAATTGTCCTCCAAAACTCGCAACCGAACTCCACCATGAGGCAATCATGAAAACGGCGAGTAATATGACCTGAGAAGAGGCTTGAACAGTACAACCGAAAGAAGACGAAAGCACGCCTTTATCATTTTCCAAATGTGCCGATGTTTGCAAGCAGTCGGCAGCGTCTCTACTGTCGGATAAGCTGACCCCGCTTGAGTGGAAGCTCCTGATTTTGAATACGGCGGTTGGACTCGAGGCGTCGCTAAAACTACAAGTTAGGACATCGGGAAGTTCAGATCCCGTAGCGCTTCCAAAGTCGGAACCAAGGATTGTCAGCATACATCTCGTCGTGCCTCTGGTTCGCAGCATAAAGGTCACTCAACTGCAGGGGTCTGGTGTCGGGGAGGGTATAGAGCTGCTCCAACCATTCAATTTCGGCAATGGTCCTCTCAAGGTTCATACACGCTAATCATCCGAAGCTGCCTACCAGCAAGCAAACTAACTTCGGACTCCTCCTAGAAAGCATGGAGTATAACCGTTAAGCGGAAACGGACGAACACCGATCATTGCAGCCTAGTCTATCGTACCCGAATCGCCAACGTGCAACATTCGACAACGACTCCTGTTTTTAACCTCACCTCTCGCCGTCCGAGGTGAAGGAGCGGCTTGTCGGCCGCTTATCTCGCAACGGGGCACCTTTTCTCCGATTCGGTTCAAGCTTTTCACCCAAACTTCGGCACCATGCGCCGGCGATCACGGACGCCATCTCGCAGCACAATACTATGCTACGCCATTCAAATCAGTGAGGTGAGACTAGCAACTCATTACGGTCCTATCTCGTCGGTGCCCCTTCCCTTGTTAGCAATGCCTCGTTGTGTGACCAAGTAAACTGCAAAACTTCCCAACCAATGCCCGCCTTCGTAATGCTCGCCGGTTACGGATGCCAACCCGAGACGCTTATGCTCCTCTGCAGCCCTCCTTATCGCCGGCAGCCGTTTGTCTCCCTTTGGCAATCCGGCAGCAATTCCCTCCAGCATCCATGCTCGACTTAAGTTGAGTCCGTCCAAATGTGCCAGCTTCGGATCGCTTGGGTCGGGGGAGATCACAGGTTGCAACCATTTATCGCTGCAACAAGCGGGTATCTGCGGAAGAAACGTTTGAAGCCACGCTGCGAAGTCAGGGCCGGGCACCACTCGTCTCATCAAGTCTGCTTCACCGAGGCAGGGTGACAGGAAGTCCTCCCCCGAGGGCTCATAGTCCAAGGGACAGTTCTTGTCGTTCATGTAGAATTGCCGGGCTTTGGAAGCCACCAATCCAGCGAAGCCTTGGTTGTCGGACCCCCTTGCATAATCCAGCATCAAACCGAGGGCAAACGCTGTCTGATCATGCTCTCCGATCCGCACGGGATTCGAGAGCTTGGGTAGCCATGCGCTCAGCCTTTCGATTGCGCCCTCTTCCAGAGGCCGAAGATTAGCCGCTATTTCTTTGGCTTGAGGATCGTCCCACTCCCGGAGTTCCGACACAAGTTGCAGTAACCAAACCAGACCATAAGGACGCTCAAAACTGGCGCGCCCTTCACCTCGAAGGTAAGCCGCTTCTTGTGCAATGTTTTCCGTAGTCAAGCTCTGGCGCAGTGCTTCGCGCGCAGATTGGCCAAAGTCAGCATCATGAAAGGTTCGAACTAGCCGTACGAGAAGCCAGTGTCCATGCACTGACGAGTGCCAGTCATAGCAACCATAGAATGCGGGAGTCAGCTTCCTCGGAGGAGCTACATCTTCATCGCCATTCAACGTATGGCTAATTTTGTTTGGGTATTCCTTGTGGACACACGCGAGTGCAAGCTGCGCAAAACGTTCAGCAGTTTTGATATCAAATTCTGGATTTCTATCGCTAGCCGTCACGCTAGTTGCCACCACTGCCAAAATCATTCCAAAGATGACTTTCATGCGCTAATACTGTAGACGAATCGGTTCACGTGTGCGAGCACTTATCAATTCAGATGAAGAACGCAGCCCGGAGTCCTAGGGTCTCATCCAAATGAGCATCGCAGGACTGCTAGAAATGGTGATGGACCAAAAGCCAGTTTCGGTAGGACAAACGTGGGCGAAACCGGGAATGCCAGTCAAGCGTGAGAATCGCCGGGTGTATACCTCATCGAGCGATTTGAATCTCTGGTTGGGACGTGAATCGGCCGGAAAGCCTGTCCAAATTAACCGAATATGCCGACCTGGTCGACGAACTTAAGGTCGGGCTCTCGTTTGTCCGTAACCAGGTACGCGAACACGGACAAAGACGAGATGGCCGCCTGAAGGTGGGGGGCCTTCCATCAGGTTGGAGCAAGGGGAGCGAGTTCCTGTAGATGTTCAAGCCATTTTGGACAATCAACCTCGTTGAGTCTTTCGGTAAGTTCTGACACGTACTTCAGTCTTAACATTGGTCCCAAGCCTGCGCAACAACCGCATTCAAGATTTACATGCGTGCGTTTGTGGGAGGTTGCCGCTGCGCAGACGCCTGTAATCGAATAGCGATTCCGCCGGAGGGTATGCTGAACATGTTCGATTCTATCAAGCAACTGGCCAAGCAAGCGGGAGCGAGGTTCCTCTGGTATGGTTGATCAGCCGCGCGCACCCAACCAGTACCGACAAGCCACTGAGCGAGGAACGCTGGCTTAGCATAATGGAGCAAATTCCAAAATTGGTTTACTTCTCTTTTTGCTCCGTGATCCACTTATTAGTGCGGCTGTCGAGAAGGTCGAGGGGGAGTGTCCCACCATTGAGCATTTCATCGTGGAAGCTGCGGATGTCGAACTTCGCACCCAATTCCCGCTGGGCTCGCTCTCGAAGCTCGCGAAACTTGAGCTGTCCGAGCTTATAACTCAGAGCTTGCGCCGGCCAAGCAATGTAGCGGTCTGTCTCGGATTGAATGGTGGGTTCATCGACCGCGCCAGACTTTCGAAAGAATTCAACCACCTGATCGCGCGTCCATCCTTTCGCATGGATTCCAGTGTCAACCACTAGACGCACGGAGCGAAAAAGTTCGGAGGAAAGCCGGCCGTAATCGGACACAGGGTCTTGATAGAAGCCTACCTCTTTGCCAAGTTGCTCGGCATACAACGCCCAGCCTTCGCTATATGCGTTGAAACCGAGACTGTGCCGCCGGAACTTTGGCAAACCCTCGAGCTGCTGTTGGACGGACAGCTGCATGTGGTGTCCGGGGACACCTTCGTGATACGCGGTAGCCTCATCGTCGATCAGAGAGCGCTCGGCAAAATTCGCGGTAGCCACGACGACGCGGCCAGGGCGCTTGCCGTCGGGAGTGCCGGTCACGTAATGCGTGGCAGCGGCGGCTTGGAACGGCGGAATGGCTTCCACGGTAACTGGCGACTTGGGCAGCTGATTAAACAGTTCCGGAAGCTTAGGCCCCATCTGGGAGATGTAGTGGCGAAACGCGTCAAGAATTTGTTCCGCAGAGGTCGGAACATATTTGGGATTAGCTTTGAGGGACGTGCGGAAGGAGGCGAGGTCGGGGAATCCCTGTTTCTTCGCGATCGCAATCATCTCGGTCTGGATACGCTCCATTTCGCGCAGACCGAGTTGGTGGATCTCATCCGGTGTCATATGCGTGGTAGTCCGCCCGTAGATGTCATTCTCGTAGCGCTTTTCTCCATCCGGCAAAGATTCGACGGAGAGGGTGGTACGACCCTGAGGAGCATATTCTGTGCGCACGAAGGTAGCGAATGCCTTGTAGGCGGGGATGACATCGCTATTGATCGCTCTGGTGATTTCCTCCGTCAAACGCTGTTGATCGGCAGGCGAAATGTCGGCGGGATATTTTTTGGTCGGCAGAAGAAATGGGTCGTTCGCGATAATGCCCCCGCACTGCGCAGGAATCTTCTCTAAAAGGAAGCGGACTGGCATGAGCTTGTCCTTCATTCCAGCGCGAAGAACTTCCGTAGTCTGGCTCAGGACACGCGGAACCTGGTGCAAGCGCGCGATGTAGTCTTCGTAGTGCTTTACGGAGTCGAAAGGAACAGCAAGCGGGAGATCAGCGAGGGCGGTATGGATACCATTCATTTGATTGATTGGCATCTCGTATTCTTTGAGATTGAAATCGGCTATGCGCTGCTGCAGGACGCGAACCAGCAAGTCGTGCGATAGCTGATCCTGCTCCGAGAAGCCAGTGACGGGAATGGCCTCGAGCCGCTGTAAAAAGGCCCGGTCGGCGTTGTTGCGTTCGACGATCGCAGCCAAGGAGTGCTCTCCCAGCTTGTCGTTGTATCGATAGTCTCCAAAAGCGGTAGCACGCTCGGGAAAATTACGCAGATCCGACTCGTACTGCTCTTCAAATATTGCATTCTGTGCGGCAATGCGGTCGGCTACTGGTTTGAGATCTTGCGCAAAAACGGAAACTGCTCCGGCGATTAGCACGATTAAGCGAAGGTAAAGGGGCATAAGTATTGATAGCCTATCAAAACCAAGAGCACTGATAGGGAAAATCATCTTCTTACCAGAACCAGACTTGATATAGCAACAATTTCTTGACGATGCTGCGTAGGCAGGGCACGGTTGAAGGTTCTAGCGATAACCTGCTGCGGCACTACAAAAATCAGCCGCTCTTGCCACGATCTTCTCCGCTCTCCCAAAGGTGACGACAGGACTATTATGTTGCACCGAATTCAAGAGGACAGCTTTCGATCGTGAGCGCAGACCAATCGAGCGCCTAGCATGGCGAACTGGTCAAACTCAATATCGGGATGGTATCTCAGACTGATCAGCCGCTCGATGACCTCACGGTGCGCGAGAACATTGATCTGACGGTCTCTTACTAAAGATATCCCGAGCAGACAACGGCAGGAGATGATAGCCGACACGATTGACGATTGACCAAAAAAGACTTCTGCGCCGCCAGCGGAGCCTTGCCCGAGATCTCAGTGGGGGTAGCACTCTCGGCAAGTTTAATTCTGTCCCCGCGCGACATAGAAAAATCATATACCGATTGCATGCTCGTTTGCGCGACGACAGCCAGACCTCCTGCGAAGTACCACAACCGTGACGATTCTACGCATGCATCATCCAAAAGATCGCGTAGCTCCCTCAAGCCTCGTGCTGTCCCGAATAGAGCCTTCGAGCTGCTGTAGTTTAGCTTCGCTTTAGGTGTTCGAAGATCGTGGTTGATGTGCCTTCGTTCCGTGGGGTTCCACCCTGTCCCTTTAGCGCTTTCCAGCTAGGCTACGTGTGAAGTGGTAGATCATTTCGGTATCCTTACCATTTTTTCTCCAAGTCCAATTCTCAACAATTTGATCCTGGCCATCAAACTTGAGAACCATTTTCTGTTCGTGGCCAAGCGAGAGATCTGGGAGGTTGGTAGCGCTCTGGAACGAGAAGACCAGTTCCCTAACCGCTGCAGAGGTTGGTATTGCGCGCATGTGCGGCTGATTATTAGTCGGACAGTAGTGAACGAGCGCGATCCCATCGCCGTCGACGCTGTACAGAGTCAACATTTCTTCCATTCCCGACATTGCCAGTGTCTCCATGACGGCGGTATTGCCGGCGACAAGCTGGAAACGGGTTTTAACCATTTTCCCAGCATCGTCCTTTCCTTCCCAGTCTCCGGCCAGAGCTTGAAGTTTCCGAAAGGCACGGTTTGCTTGCTGCGGTGCTTGAGCCACCGAGACAGGGACAAGAAGGGCAAAGCACATCACGACTGAGGAGGCAATAGTTCGGGTCGTCATTGAAGTCTACTCATCTTAGAGAGAGTGTCGCGAGCCAGTCGGTTCGGGAAAGCACAGCACCTTCCCTTTTCTAAGCCACCGTACCCCCGCGCATCCCCTCTGAAAGGTCAACAGCGTTACTTGCGAGTTACAGCTGCACTTTCCTTTTTGTACTGAGCAGCCAGCGTAGCTTTATTCTTTGCTATGGGCAGCAGAGTTGGATAGAACTGGACAAACGTTGTATCCACCGCCCCGCTAGCCTGGTGACAGGTATAGCAATCGGCGGATGAGGGGATCATCTTCGCCGTCTTGTCCTCATCGAAGCCAAAAAAAGCCCACTTCCCCGGAAATCGGCTTTCGTCTTTCACATGTACTTCAAGTCCCATCCGGTCCTCACCCTGATAGTTGCCTTTTTGGTTGATCGAGCCTTTGCCCTTTGCCATACGAGCTTCGAGTACAAGCATCGTCTTGTCGGGCCAAGTCCCTGTCTTTACAAAATGTCGGTACGCCTCGGGATTCACAAAGACATTGTCGAACATGTGATGTCCGGCAGACTGTTGTACTGGGCTGTAACTCATGTCGAAGCCTGTGCTTAGATAAACCCATTCCCGGTAGTGCTCCGGAAGCTTGAGTTGTCTGTCGGCGGTGTATTCCGGTCCAGAACTTTGTGGCGTATCTTGAGGAAAGGCGGTCGAGAAGAGCAGTACCATCACACCAAACAGAACGATCTTCGCATGGGTTAGCATGCATGGCAGTATCTAGCAGCGATCTGATCAATGCCAGACCGCCTACTGCAAAACAGCGGCATTTCGCTGCATTTTCCCGCCGTTTGGACGTGGCTTAGGATACGATTTCTCGCTATGAATGCCAACAGTCCAAGACCTCACCAATCGCGATGGTTCTGGATAGCGTCGATCTGGTTTGCGATAGGACTTTTCGATGCGACACAGACAGTCTTCAGTATGCGCGCAGAAGGCATGCATCACGCCTGGGTCCGGCTGTTCCTGATGCTGGTTCTTTCCTGGCTGCCCTGGGCATTGGCAACGCCCTGGCTGATGCACCTCGCTTACCTTTACCCGCCAGTCCGTCCCCGTCCCCCTGTTACCTGGCTGGTGCATAGCGTTGCTTGCAGCATCGTTGGTCTGGTCTGTGCCGCCTGGACCGCCGGGCTCGACGAATTCTTGAATCCCTGGGAAAACTCTCAACCTCTGGAACCTTTCCCACGTCTCTGGCTGTACAAGTTTTCCAATGCGTTTCTCAGCTCTATGATTCTGTACATCGCGGTCCTCGCATTCAGCTACATGTTAGAGTCCAGAGAGCGACTTGCTCGTCAGCAGACGGAGGCCGCAAGTCTCAGCGCTCAACTCTCTCAGGCACAACTCGACGCACTTCGACGGCAGATCGAGCCGCACTTTCTGTTTAACGTGCTTAATGCTATTTCCGGTCTAGTGCGCGAGCAGCAAAATGACGCCGCCGTGACTATGATTGCGGGCTTAAGCGACTTTCTACGGCGAGTCGTGCAAGATTCCAATCGACAACAGGTGCCACTCGGCGAGGAATTGGAATTTGTGCAAAAGTACTTAGACATTCAGAAGGTGCGATTCGCGGAACGGCTCCAAGTTAGCCTCGAGGTCCCGACGGAACTTTTTCCGGCTGAAGTTCCAACCCTGATTCTGCAGCCAATCGTAGAAAACGCGATCAAGCATGGTATCGACAGACGAGCACAAGGAGGCGTAATCCGAATCACCGGATCTCGCTCCAATGGCAATCTCACTCTCAACGTTTACAACGACGGGCCTAAGTTGCTGGCGGGATGGGAGATGTCTCGAACGGGGGTGGGACTGTCAAATTTACGTACTCGCCTAAAAAGCCTCTACGGAAATGCATTCGAGTTGGGAATCCGGAATCACGATCCAGATGGCGTGGAAGTATCGGTCTCCCTACCCTTTGGAGAGGAGTGACCTGTGTGCTCGAGTGAGGGCCGTGGAAGAATAAGGACGATTGTGGTCGATGACGAGCCGCTCGCTCGCAGCAATCTCACTGTGCTTTTGCGACTCGATCCAGATGTTGAACTATCTGGCGAATGCGGATCAGGCACGGAGGCAGTCGCTGAGATTCGCCGACGGAAGCCGGATCTGGTGTTTCTCGATGTTCAGATGCCGGAGTGCGACGGGTTCGACGTCTTGGAGCTTCTGGGTGGAGACTTGCCTCCCGCTATCGTCTTCGTGACCGCATATGATCGATACGCACTGAAGGCATTTGAAGCCGGCGCCCTCGACTATCTTTTGAAACCATTTGACAACGCTCGATTCAACCGTGCTCTCGTGCGCGCCAAGCAAAGGATAGAGGCCGCAAGGGGGCTACCCAGAAAAATTGAGCGTCTGGCCGTCAAGACTACTGGGCAAGTGCACTTCGTGAAGTTTTCCGAGATTGATTGGATTGAGGCGGCAGACTATTACACCTGCCTACACGTCGGTGCTAAGACATACCTGTTACGTCGCAGCATGTCTGAGCTTGACCGAGAGTTAGACCAAAGCATCTTTTGCCGAATTCACCGCTCGACTATCGTTAATCTCGAAAGGATTCGGGCTTTGGAGTTGGCCGAGGATGGCGAATACGAGGTGATGCTGGACAATGAAACCCGACTACGATTAAGCAGAAGCCACCGCAGACAATTGCAATTGCGCCTCGGCATTGTCCGTTCAGACTGACCACGAGATATCCAATTGTCCCCGGAGCCGATCGCGCGTGTGAGCTGGATCTGGATTGCTTCAACGCGAGTGAAACCGGCCTGTGCGAGCAACTCAAGTTCGCCTTGGTCGCTTTACTTCGCCTGTATGATCGACCACAAGAAATATCTTGAAAACACCAGGGCCGCAGTCTTCCCCCCCACTGAGCAGACGCTCCGATACGACGAACTCCACGTAAAGTATGTTCTGCTCAAGTTCCGTCCACTAGGTAAAGTGTCATTGTGTGTAAGGACGAACACCAGGCGCGGGCGCTATAGCATGGGAAAACTTGACGCTAACGCTTTGCGGCGCGGCGGCGCGAGGTGCGCGCGCGAGAGTGCAAGTGTGCAGAAAAAGTTAACTCCAACCTAGGCGTGAGAACCCTCCTGTTGCCTATCAACTTCAGAAATTCACGCCGACTTCTAGTACCAGCGTCGGGCGTGTCCACCCAGCATTGAATAGGTAGGTGGTGAACTCCAGGTTTTGATGCGAGAAACCGATTAAGACGCCACGCTGAATGATGAGGCTACTGTGTAAAGGGTTCGTATGTTCTGCAGCCAAGCCGAGATGTAACCAGTCCACTGGTGAATACTTCAGCTCTGACTGTCGTAGTAAAAGCTTCCCCAGCTATGGGCTGTATTGAACACGTATTCATTCGAGGTTGACAAAGCAATCCTCTTATAAGTCAGCATGGCCTCGCAGCCAGGAGCGATGCCCGTCGTACGCCCCACGACACCGCCGATCATGGGTGTGATGTCCAGAACCACCGTTGCGCCGGTACTGAAGTTATATCCGACCCAAAAAGATCCCTTTCGAAGGTCCTCGTTGTTGTAGCGGATCTCGAGGTGGAGCCATTTCCGGTCCGCTGCGAAGCTGGGGTTTATGTAAGATTGACTCCCTGCAACGATATAGCCATCTGTGACTAGGTTGAATGACCATGTGTCCCCAGTAGTCGGGGCCTTCGATACATTTGGTATTCCCTGCCCGCACAGTTCGCCCCCTCTAGCTAGAAGGACAATCACAGCCAATACCTGAGTTGGTAGCTGGCTGTGATCCAGCAAGAGCAATATTCATCCCACACCAACATCTGATTCTTACGCACCTCGCGCTCCAGCCCTATATACCGTTTCTCACGCTGAATATTCCACATTTCCACCGTAAATCTACGGTAGGTTCGACTTAAACCTTATTTCTTGTTCATCGCAGCCAACTGAAGCACAAGCGTAATGGTTCAAATGACCGTCGTCACGACGCATGCGCCAGTGATTCATCTACAAGAATGGCGAATGCTCATTAGGTCGGCCAACGGGCGTGCGACTGACGTAATTTGAGTTTGGTATCGGGGCGCTAAAGTGAATGGAGGATCTCAGAATGGGCAAGACTCCTCGATCACCGATAATTTTTCCTTGGTCATGGGAGGTCCCTTTTACCGAGTTCTCCAACGGATGGGACTCTTTGAACCCCGCCAGAAAACCAAAAGCGTGGTCAGTTGGTTGGCGCTAACCTGGCTGCCGCTCGCGCTACTTTCTATTCTTACGGGAACTGCCTGGGGGAACAAGGTCCGGATTCCGCTGCTTTACGATCTCTCCATCTACGGCCGGTTCTTCCTTGCTCTTCCGTTATTGATTACGGCAGAAATCTTGATCGATCGCTTCGTACGCCAGGCGGTTTCAACTCTCAACTCAGCCGGAATCATCGGACGAGACGACCTCCCCTCTTACCACGCGACGCTCAAAAGGATTGCGCGATTGCGAGATTCAGGTCTCATTGAGTTGCTCCTGGCGCTTTTGGCCTGTGTTCCCTACTTTTTGTTCGTCGCCGATTACGAGTGGGTATCCAACCCAATCTCCACCTGGCACGGTACAACCTCGGTAGGGCTAAGTCCGGCCGGTTGGTGGTTCATCTTTGTCGCGAGTCCGTTCTTGCGCTTTCTCATGTTGCGTTGGCTGTGGCGATGCGTTCTCTGGAGCTACTTGTTAGGCAGCATTTCGAGATTGAATCTGAATTTGCTGCCCACGCATCCCGATCGTCTGGGTGGCTTGAGTTTTTTGCTGGCTGCCCAGGAGCAATTTGGGGTCCTGGGCGCAGCGCTAGGTTCGGTTATTGCGGGGCAGTTCGCAAACGAAATTGTTCATTTCGGTGAAACGCTCAAAGCAATCAAAGCGCCTACAGGCGTCTTCATCAGCTTGTCGGTTCTCATTATCCTCCTTCCACTCACATTCTTTTCGCCAAGGCTGTTTGAAGCGCGACGCGATGGCCTTGTTCGCTACAGCTCGGTGGCGAGGAGTGTTACCACTGCATTCGATGTCAAGTGGGCTCGAAGGGTCGGCTCCCCGCCGGAATCGATGATCGGCACTCAGGATCCCTCTTCACTTATCGATTACATCAGCGACTACGATGTCATCCGGGAGACGCGGGTCATCCCGATAAGTAGACGCGCAGTGCTGTATGTGGCGTCTCTAGCCACCGCACCTTTTGCTGTGGTCTGGTTGCTTACCAGCCCTTTGGACAAGGTGATCGAAGAGATTCTAAAGAGACTACTCTGAAATTTTTCTGTCCTCTCCGGGGTCAAATTAGACTTCCGCGAGGAAAGAAGTTTGTTCAAAGCTGGAGTTGAATACGACTCTGAAAAAATTGAGTGTTGCCTCCGAGTCCGAAACGATCTAGGTGTCCGTAACCATAATTGAACTCCAGCCGCACGTTGTTGGAGAGATACCAGTTAAGCTGCTCCGTGAATCTGCCAAACCTGCCTCCAGTGATCGTCCCGCTGTCGAGGTTGATGTACGAATATCGGGATACGAGTTCCCAAGCACCCGGCCCTCCACTAAACACGGGCCTTTGGGGTAAAACCGCTCTAAAGAATCCCCCAACCGTGTTATAAGTGCGCGTCTCTCCAGTGATCACCCAAGTTGCGACAACTTCTCCTCCATTAAAGAGCGGGTTTCGTGTTGATGGAGAAGACACTTTCTGTAACCAGTATTCACTACCGAATAACCAATTGCGTCGTCGATAATAAGCCTCATATCCCGCCAGAAAAGCTGCGGTCGCGGGGAACGTGCCGGTGTCGACGAAATAAGGCGCAGGAAAGGCTTCAGGACGCGAGCGATTGCGGAGTGCGTTGTCGGTTGGCTTTCCGTAGTGTAAATTTATCCCGAGATGCAGTAGTGAATGCGTATCCGAGACTGAACGGATAGGCAGCCAGGCAAGTCTCATGACCTCCTGACTCGAATAGGAGGAAAAGGACTGGCCCTTAGAGAAAATATCGTTATAGTAACCGATGTTCCACATGAAACCATGCTTTGGCAAGTAACCCAGCCACTTAACTCCATCTGCAAGTAGCGGAACCGTGGCGTCGTTCATCGTGGCTCTTTCCATCGTCCAGCCGTCGTACCCGGTCATCACTTTGTTAAGCGAGAACCCCTCCTTCGTGCGACCGATAAACAAGTATCCCCATTTTTCCGAGAGTGCGATCATGACTCCGGTTTGCCGGATCCGCCAAGCGCTGGTGGGCGCGTCGTACATGATCCCGAAGCTGTACGTGACGGACCTTTTCAACCTGGGGAACTTTCCCGTGAGAAGGAAACGGAAATCACGGATTTTGTAGGTGAATTCAAGAGCGAATTGCTGCTTGCTTTGCTGATCCTGAGCATAAGCTACCGTGTCGTATAAGAAACCGCCACCAGCACGGGCTGTGATGTACTTTCCCTCATACTGGTTCCAACTTGTAAACTTCCTTTCTCGTGGCACCTCGGATTCGTCCGCCTCAACTGCCGTAACCGTGTTCTCTATTGTGGGATCCGGGGGAGTCTTTGCTGCCTTCTTTTGGTCATCTGAGTTGGAATCGGTAGGGCTTCCTTCTGTCTCCAGTGCGGTGGCGCAAACTGGCACTAGCAGAAGGATGACTAATGCTGCAATCAGGAGCGGTGTTAGCCAGGTGTCGGTGATCCCATTAGATCGATGCGAAATCACTCGCTGCTCCTCGATCAGTAGGTGGCGAACAGCTCTTGAATCTGGTTCGCCGTGCGGGGCTTCAGGAGTGCGAGCGAGAGCAGGATTCGGGATTTCTGCGGGTTAAGTTCATCGGAAGCCACGAAACCGAGGTCATCATCCTTGATTTCGACGTTGCGTCCAACAGTTCCTGTAACCACGCGGCTGCTGCGAACGACGACTACGCCTCTCTTTACCGCCCTAGCGGCTGCGTCCACTGACGCTTTGTTCATGTTGCCGTTGCCGACACCGGCGATGACGATGCCCTTGGCGCCATTGTTCACACTAGCATCGATCAGGTCTGGCGACATGTCCGCGGAGGCAAAGATAATATCCACTCGCGGCATTTTAGTAACGTTCGCGATGTCGAATTCACTCGACGTGGTGTGTTTCCACGCAGGAACATTGAAGAAATCGTTCTTGCCATAGGCGGAGACGCCGACCAACCCACGCAATGGCGACATGAAGGTCTGCACGGCGGTCGTGCTGGTCTTAGTCAACGAATGTGCGCCCTGAATCCAATCATTCATGACGACCAATACTCCGCGGCCCCTGGCTTGCGGATCGGCAGCCACGGCAACGGCGTCGTATAGATTCAGGGGACCATCTGCACTGATAGCTGTAGACGGCCGCATGGATCCGGTCATGACCACCGGTTTGTCGCTCTTGACAACCAGGTTGAGAAAGAACGCCGTCTCTTCCATGGTATCGGTGCCATGCGTGACGACGATACCGTCGACATCTTGCGACGGCAGTAACTCATTAATGCGCTTAGCCAACTTCAACATGATGTCGAACGAAATGTCCTGCGAACCTACGTTGGCGACTTGCTCGCCCTTGATGTTGGCAAGGTCCTTGATTCCCGGAACGGCATTCACCATGGCATCGATCGTCACTGCGCCGGAAGTGTAGCTGGACTGGGCTCCGGTGGCAGCGGCACCGGCGATGGTTCCACCAGTAGCCAGAATGACGACGTTTGCTTTGTTCTCCTGACAGAAGGCATGCTGGTAGCCGATGCTGATAACGAAAGCAATAAATACTGCCCAGATTCTGTGAGAGCGTTTCATGACACTCCTTTCGAGGTAACACTGCAGCGGGTCGCTCTTCTGTCACACTACTTCGTCTTGTACTTGTTCTTGTCCAGTCCGGTCAGCTTCACCGGGTCTAGAAGCTCCTGGATCTGCTGTTCAGTTAGGATCTTCTTCTCGCGAATGATTTCCAGTATGCCTTTGTTCGTCTTGTAGGCTTCCTGCGCCAGCTCCGTAGCTTTGTCGTATCCAAGAATGGGATTGAGCGCGGTGACGATTCCGACCGTCGTCTCCATATAGTGAGCCAGCACCTTCTCGTTGACTTTAATGCCGTCGACGCACTTCGTGCGGAACAGGATCGACGTACGGTAGAGGAGCTGCTGCGATTCGATTAGCGAGAGACCCTCGACCGGTTCGTAGGCGTTGAGTTGAAGCTGGCCACTGTGAGCGGCTACTGTCGTAACAAAGTCATTGCCCATCACACGGAACGCGACCAGGTTCATCACCTCGGGAACGACTGGGTTTACCTTTCCCGGCATGATGGAAGAGCCTGGCTGCAATGCCGGCAGATCGATCTCCGAGAGCCCGGCCCGCGGCCCCGACGTTAGCAAGATGAGGTCACTTGAGATCTTTGAAAGCTTGATTGCAAGGCTCTTCAGCGCAGCGGAATAGACCACGAAGCCTTGCTGGTCCCAGGTGGCTGCGATCATGTCGGACGCGGGCACGATGGGTTTGCCAGTGAGCTCTGCCAAGTGTGCCGCACACTTTTCTGGATAACCTTTCGGAACGTTGATGCCGGTGCCAATTGCAGTGGCACCCATATTGACGGCGTACAGTGATTTTTCCGCGTTCCGCAATAGCTGTATCTCGCTTTCCAGCGACGCCGCGAAAGCATGCAATTCCTGGCCGACCGTCATAGGCACGGCGTCTTGCATTTCCGTACGTCCCATCTTGAGGATTTCGAAATACGCATTGCCCTTCGCGCGGAACGACGCCGTGAGCATTTCCAATTCTTCGATCAACTTGTCGTTCCGGAGAAGGAGTGCCACTTTGATCGCGGTGGGATACGAATCGTTAGTGGATTGCGACATGTTTAGGTCGTCGTGCGGCTCGAGAAACTGGTACTCACCCTTCTGGTGGCCCATCGCCACGAGACCGATATTGGCGAGCACCTCGTTGGCGTTCATGTTCGTCGATGTGCCAGCACCACCCTGATACCAATCGACAAGGAATTGATCGTGATACTTGCCGGCCAGCACTGCCTTACAAGCCTTCTCGATTGCGTCAAGGCGTTCTTTCTTCATGGCGCCCACGTCGGTATTCGCCCGAGCCGCCGCCAGCTTAACTATGGCCCAGGCTTCTACGAACCCAGGGTAGTGATTGATCGCAATTCCCGAGATCTGGAAGTTCTCCAATGCCCGGGCCGTTTGCACACCATAAAAAACATCGGCCGGGATCTGTTTTTCTCCCAACAGATCCTTTTCGGTTCTGGTCTTGGCGGTTGTTGATTGCGTGGGCTCCTGGGACCACGCGAATTCGGCAGTAACAGCTGAGACTAGAGTCAGGGCTAAACCGAAGACTGCCCACCGGAGAATTTCAGACAACCTAACAGTCATGGCATGACCTCATGCTTTCGATCTTCGTCGTGCGGTTCACCGGCCTTTTCCCTAAGCCGGGGGTTAGCCTCTCGCTCCATTCCGCTTGCG
>Ga0126372_10000087_pt1 | contig 24405 bp, 21 predicted proteins | sample PanSoiMetaPlot_6_FD_92762 | JGI IMG/M metagenome (GOLD analysis project Ga0126372, IMG submission 92762) | Tropical forest soil microbial communities from Panama - MetaG Plot_6 | ecosystem: Environmental > Terrestrial > Soil > Tropical forest > Bulk soil | place: Panama | collected 2016-02-17
CCTTCTTCTATCAGGAAGCTTAATTCGGAGTCGAGGTCGCTGGTCCGCAGGTTGATGTCGCTGTAGCGATAGAAATTCTGAATCTTGCGGGCCTTCCAGTCGGCCTTCTGCTCAAACCAGCGCAGCAATCGCGCGGAGAATCCGGCATCGGCGAAACACTCTGCGGTGAAGTGACGGAATGGTTTCGGGCAGAACCGAATTTTCGAAAAATTGAGAAGCATCGAACGCGCCATCTCAGACGCGACAGTGTAGTTCTTTTCGATAAGGCTTGGGTAGCCTGACGGCCTGCCTTGGCTCCCGTGGCATGAGGAACTCTCGCAGCACTGGAGAGCTCAGGATGTACTTATGAAAGAGGCACACGCGGGACAATATGTTGCATCCCGCATCCCGATAGTGCACGCCGTAACGATGAGGTCCAATGCCCTTCATTGACTTGCTCAGGTGTCTTGCCTACTATGGCTCGTCTGCATGATCGGCCAAACTATCTCTCACTACCGCATCATCGAGAAGCTGGGCGGTGGTGGTATGGGTGTTGTGTACAAGGCCGTAGACACTCGGCTGGACCGCTTCGTGGCGCTGAAGTTCCTGCCAGAAAACGTTGCCCAGGACCGCCAGGCCCTGGAACGATTCCGTCGTGAGGCCAAGGCAGCTTCCGCCCTCAACCATCCCAATATCTGCACGATCCATGACATTGGCGAGCAGGACGGGCGAGCCTTTATCGCAATGGAGTACCTCGACGGGAAAACACTGAAGCACCTGATCGACAACCGTCCGGTAGATCTGGAGACGCTGCTCTCCCTGGGAATCGAGATTGCCGACGCTCTCGACGCCGCCCATGCTGAGGGCATCGTGCACCGGGACATAAAGCCAGCCAACATTTTTGTAACCCGGCGTGGACATGCCAAGGTTTTGGATTTTGGGTTGGCCAAGGTCGATTCCACGTCCGTGCGAAGTGTGGAGGGTACTGCGGGTCTGGCTCAACCCACAGCCGCGGCAAGCTTTGATCACCTCACCAGTCCCGGCTCCACATTGGGAACCGTCGCGTACATGTCTCCAGAGCAAGCCAGAGGAAAGGAGCTTGACTCCCGCACGGACCTGTTTTCCTTTGGCGCAGTCTTGTACGAGATGGCCACCGGCACGCTTCCCTTTCGCGGTGAAACCACTGCCGTTCTGTTTGATTCCATTTTGCACAAAGCGCCGGTTGCTCCGGTGAGGCTGAATCCTGATCTTCCGGGAGATTTGGAACGGGTCATCAATAAGGCGCTGGAAAAAGATCGAGAACTACGGTACCAGCATGCGGCGGACATTCGGACCGATTTGAAGCGTCTGAAACGAGAGACCGAATCGGGCCGAGCTGTAGCGAGCGCTGCCGGAGAAAATGAACAAGATGCTATCTCATTAGCGCCGTCCGAAAGTGGGCAGTTTTCTGGCAAGAAGCGCGCCCTTTCTTCCGAGCAAGCTTTCGCGACGGAGCGAGCGTCGAGCCGCTGGAGAGTACCGGTTGCAGTTGCTCTTTCAATCCTCGCCGTCGTGGTCGTTGGTGGGTTTTTCTACCGTTTCCATCAACCCCACGCCCTCACCGAAAGAGATAGCATCCTGCTTTCCGATTTCACCAACACCACCGGGGATCCGGTTTTCGACAACACTCTTAAGAAGGCGCTAGCTGTGAGCCTCGGCCAGTCGCCCTATCTCAACGTTGTTCCTGATTCCAAGCTACAACAGACGCTGAAGCTGATGGGCCGACCCCCTGAGACTCGCGTTACGAGCGACGTCGGGCGCGAAATCTGTCTTCGCGCACAAATCAAGGCCATGCTTACGGGGGCGATCGCGCCGCTGGGTAGTGAATACGTGATTACGTTGGAGGCGATCAACGCCGCTACCGGCGACTCGCTGGCTCAGGTCCAGGAGCAGGCGAGCAGCAAGGAGCAGGTGTTGAATGCATTGGGTGTGGGCGCCGACAAGTTGCGCGGCAAGCTGGGCGAGTCGCTGGCTTCGGTCAAGAAGTTTGACAAGCCTTTGCAGCAAGTGACAACTTCGTCGCTTGAGGCATTGAAAGCCTTTACTCAGGCCGATGACTTGCGCGAGAGAGGCGACGCGTTGCCTCCGATTTCACTGTATCAGCGCGCCATCGAACTTGACCCTAACTTTGCCATGTCTTATGCGCGCATGGGCAACCAGTATCTGACGGTTGGCCAGGCAGACCTCGCGCGGCAGAACTTTCAGAAGGCGTTCGCATTGAGAGAGCGCGCCAGCGAGCGGGAAAAGTTTTACATCACGGAAAAGTATTACGATGCCACCGGCGAGGCGGAGAAGTCCATTCAGGCGCTTGAGCTTTACGCGCAGACCTATCCCACCGATGCGGCTCCCCGTGTCAATTTGTCGGTCGCTTATCAGGTACTTGGAGACTTCGACAAAGGCTTAAGCAATGGCCTGGAGGCGATTCGGCTCGAGCCAGACTCCTGGTACGGATACGTGAACGCGGCTTATTGCGATACCGCACGTGGGAGATTCAACGAGTCCAAGGCGTGCATAAACACCTGCCTTCAAAAAAGCAATAATGTGGCCCTTATGCATGGCAGTTTGTTTTACATTGCCTTGGTGCAGGGCGATGCCGCCGTGCAGGAGCGCGAGAAAGCCTTGATCAAGGACTCGCCCGCGCTCAACTTGCAATGGGTCTTAGCTAATGAAGCCGGGCTGGCGATGGCCCATGGTCAACGGAAGGAGGCACGCGAAATTTTTGCCCAGCAGGAAGAACTAGCCAAGCGTCTTGGTCTAACGGAAAACCAGGCCTCTGCGATTCAGTTCCAAACCTTGATGGATTTACTCTTCGGCGATACCAGCAGTAAAGATAAGGCGGTGGCGCAGGCGAGCGCGGCTCTGATGCTTGCGAACAGCCCCGATGTTGCCATCTTCTCGGCTGAGATTTACGCCCTCGCCAAGGGTGAAGCCCAGGCTCGCCGTCTGATAGAAGATGTGAGCCGGCGGCGGCCTCTCGATACTAGGTTCCAGACCATGCTTATCCCCGTAGTGCAGGCCATTCTCTTCATGAACCACGGCGAGGCTGCCAAGGCGATTGATGTGTTGAAGGCAGGCGCACCGTATGACAAGGGTACGACTGATATCCACTTTACCCGCGGTCGTGCTTACTTGCTGAATCACCAGGCCACCCAAGCCGCACAGGAGTTTCAAGCAGTGTTGCACTTGAGGGGTGCGTACATTGGGGATCCGCTGATGGGTCTGGCCCAGCTTTATCTCGCCCGATCATATGCGCAGCAGAACGACGCCGCCAAAGCCCGCACAGCCTACCAGGATTTTCTCGCCCTATGGAAGGAAGCCGATCCGAGCATCCCGATTCTCAACGAAGCCAAGATGGAGTACGCGAAGCTGCAATAGCAGCGAGTCGTCCGAAGGCGCATCGACAAGAGAGCGTCTGGTCCAGAGAATTCGTAATCGTTAAAAACAATTGATTCCCGTCTTTGTGGCCTCGGTTGACACCGGGCACGCCCATCGAGGATGATTGCGCATCGAGTTCGCGATTTAAAGTCGGGTCAACAAAATCGACGCATTGCTCTTTTCGGCTAGCATCGAAAGTCTCCCCAGGCCAGATCTATCGCTCGCTCTAGACCTGGGCCGGGAGAGAATATCGCAACCGCATCCATCACTACTTAGTGAACAAGGGCCACTTCGCCCCATAGAAACAATCGTAACTTTTCGCAGCTGAACTCCGCGCCTCATTCAAATCATTAAACCAACTTGTCCGTTAACGATGGCGACGAAAATTCATAGGAGGAATTATGGCGACACTGAGAGTAGCGACAAAGCCAGGAGCGGCCACCATGAAGGTGGCAGAGATTTCCAAACCGGGAGCAGGTTTCCAGTTGGTCGAGCGGCAGATCCCTGAGCCGGATGCAGGACATGTGAGGATCAAGGTGCAGGCCTGCGGTGTTTGCCACAGTGACGTACTCACGGTAGAGGGCGCATGGCCGGGAATTCAGTATCCCCGAGTTCCAGGACACGAAGTAGCGGGAGTGATTGATGAACTAGGTAAAGGTGTATCAGCGTGGAAGAAAGGACAGCGTGTCGGCGTCGGCTGGCATGGCGGCCAAGACAACACGTGCCGCGAGTGCCGCCGCGGGGACTTTCGCAACTGCCGTAATTTGAAAGTCTGCGGCATCAGCTACGATGGCGGATACCAGGAATACATGGTGGCGCCGGTGGAAGCGCTGGTCCCTATACCTGACACTTTGAGTGACGTTGAAGCAGCGCCGTTGCTCTGCGCCGGGATTACCACCTACAACGCGCTGCGGCATAGTGGCGCATTCCCCGGCGATCTGGTGGCGGTATTGGGCATCGGGGGCCTGGGTCATCTCGGAGTTCAATTTGCGAAGAAATTTGGGTACAGGGTAGCTGCCATCGGGCGCGGCTCCGAAAACGCGACGCTCGCCAAAAAACTAGGCGCCGACATGTATTTCGATAGCACGTCGACGAATGCGGCAGCGGAATTGCAAAAGCTTGGTGGGGCACGGGCAATTCTTGCAACCGCCCCGAGCTCGAAAGCGATGTCCGAGTTGATCGACGGTCTGGCGCCGAATGGAACGCTCATGGTGATTGGTGCAACTTTTGATCCCATCGAAGTCACACCAGTCCAACTCATCAATGGAAGCCGAACAATTCAAGGCTGGGCTGCGGGAACACCAGCAGATTCCGACGATACGCTCCGCTTCGCCGAACTGACCGGTGTGCGTCCGATGATTGAGACATATCCGCTCGAGAAGGCGGCCGATGCTTACGCGAGAATGATGAGCGGCAAGGCGGAATTCCGCGTCGTTCTGAAGATGTGACCTTCTGAGCAGCGATATCGCCGCTGCAAAGTGTACAGATTTCAGGCTTGATGCAGGGCGTCATCCAACGATGGCGGCTCTTTCAACCTCCTGACGATCGGTTCACACTGGTGATTCGCGCGATGTAACGCAAGAAAAAGCCGCTTCTTACGGTAAAGAAGCGGCTGTCGTTTGTGGCTGTGTAGTAGCTAAACGGCTTTCTTCAGGTCATCTCCTCTTGCGGTTATCGGACCGATGGAGCACGTCCGGCACCCCGCTACGGCTTCTTTGCGGCGCTCACGCAGCCGGGCCTGAAACGTATCCCATCGTCCTCCGATTCCAACCGCGCTATTTGCGATTACGACGGAATCGGTTCCCGCGGGGACGACGCGTTCCGTAGGCTCACTTGCTGCCCGGGCGGCTTCCGGGTCAGCTGGCCAGTTGACCGAATTCGGCTCGACTGGGCTACCCGATGCCCGAAGAGATGATCGATTGCCCTGTAATTGCTGGGTTGTAGGAGTGATATTGCGGTCCGTTTCAGCCCGGTGCATCACTGGGCTTGTCTCCCACTTCGAGCGATACTGGCGCTCGTAATCTACCCATTCTTCGTCTGACTCCAGGTCGCTTTCCTTGTATGCAGGGAAGGATTCAACCTGTTTCTTCGTTAAATCGGAGGCAAAATGACCCTCGTGCTTGGTCGAATACCGCAAATGCTCCGCGGGCACGATGAAATTCTTGGTGGTCAGCCACCCACCGGTGTCCACTACAAGGTAGGTTATGTCACCAGTGGAATGGTCGAAGATGACATCCTCTATTTTTCCCAGTTTTTCGTCCCCCAAACCGTAGAAGGAGGATCCCGTATATCGTCCGCTGTTTCACGAAATCGGTCTTTCAAGAGTCCGTAATGCGACATCCATTCCTCCTGTAATTGTGCTCTTAAAAACTCCGGATTAGATGCGAGCGGCGTTTCGCCTGTCAGAAGGAAATCAATCAACGGATGACTTGGCGGTGTAAATCAAATGGGTCTCCCCAGTATGCTTCCCCGACTCCATGAGCAGCCTAACCGGTGACGTTTTGTTTGTTGAACTACCTTTGTCGTGAGTGTCACAGGGCGTGACCGGGATCACCAATTTTTGACGGTGGAATAGACTCGCGACCAGTAGCTGCCATCAAACGGATGTCCAAGGTTAGTTGCCGGTTCAGATCCGAACGCATGCCGGCGAAAGAGATGTTTATGGAACGTCAGGTCACCACCTGGGACCGACTTTGCATGTTGGCAGCGGTCGAAACCGATCCCGAAAAGCTTCAGGGGATACTAGCTGCGCTCGAGCTGGCCCTCGTGTCTCGGCAAGAGGAACTGTTGAGACGGCAACGGAGGGTAGAGTCGGCGGACCACTAGTTCGCTTCTTGATTACGGCAGGACGGTCTAATGTTGTGTCGAGTTGGGGGAGCTTCTTGCAACAGAAGGTTGATATTCGTCGTCTCAACCTAACGTACAGAGACTTCATCGCGAACGAGGTTCGCGGTTGAAAGTCGGTCTTGTAGCCCCGCCCTTCATCGCGGTGCCACCTGCCGACTACGGCGGAACTGAACTATTCGTCGCTCACCTCGCCGAGGGTCTCTCCAAACGTGGCCTTCAAGTAGTTGTCTTCGCAAACGGCGAATCCACTGTTGCGACGCAAGTACAGTCGCTATACCAGCGATCGTTGTGGCCCATCAAGGTCCCGGAGCACGCCTGGATTCGGGATATCAACCACACTTCCTGGGCAATTCACGATGCCGGGAAAGACTGCGATATCCTGCATGTTCAGTCGGCGCAGGCGATCTCGTTCTCGCGCTTTGTCCCTAGACCATTCGTGTTGACACTGCATGGTCCGCATGAGCCAAGTTTGAGCGAATACTACGCTCACTATCCCGACGTCCATTACGTCTCTATCAGCGATGACCAGGGCGCACGAGAATCGATGCCGCATTTGCGTACGATCCATCACGGTATCGATTTGAGCCAATATCGGCTAGTAGAAAAAAAACAACCATACCTCAGCTTCATTGGCCGCATAGCGCCAATCAAGGGGACGCACATCGCGATCGATCTTGCCCAACGGACGGGAATTCCGTTGAAGATAGCGGGAGAGGTACAACCCCTTCATCGCGAATACTTTGAGAAAAAGATCAAACCTCATATCGACAACAGGCTGGTCGAATATGTCGGACGTGCCGACCTGCAGGCCAAAAATGAACTCCTGGGAAACTCGCTGGCGATGCTTTTCCCGGTTCAGTGGAATGAGCCATTCGGGTTAGTGATGGTAGAGGCGATGGCATGCGGTACGCCGGTACTCGCGATGCCCGGCGGCTCGGTGCGCGAGGTAGTGAAAGACGGCGTCTCCGGACATATTTGCCGATCGGTGAAAGAGCTCGCAACAAGGCTACGCTCACTTGATATTCCACCTTCCGTCGTACGCAAGTACGTCGAAGAGAATTTCTCTATCGATGTGATGGTGAGACAGTACGTTGCCCTTTACGAGGAAATTCTCGAGAAGGGAAGAGGGCGAGAAGTTGCCTGAGTTGGGCAAACGCAACGCAACCACAAAATTTCCAGGATTGTTCGATAGGTGGGAACTGATTTTAGGCGGGATCCTGTCTGCGCGATTTGCGCACAATCGAATTGACGAGGCGATTGGCTTCCAGGTTATGCTCACGATGAATGTGAGAGATGGAAAAACGCAGGGAGCGAGCAAGTTTCCGACAGATCCAGTTCAGGGAATAGAGCCGAGGGCTGCGACAAGCGTACACGCCCGTCATCTGCTTAACTACCACCTCGGAATCGGAAAACACATGCAGCGCGCGGGCTTTCAATCCTAACGCGCACTGCAGGGCCTCCAGAAGGGCAACGTATTCGGCGACATTGTTATCGTGATGCCCGATCCGCTTGGCAATGCGGATGGTGCCGCCTTCCAGACCATTAATGACAACCGCGATGCCAGCTGGGCCAAGGTTCCCAAGGGATCCGCCGTCGACGTGCGCTACCAGGTCCGACATCTGTGGAGTTTGCTAGGAACAACAATGCGCGATCAAAGTTCCGACGTCAAGCTGTTTGCTTGATTCTCGATAGTTTCTCTTCCATGCGCATGTGACGGGCCCTGTGAAAGTTGTTGTGGATAACTGGGAAAATTCCTGGGCACACATGAGAAGAGCTCGATGAATCAACAAGTTGCCTGATAGCGTTGCGCCGCATGCGAGTTCACACTTTGCACCGAAAAATGGCATTGACATTGCCACCGCAAATGTTTAGGTTGACGCGCGTCGACGGCTGAAAGGGTTGGCTCAAATAAAATTTTGCCGATCCGAAGTAGGCTGAGTGATTCAGTTCAGCGGGGTGACCCGAGGGACGATCGAACCTGAAAAAACCGACGGCTCTGCGAGGAGCAGTTGGGGTTCGATACCGCGAAAGCGGTGATCGCATCGAAGGCTGTGACGGTACATGCGTCCACGTCGGCGGACTCCCTCGCAGGAGTTGCTGGCTAGAGCATAACCAATGTCACAGCCTTTCTCCTTTTCAACGCTCCCTCGTCCACGAAATTTTTCCAAAAGCATCCCCTGCCCCTTAGCTTCTGCGCACATTTCAAGAAACGCCAATAACAGTGAAACCCGAGCTAGCGGCTTCGATGTCCCGCACTCGCCACATTGGTTAGCGACGGCAGAACGCACGAGAGAAAATAGCACGACTTCTTGACGACGATCGAGCGAGAGGTCTACCAGTGGGGTTTCATCGGCATCCAACTTGGGTTAAAGGAGCAAGCGATGAGCGAATCAGTTGTAAAGTTCAGCGTTATAGATCTTCGCGCTTGCGTGCCTGAGGGAATTACCCTCCAGTGGCAAGGCAAGGAGTTGAGTTCGGGAGCCCTTCACATCCAAATCGATGACGGCTCCGATGCGAACAATGAAGGTGTCTTGGACTACGGTTCACGATGGGCAGAAGCCAGGCTCCAGGTGCTGCTGTCATTTCCCGATTTTGCGAGCACGTTAGAGGCGCTAGGTGCTGATCCGGAGCTAGCTCGGCCAATCCAAGGGGTCATCCATTCTGAAGGCGAGATCCGCGACGATCATGCTTTCGTATTGAGCGGGCCGTGTGAGCTTGCAGACCATCCGCTTTTGAACAAGGCGGAGACGAGGGCTGCGATCTTGTCCGGTACGTGAGTCCCCGATGTGGGGTCCCGGTCGGGGACCGAGATTCGCGAAGCTTTGTCACGCGGGGAAAGTGTTTCCTGGCGGTTCGACATTCGTCAGCAGAGACTTCGCTTTACACTGCCGCAAGCACTGGGAGGAGAAACGTACCAGGTTTGCCTAGAGGGCGGATACACATTCCGCGGAGCGGTGTCTGCTGCAGCCTGAGCAATTGGAGAAACCTGTCCTGCTGCTGACCGGGGGCACTGGTCTGGTCGGAGGAGAATTGCTGAAGTTACTTCTCGCAACGAAACCCGACCGACGCATCGTAGTGCTAACTCGTCAAAGACAGACGGAACTGACTCAACCAGCGGGAATCACCCTTCTGCATGGCGATATTACGCACGTGGACCTGGGACTGCACGCCCACATCCGTGACGCATTGAAGAGGTCAATTACAGAGGTCATTCATTGCGCTGCCGATACTCACTTTGGTTTATCGCTTGAGCGCGCACGCGAAGTGAACACTGAGGGAACGCGAAAGATCCTGAATTTCGTCTCGGACTGTCGACAATTGCAGAAGTTCGCGTACATCAGCACCCTTTACGTCGTTGGCCAATCAGCCGGCCACTTTCGTGAAGGCCCTATTTTCCACCAGAGCGCTTTTTCCAACGCATACCAGCAATCCAAGTACGAAGCCGAGGAATTGATATTGCGGGCGATGAGTAAATTACCCGCGGCCGTTTTTCGCCTCAGTTCAATCATCGGAGACTCCACCACTGGGATGGTGCGTCAGTTCAACCATGTTCATCGACTGATACGGTTGTTTCCCCAAAACACGCTGCCGATTGCTCCGGGTTTGCCCGACGCTCCTATCGATCTGATCGCAAGCGATTGGGCGATAGCGGCCGTCGCTTTTTTGTTCGAGTGTGCTTTCTTCCCATCGCGCTTTTATCACATTTGCGCGGGACCAGAGCGGAGCCTGACATTGCGCGAGATGCTGGATCAGACGCGTTCTGTATTTGAGAGCCATCCCATTGGGCGAAAGTGGATGCCAATTCGCATTCCGAAGTTAGTCTCACTGGCTCGTTACGAAGAATTCGTCGAAGTGAAACGTCGGGAGAGCGACAGGCTGCTCAACGAACTCCTGAAAGTGATGGGATACTTTGTGCCTCACCTCGCCATCTTCCAAGCCTTCGGAAATGCTGACACAATGCGCGCCCTGGCACCGAGTGGTCTCCAATTTCCGCCGATACGCGATTGTTACGAAAAGGTCGTGCGATTTTGTCTGGATACAAATTGGGGACGCGGGACGCATCCGGTAATCGGGTCGGCTTGAGGGGGTGGCAAACGCGATTCGGCTTCGCTTCCGAGTTAGAAAGCGGTACGACGGGGTGCTGTTACCCGGAACATTTCTGAGAGACGTTCCAGTCGCCGCGTTTTCATAAACGTATCCATTGCATCGTTGGGTATCACACATAAGGTCCAGCAGAGTTCGGATCTCTTGCGCAGAATCTGTCACTTTATTCGCCAGATGGCGCATCGCTTCTTACATCCATTATTGAAGCCGTAGCATCTGCCTTAAAAGCATTTCTGCAAGCTACAAGGGAATGGATGTATGAAACAGATTTTATTTACGATGTTCGCCCTGTTGACGGTCATATTGAGCGGATGCGGGAACGACCATGCAAATGGGACAGTAAATGGGAATTGGACAGCTACGCTGTTGGATCAGAACGGCACACAGATTTTTATGTTCTCGACCACGCTCACTCAAAGTGGCAATACAGCTGTGACGGTCACCAATCTCAATTTCACCACGGCGAGTCCCTGTTTTGTATCCAGCAATACGGCGTCAGGTGCGTTTGTTCTCAGCGGGAACTTCAACGGAAATGTCACCGGAAATTTCCAGTTGACCGTTCAATCAGGCACCCCTGGAGGAAACATGCTGATGCTTCAGGGCAAGGTCAACAACAATGTGATATCGGGGACGTGGAGTCTGACCGGGGTGACTTCCGGATGCAATGGGTCTGGCACGTTCACGATGACAAAAATGTGAGGAGCGGGTGCAGAGGCCATTCTGTCTGAACTAAGCGACGACAGTTGGTTTCATAGGCGACTGGACGGAGCCAAAAAATGTACCGCCGGCGAGCAGACAGTCAATGGCTCGGACCAGGTCACGGGCAGCCTGCGACTTGAGAACAAATCCTTGCGCGCCCACTTCGCGAACATCATTCGCGAGCCTGTCCGATTCATGCATGGTGAACATAAGAACACGACATCCGAGTTTGAGTGCAGCAACTTGTGTAGCGACTTCCAGTCCGCTCATTTTAGGCATGGTTATGTCAAGAACAACGACATCTGGCTTGAGGGCCTGGATCGATTCGAGAGCCTGGTCGCCATCACTGGCCTGACCACAGATTTCCCACTCGGGACGCATCCTGGCGAGAAGCTTGCCAATGCCTTCACGCACAATCTCGTGATCGTCCGCGATCAGAATTTTGGCATGCATGCAGTGTCCGCCTAGCAAAAAGGTGCGAAAAACGGCGCGCTGAGATCAGGAGTGTGCTCTCGTTTGGATTCAAGCACTGGTCGATTACTTTGCAGATCGAGATTGCACAGGGACCATTGCACGCACCGTAGTGCCAAGCTTTTCCGATATTAATTCGAACTTGCCGCCTAGTTGTTGCATGCGCTCATTCATGCCGCGCAATCCAACCCTCGGGGCCGCCGTCCAGTCCTGCCCCGACTGTTCCAGAATTTCCTTAGGAATGCCCTTGCCCTTGTCTTCAATCTCCAAAGTGCCCATTCCATCCTTGATGAGCAATCGAATGCACGCTGTTCTACTGCCGGAATGGCGGTGCACATTGGTGAGGCTTTCCTGGAGCACGCGGAACAGAGCCAGTTCCGATTCGCGGGGCAGGCGTCCAAATTCTGGATGTCCTTCGAACTTCGTCTCAATTCCACTTCGAGTCGAGAACCCATCGAGGTACCAGGGTATCGCGGACTTCAGTCCCATTTCTTCCAGCATGGGAGGATAGAGAAGATAAGACACGGTCCGGACTTCTTTAATGGAATCTTCGGTCAGCCGGATGCAATCAGCGAGATCGCCGATGGCCTCGTCCTGTTGTGCCCCGAAAGCCAGAGATTCCAATTTCATCTTAAGCACAGCAAGAGACTGCCCCAAAGTATCGTGAAGATCCCGACCGATATGGCGGCGTTCCTCATCTTGGGTACGAAGGAGATGCAGCGATAGCTGACGCAGCGACCTTTCCGAGTTGTGCAGCTGGCGCTGTGTCTCTCGCCTTTCGGCAATCTCCTTGTGCAAGGCTTGCTGGGCACGCATCCTCTCGGTCACGTCGCGCGTAATCTTGGCGAAACCCAGAAGTTTTCCCGACGAATCCCGGATCGCCGTGATGACCACATTCGCCCAAAACCAGGACCCATCTCTGCGAACGCGCCAGCCCTCGTCCTCGACTCGTCCCTCTTGTGAAGCCTGTGCCAACTGCTTCTGCGGTTTCCCACGTTCCACATCTTCCTGTGGGTAAAAGCAGGAGAAGTGCTTGCCCAATATTTCTTCGCTTTTGTATCCATGGATTCGACCCGCGCCCACATTCCAGCTGCTGATTTTGCCTTCGGGGTCCAGCATGAAAATAGCGTAGTCTTGTACCGTGTCCACGAGCAGGCGGAATTGTTCGTCGCTTTGACGCGATACCATGTTTCTTTCCAGCACCTGAGCCCTTTGTTCGAGTTGGGCGACAGCGCGCAGCCGGGCGTCGTCGCTGTTCAGCACTAAGTAGTGCTCGCTGGGCGCGACGTCCGAGTGCTCCCGGCACAACTTCAAAAACGGCTCAATGTGAGTTTCACTGCTGAATCCCGAGATCGGATACGCACAGAGGAGAGAAAACGGATGGGTCTTGCCAAGGTGATTCCAAAGCTGTTCCACGTGGAGGGCCTCCTCCATTTTTCCCTCCGCCCAGAGCAGAGCAACCATTTCTCCGAACACCGCAACGGGAAGTTCTTCCCCGTTCGCAGTGCAGCAGATTTTGCCTAAAATCCTCTCGATGATGTCATTGAAGCGGGTCTCGTCGACGGCGCCATCTCCCATAAAGCGCCCCAGGGTCTCGTCGGCATCGAGCATCAAATAACGTCCCTGCAACGCGGCATTGACTGGATCCAGGCCGCGGGCCGACAGCTTCGTATCAAGCTGTTTGCGATGAGCCGGCGTCGCGATTACGAGCGCCGCTCCATTGGCGGCGAGTATGTCTCCGACGAATTGGCTTAAAACCTCGACGAGAAAAGTGTCATCGTCGTAAAGCTGCACTATATGTGGGGCTTGAGCGTAGACGGGATGCGCTGTCGGCGAAATGACACTTTGGACGGCGGAACCGTGCATAGAAATCCTCATGTGCGCGCAATAAATGCCCACACAAGAGGCAGTCGAATCATAGTTTCCTCATCGCCAGAGGTCTATACAGGGAATACCGTACAGTGTGGCGGTGCGAACCGCAGAACTGGCTCAACCAGCTGGATTTGCCAGAAGTCCGATGCATGCACTCGACGTCGAACCAAGGAGGAATCTTTCTTGCGATTAGGGACCCACTCGCGTATCCAGTCTGCGCCGATACACTGTGAGATAAACGTCTTTTCGACGACTCGCACCCAACCCAGGGTGTGCCCTTGGCAACTAAAAATAAGGCCAACATACAACCGAAAGGAGAAATCATGAAGAAGCTGGTTATGATGTGCCTTGCAGTGGGCTTGCTGGGCGTCGGTCTGGCAATGGCCCAGGATTCGACCACGCAGGACACGATGAAGCAAGGCACGACGAAACAAGACACAATGAAGGCTGATAAGACGTCCGGCAAGTCAATGAACGTGACGGGCAAGATCAGCGAAGACGGCAAAACGATTGTCAGCGACAAGGATGGGAAGAGTTGGACCATCAGCAATCCGGACGCGGTCAAAGGCCACGAAGGGCACCACGTCGTTGTCAAGGGCCACGCTGATGCTGCGACAAACGAGATTAAAGTAGCATCGCTCAAGATGGCGAAAGAAGGTGCGTCCAAGAAGGACACGATGCAAAAGGATGAGATGAAGAAGTAGGCAACTCGCGCCTCTTTCGCGGCCAGTCCTCCCGGGCTGGCTCTTTTTTTTGGCCTGAATGAGTATGTGTGACAGAAATCTGCGATGTAGCTACAGGATTCACTGCAGACAACCCGGGTGTAATCCCCCTAGCAATATCGCTGCCCGGCAAGGCTGCATCTCACACGCGAAAATGTTGCACTGTTGCGAAGAAGAAGTTGGAAGCAAGAAAGGGGAAAGGACAACCAACATGAAACGAATCGCAATTTCAGTTTGTGCTGCGCTGTGCTTGTTGCTAGGGATTCCCTCGTACGCGCAGGAGCAGAAGGAAGAACCACAGGCACCACAACAGGAGGAAAAGGCAAAACCTGAAAAACAGCAGAACGAGGAGAAGCCCGCAAAAGAAGAGCATTCAAAGCAGGAAGAACGGCAGCCCGCCAAACATGGTGAGGCCAGACCGGATGCTGAGAAGACGCAGAATGGCGGAAATGCGAAACCTGCAGATCAGAGGCACGATCAGAACGGGGCGCAAGCGAGGTCGGCACGCGCTGCTGGCAAGGGCGGGCATATTCCCGACGATAAGTTCCGCAGTCACTTCGGCCGTCAACACACTTTCGTGGTTAACCGGCCAGTGATTGTTCAAAATACACCACGCTTCCAGCAGGGTGGCTTCTGGTTTGAGATCGTCGATCCCTGGCCCGCCGCTTGGGCCTACACCGACGAGTGCTACATCGATTACATCGACGGAGAATATTTCCTCTTCGATTTGCTGCATCCCAGCGAGCGAATCGTGGTCATCGTCGTGCTTTGAACGGCTGATTGCGCAAACCGGAGCTATCGACCTGGTCTCCGGCAGAAACGGGATGGGAACAACTAAGAAGGGATGGGGAAGATAGCTCTGGCGCGATCATCCAACCACGCGTGGGGCCGCACTGCTGGGACTGGTGTTGGCCCTGTTCGTTTGCTTCTGAGCCAGAATACGACGGCGACCACACAGAGCACGAGTAAAATGAGGGCGAGTTTCACTACAAATCCTCCCGAGCGTTTGTCCCCAACAATCATTTTTCAGTAGAGCAGAAGCCTGCCACCAGTTCTCTCGACGTGGGAGTTTCCTGAAACCCAGGCATCGAACTAATGCGACGCTTCGACGCAAGTCGCCTGGATGATTACGCCATCACATACCAACTTCCCGTCTGCACGCGGCACGCATGGCCGAGTGAAACTTTGCGCGTCGATTTTCAAGCAGCGCCGGGGAACAATGAAGCTCGATCGCTTGGGAGCAATGCATCCACTTGCAATCACACAAATTGTGAGTGCGAAGACCAGGCTGGCTCTTCGCAGGTCGCACAGGGTGTGCAGAACTGCTGGCCAGCGGCCCAGGGAAATGTGAGTCTCTTCCATTACTTTCACCTCAACAAGCGAAAGTTGGATGCAAAACATATGGAACTGAAGCCTGATACCGCGAAAATTGGGAACTCCTACGGGCGACGAAGCGAGCCGATACAGCTCTCACTGTCCCGAACCTTCCCTGCTTATGAATCATTTTCTGCGCAGGCGTGGATCGGACGCTCTTGGGCTTTGTGTATTGGGAACCGGTTTGTGAGTTAGTGAAATAGCAGAAAGAAATGCAGGGCGCACGACCGAGAATAATGCTCTCTACCCCAAGTTCTATGTCTATTTAAGGCGACTAGGGTATACCAACCTTTTTGCCGGCATTAGAGACTGAAATCTAGATTGGATAATGTCGGAGGTCATAATGAGCGCAACAAAATTATCGCTTTGGGCCGGTACGCTACTCTTGGCTTGTGCCACCGGTTTGGTTTCAGCTCAGTCCAGTGGTACGGCAGCATCGCCGCCGGCAACGGCATCGCCTTCTGCTGCTACGCCGGCACAACCACTGCCGGGCTCGAATCCGCAAACGGCGGCTCCTACGCCGCAGACGGCGACGCCTACACCGCAGACAGCAACGCCCACGCCGCAGACGGCAAGCCCGGGAGCGGTGTCACCGATGCCACATACGTCGACACCTGGTTCTTCAAGCACGACTCCGCTACCGCCGGCCGGATCGATTCCATGCGAACCCTTGCCGGGTAGTCAACCGGGCTCAGAAATGAACAGTACAACGAGTACAGTTGGCTCAAGTACGACGAATCCGTCGACTACGCCTTCAAACACCTCGTCCAGCGGGACGAGCATGACCACAAGCCCGACCACAGGCAGTCAAGCCCCGGGTACGACCGTAGCACCTGGCACGAGTTCGCCTGCCACGAGTTCGCCTGCCACGAGTTCGAGCTCAAATGTGGGAACGAATGGGACCGCGGGAACGCGTCCTTGCACGCCATCCACGACCGCGCCGCCGCCCCAACCTTGACCTGAAAACAATCTCTCGTTGAACGGACCTGGCCTCGAGCGCATGGCCAGGTCTAATTTTTTGGATGTTCTGCTTTTTTCCGGGAACTACTAAAGGGGAGAGGGCTATGTCCAGGCGGAACAGCAAGCGTGATCCAGCCTGACGCCGTTCCGCTTCGGCTGAATCCAAGGCAGGGAAACGGCAAAAACCCGAGCCGCTCGCTGTTCCACCGCCAGCAAAGTGTAATCCAAAATGCTAGGACCCGCATCGAGTTTTCCCCTTAGATTAGTCAGGAATGCACTGTAAGAATCGACGAAATTGCGCGGGGAACCTGTGATCTTCGCCGTCCGTGCGCATCAGAAGAGCTGTGTCAGAGAGAGATTACAAACTGTCCGCGCGAGGCGTGAGGGTCATTGGGGCGCCTCCATCACTCTTGTCCGGTGAGCGAACTAGTTCAGACGGGAAGCCGGTTTCGAACCACATCCTGCTTGCAATTCCGGACAACGAATTTCAGCTCATCCGGCCCTTTCTGCACTCCGTAGACCTGCCGCCTCACGTGAGCCTGCATGAGCCTGGTGAGACGATTGAATTTGCGTACTTCCTGAATCGTGGCTTGATTTCGGTGGTAGTAGCAACCCGGGAAGGAAAAACCGTGGAGGTGGGAGTGGTGGGTAAAGAAGGAATCGTCGGCACACCGGCAATATTCGGTTTGAAACTGAGTCCACACCGAGCGGTAATGCAAATTAGCGGGGACGCGTTTCAAGTCCCTGTCGATTTTCTGTTGTCTAGCCTTGGTTCCCTAATGCAGCTCCAACTGCTGGCATGCCGGCATGCGATGGTTCAGGGGATGCAGGCCGCGCAATCCGCTGCCTGCAACCGGCTCCACGGAATAGAGCAAAGATTAGCCCGATGGCTGCTGCTGGTTCAGGACCGCGTCGATAATGGACTGCTCAAGATCACTCATGATTTCCTGGCTACGATGCTGGGCACTGACCGCCCCAGCGTGAGCCTGGCAGCCGGAGAGCTGCAACGAAAAGGCACGATCGGATATTCACGCGGTGAAGTACGAATTGAAAATCGCAAGAAGCTGGAGGAATTGGCCTGCGAATGTTACAGCGTTATGCAACAGTTCAATGGATCGCTTGGCTTGAGATGAAAGAGTGGCTATGACGAACAAAGTGGCCTCCCCGTTTTGAGAACTGGTCTAAGAACCACCCAAGAAAAATCGGCGGGGGAAAGGGAATCAGGTAGAGACGGGACCCTGATTCGAACTGCTAACTACATGGTGTTCTGGATAGGCCATGGTCAGTACCCGTGGCTATCCTGAAATCGAAAGTAGGAGGAGAAATTATGTTGTATTGGGCATTGGTATTTCTGGTAATCGCGATTATTGCCGGCGTACTTGGTTTTGCCGGCGTAGCGACAGCAGCAGCAGGAATAGCCAAGATTTTGTTCTACATCTTCCTCATTATTTTCCTCATGACCCTTGTGATGGGGCTCGGACGCCGTAGCCTCTGATTCCCACAATGTGGGACGGTAGCCGGTTTGCCGCGGCGCCCTAAAAGTGGAGGATAAGAGGTAAGAAGCAGCAGCGATGGAGTATGGCCGGTTTGGAAAAGCTGCATGCTTCAGACATCAAAGACATGATAGACGGCTGGAGGCTTTTGCGCTTGTAGCAGCGTTATAGCTACATTGTGCACCGGAACTCCGGCCGTCGTTTTTCCGTGAAGGCTTCCGTGGTGAGCGTGGCCATGTACTACGAGGTCGGCTCCATGACGGTCGACGACCTCGGCCAACCGTGAGCTACCCATGTACGGGTAGATCTCCATCGCCTCCCCTTGTACGGTCGCGACAACAGGCGAATAGTGCAAAACCACAATGCGTTTCGATGTACGTAATTGAGACATGGCGCGCTCGAGCTTAAGCGCTTCGTCAACAGAGGCCTTTACAAACGTCTTGATCTCAGGCTCACCAAACGCCGTTAGTACCCCACGTCCGAACCCTCCGATAAAGCCCTTGGTGCCCGCGAAACCCACCCCATCTCGCTCATAACCTGTTCCGTCGAGAACCTTGATGCCTTCGCTGGTCATCATGCGCACAAGGTCGGACTCCTTGCCGCTTTCGTAATCATGATTGCCGAGGACGGTAATTACGGGGATTCGCAAGCGAACCAGGATGTTGAGCAACAGCTCCATTTCTTCGGGCTGGCCAAAATTGGTTAGATCGCCTGCGATGACGAGGACATCGGCTTCATCTCTCACCCTGGTGAGTTGTTCTTTGAGAATTCCTGAGGCTCGGGCAGAATAATGAAGGTCGGCGGTTGCGGCGATTCTCATATTTCAAGCAACATTCGAATCCGGTGGAAACATTTGTTTCAAGCGGCAAGATCGGTATTCGGAGAGGATGTCGTCCAAGCCCCACTCATCTACGTCGATGGCAAACATATTCTCGTCTACGAGCGTTCCGCGGAATCTGGCAGTAGGATCGGGGCTCGCCAACTTCGACATCAGCCGGTCTATGAGGCTCGTCCAGATGAACACAGGGACGTAATGGCTCTGGGCAGGATAAACGTACCGGTAAAGCAGCAATGCCCACAGCAGCATTTCCCAATGCACTCCAGCGAGCTCGAGAACGCGCTCCCAATCAATTTTTCCCTTAGTACCGTAAATGACATGAGCGATATCGGCTCCGTCAAATCTCTCTCGTCGAGCCACAAAAAGCTTGGAGGCCAACAACTCCTCAGCCGCCAGAATTCGAGTATTCACGTCCATTAGAATCGCGGCTTTTGCACGAGAGATCCACGAGTCCGTCACAATGATGGTGGCATTGCTCATGCCGGTGATGAAATCTACGAAAAACTCCCCACGATGCACCTTTGCCAGCCAGACAGGATCGCAAATCTCGCACGCGAAACCTCTCTGCCCCAGTTGTTCAAGGGCAGTCGACAGGGTTTCGGCAGTCAGGAAGATGTCCAGATCCTTCGTCATTCGCCAGATACCGGTATGCTTTTGGAGAGCGAAGGCGCCAGACACCGCGTGCGGCACTTCGCACGCCGAGAGCACACTCAGTACATCCGAATAAAGTTGGCGCTGTTCTTTCTGGAGTGTCGGCTCGATCGAAGTGCTCACGGGCACGGAAGGTTGGTTGGAGGTCATAGATCTTCGAATAGGGACAGAGTGGCGATCAGACACCTACCCATGAGCCTGGTGACTTTATGGACGATCCTCCGTTTCGCTGAAACTTATGCCTCAGGATGTTGCCCCAAGCGCTGCGATCGAATCTATCGAGTAGATACTGTAGGCTGGCCGGCTAGAGCGCTTATATAAATCTGTGGTGCTTTTGGGTTTGCGGATTGGCTAGTGAACAAGGACCGTCAGATCTCCCTGCTTGTTGAGGACATCGACCCGAACGCCCTGTTCGGTCCGCTCAAAAAACAAATCCAAGCATGCGGATGCGATCTTAATTCTCCCGATCGTAAGACGTGAAATCGACGCAGGCAAATAGGGGCGATCGATCGTCACTGTCTTTTTGGGAGCATCAATCGATATCCCGAGGCAAGCATCCAGCAGCATGAAGACTGCGCCTGCTGACCAGGCCTGCGGAGCGCACGCGACTGGGTACAGGGTTGGTCCCTCGCCGACGCGGCGCTCAAGGCCACACAACAGTTCTGGAAGCCGGTGCAGATCTACGAGAACGCTAACGTCAAGGAGCGCCGTCAAGATTTGAGCGGCGAGGTGCTTGAGTCCGTATCTTGCGATCCCCATGGCTGCGAGAGCATTGTCGTGAGGCCAGACCGATCCATTGTGGTAGGACACCGGGTTGTACCGCACTTCGGATGCGCCGACAGTCCGGATTCCCCAACCGGTGAAAAAATCCGATGAAAGCAGGGTCTGAGCGACAAGGGGGGCACGGTCCGGCCGGGTGATCCCGGTAGCAAGACAATGTCCCGGATTCGATGTACGCACGCGACAAGGTTTCTTATGACCGTCGAGGGCCAACGCATAGGTGCATAGGTCTTCGCACCAAAACCTCTCTTCGAAACTCGCTTGCAGGCGGTTTGCTTGAACTTCAAGAGCGGTTGCCCGTTCTTTGTTGCCTAGCGCCCGCGCAAGTTGAGCAGCAAAACAACGAGCGGCATAAACGTATCCCTGGACCTCGCATAGCGCGATTGGGGCCTCGGCCATTGTGCCATCGGCGTGAAAGACTGAATCGTGCGAGTCTTTCCATCCTTGCTGAATCAGTCCCTTGGGAGAGTGACAATATTCCACGAAGCCATCGCGGTCGCGGTCGCCGTAGCGATCAATCCACTCCAAGGCAAGTTCGATATTGGGCCAGATAGATTGAATAAACGCCAGATCCCCGGTTCTCTGGAAATAAGCTCCGGCAAGCATCACAAAAAGTGGCGTAGTATCCACCGCTCCGTAGTAACGGCGAAAAGGAATCTCGCCCAGGATCGCCATCTCGCCTTTGCGTGCTTCGTGCAGAATCTTTCCGGGTTCTGCGTCGGCGTCGGGTATAAAATCCTGTGCCTGAGTCTCAGCCAGATAATGAAGAACCCCTTTTGCAATCTGCGGACTCATCCACAGAAATTCAAGCGCAGTAATGATGCCATCCCGTCCGAACACGGTGCTGAACCAGGGGACTCCGGCGTACGGATAATTCACCTCCGGATTGCCCACCGTCATCATCTGAATGTCGGCCGACGAACGTCTTAACCAGTCGTTAAGCTGCTCATTGGAGGAGTGGATGTAGCACTCGATGTCGCGTCCTGCAGCTCGCATTTCCGCCGAAGTAGCACTCAATGCGTCGCGAAAGGGAACGCTGTTGGGCCGCGAGTTCTCATATTGACAGCTGATCGCAACCTGCAGCACGACTCGCTGCTTGGGTTGCAACAGAAACTCAAAGTGGCAATCGGTAGGAGTGATCTTTGCGGGCGCAGGAGTACAACGCAGGCAGGTGTATCGATACTTGCCGTCTAGTCCGCGGTAGGACAAGATCACAGAATCATGGTCTACGATCGGTTGCTGGAAGTGCCCTTTGTGCGCCCGCTTCGTTCCACGCACTTCAAACAAGTCAGCAAAATCAGAGCCGAATTGCAGCGCGACAGGAACGGAAAGCGGCTCGAGTCCGTAGTTGGAAATGCGCATTTCCTCGTAGCACGTGGCACGCCACAACGTCTTACAGCGGGCCAGGTGCAGGGTCCCGCGCGCAATATGAACCTGGTCCGCCCGGCAGACATCAACATTGGTGAGGTCGGCCGTGAACAGAACACTGTCGTCGCGCATGGTGGAACTGAGGAGCATGGGAGGATTGTTGGCGATCGACAGAGACAGTTCAGACAGGAATCGCGTTCCTTCGAAGAAGATGCCTGCCTCTCCAAGCCCGCCCATTTGGATGTCGCCAAAGCGGTCAAAGACGGCAAACATGTTTCCGTATTTCAGGACCCGGTTGCGCTCATCGACGGGGGACGATTTGGTTGCAATGTAAAATTGCGGGGGCTTGGCTTCATCCAACGGGCACTCCATCGACCAAAGACAGTGATTCCGGAACATCCGGAATCAACCTATGATAGTGGGAAAGGTAATCGTCAACCATACGGGTCACCGTGAACCGATCCTCAAAACTTTGACGGCAATCTCGGCGACTGATCTCGGCAATACGCTCAATTGCGAGAGTGGCTTGCTTTGTATCCGATACCAGAAATCCATTCCGTCCATCTGTAATGATTTCGCGTACAGACCCGCGAGGATAAGCTACGACCGGAGTCCCGCATGCCATTGCTTCAATCATAACCAGACCAAACGGCTCCGGCCAGTCGATCGGAAACAATAAGCACAGGGCATTGCCCAGGAAGTCACTTTTTTCCGCGTATCCGATTTCTCCGATGAACTCCACCAGCGGATGGTCAAGCAGCGGTCGGACCTTCTCCTGGAAATATTCCCGGTCGATACGGTCAACTTTGGCTGCGATTTTCAGCGGAATACCGGTCCGTTTCGCGATCTCGATCGCCGGCACAACCCCCTTTTCCGGCGAGATTCTTCCCAGGAAGGCCAGATACTTCCCCGGTCGATTGCTAAAGACAAAGCGTTGCTCAGGCAGGCCGTGATAGACAGTGCCCAGCCAGTTGGCGAAGGGCATGGGGGTCTGTTGCGCATCAGAGATGGAAATCAAAGGCAAATCGGAAAAGCGTCTGAAGAGCGGACACAGGTCGGGCAGGTCGAGGCGTCCGTGCAGTGTGGTCACGTGGACCAACCGGTCCCGGCGAACCAGTGGGAAGTGTGCATAGTCGGTATGGAAGTGAACAATGTCGAATTCTTCCCGCCGAGTCAGAACATCCTCAATCATCGCCAGATGGCGGGCCCATGGATCGACGCAGCCACCGCGGAAACGAAGGGCCTCGGGGGAGCCCGGCACCAGGCAAGCAGCGGTGATCGAGTCGCCGCTGGCGAAGAGCGTCACGTCGTGGCCACGACGAACAAGTTCTTCAGTCAGATATGACACAACCCTCTCCGTCCCGCCATACAACTTCGGCGGAACGCTTTCGACAAGTGGCGCGACCTGTGCAATTCTCATCTGTAATCCCTACATGCGGCGGACAGGAATATCGACACAAATCCATTCACCGGAAGGGTGATTGGTGGCATAGAGTGAATGGACGTTAAATCAGATTTGCAGTCAGCCGCCGAACCACTGCACCCACGAAACATTAATCCGAATATTCACCTCCCAATGCTAGTTGGTGCAGAGATGCTTCCGCTATCCGGTACATGCTGTAGGTCGTTGACAGGACTCTCCATGCGCGACACGCCGCGGTAGCCGGACAGTTCAATAAACGCGTTTGGTACCGAGGCGCGAGAAGCAGCACTGCGTTTTTGGAGCGCGATCAGGCTTACAGCAGACTAGGAAGTTGACAATAGGGCTACGGGAAAATCCGCAAGCATGCTTGCGACCTCGATCATGAGTTCGCCAGCCGATTCTTTCGTGGCAAGTATATTTCCAGTAAGTACGTTCCGATACCGTCCGGACTTGCTAGAGAATGGGAGGAACACTCGAGTATCATCCCAGACTCTGGGCCCGAGCGGCGGAGTGTCGAAGGCACCCAACAGTCCAGCCACCAAACGAGGCGCAAGTACGATTGCGGCAGAAGTTTCAGTCTTCCAGGCAAATGCGACGACATGCCCCGCATGCTTGCCTTGCGCAGCCAGCGGCAAGTATTCGCCCCGCTGAAACAGGTCCGCATTTTGGCGCCGCAAACACAATGTTTTCCAGATTAAATACAACTTGAGGCGGCCATCCTCGGGCGTCTCCAACAAGCGATGCGTTGTGTCAACGCCGTGTTCTTTGCGCAGGTTTTCAAGGAGCCGCCGCCGGGTTTTGTAGTCGACCGAGCGTCGGTTGTCGGGGTCGACCAAACTGAAATCCCACAGTTCATTTCCCTGATAAATATCGGGAACACCCGGTGAAGTCAGCTTCAGCAGGGTCTGCGACAGGCTGTTCCACAAGCCGATGCGAGACAGGCGACGCTGGAAAGGCAGGAAGTCTTCAAGGAACCGGTTATCGTCGTCTGGGTCGAGTATTGAGCGCACGAAGGACGTAATCGCATTTTCGTAATCGAGATTGCGATTAAGCCAACTGGTGTGTTGCTTGGCTTCGCGGACAGCTTTCAACATGTAGTTTTCAATCCGCTTGCAGTAATTCTCCCGGTCTGTTTCCTCTACCATAGGGGCAGAAGGCCAGGAGCCGATTAGCGTCTGGTAGAGCAAGTACTCATCATTGGGTGAAGGCGCAGGTTTGCCGTTCAGCACCATCCGGTGGCGGCGATTGAGACGCTTCCACTCGCGAACACGCAGCTTCCATTGTTCCGGTATCTCGGAGAGAACATCGATACGGGTGCGGACATCCTCTGAGCGTTTCGAGTCGTGCGTACTTGTCGCCAACATCGTGTGAGGCCAATCCCGCAGGCGAGCCTGGTTGACAAGATGAAAC
>Ga0126372_10000088_pt1 | contig 24341 bp, 14 predicted proteins | sample PanSoiMetaPlot_6_FD_92762 | JGI IMG/M metagenome (GOLD analysis project Ga0126372, IMG submission 92762) | Tropical forest soil microbial communities from Panama - MetaG Plot_6 | ecosystem: Environmental > Terrestrial > Soil > Tropical forest > Bulk soil | place: Panama | collected 2016-02-17
CGATTGGGAATCGAGTATATCGATCTTTATTACCAACACCGTGTGGATCCCGATACCCCGATCGAAGATACCGTGGGCGCAATGGCGAAGCTAGTGGAAGAGGGAAAGATTCGGCATATCGGACTCTCCGAAGCGCGGCCCGAGACGCTGCGGCGTGCCAGCCAGGTTCATCCCATTACCGCTCTCCAAACGGAATATTCGCTGTGGACGCGCGATCCCGAACAGGAAGTTGTGCCCACTTGCCGGGAATTAGGAATTGGATTCGTCGCCTATAGTCCTCTCGGCCGGGGATTTCTTACCGGCCGCTTTAAGAAATTCGAGGACCTGCCTGCCGACGACTATCGCCGGAATTCGCCGCGTTTTCAAGGCGAAAACTTTCAGAAAAATCTTCATTTAGTCGCCCAGATCCAGCAACTGGCCAGGGAGAAAGGCTGTACGCCGGCACAACTGGCGCTCGCCTGGGTGCTCGCGCAGGGCGACGATGTGGTTCCTATCCCGGGGACGAAGAGGCGCGAATATCTCGCAGAAAATGTCGGGTCCGTTGGCGTGGAGCTTACCAGAGAGGACCTGTGGCGGATCGAAAAAGTATTCTCCTCGGGAGCCGCTTCGGGCCAGCGCTATCCCGCGCACATGATGGAACTGGTAAACCGGTAAACATACGGCCGCGGATCTCGAGATTGGGTGAGAGCGTTGAGCCGGCGTAGAAGATAAACGCAGAAACTGAATACCTGGGTGATATGTTGCCGGGTCGGAGTGCGCCGCTGGGAAAAACTAGGGCGGCTCAATTGCCGCCCCAACTAGTAACTAGAACCGGAAACTGAGAACTGTCTCTAGGCCGGTGCCGGATGCTCGCCACCCTTGGCGAGGCCGGGCCTTCCAGGCTCCGGCTTCAGAACCTGCTGCACGCCATCATCCTTCGGAACCGGCTTCGTGGGCGGCAGTTCTTTTCCTTCGATGATCATCTTGATCTCGGTCGCGTCAAGCACTTCACGATCGAGAAGCGCATTAGCGACTTTGGTTAGTACATCCTTGTTTTCGGAAAGCAAGCCCTTGGCGGTGTTATAGCCGTTGTCTACCAGCTTGCGAACTTCCTGGTCAATCTTGATTGCCGTGTCCTCGCTGTAATCGCGATGCTGCGCAATTTCCCGGCCCAGGAAGATCTGCTCTTCTTTCTTGCCGAAAGTAAGCGGCCCGAGGGTGCTCATGCCCCACTCGCAAACCATCTTGCGGGCTAGTTCGGTGGCGCGCTCTATGTCATTGCCTGCGCCCGTACTCATCTGGTTCAGGAAGAGTTCCTCGGCCAGACGCCCGCCCATCAGAATTGCAATGTTGGTTTCAAGGTAGTCCTTCGTGTAGTTGTGCTTATCGTCGATGGGCAGCTGCATGGTCACCCCCAACGCCATTCCGCGTGGGATGATGGTGACCTTGTGCACCGGGTCGGAGTGTGGCAGCTTCATCGCTACCATCGCGTGGCCGGCCTCGTGGAAGGCGGTTACCTTTTTCTCCTCGTCGGAGAGGATCATCGACTTGCGCTCCACACCCATCAGAACTTTGTCCTTGGCCAACTCAAAGTCGAACTGCAGCACAGCCTTGCGATTCTGCCGGGCTGCGCTCAGAGCGGCTTCGTTGACCATATTGGCAAGATCGGCACCGGAGAACCCCGGTGTGCCCCGGGCTAGCACAGTCAAATCAACGTCATCGGCCAAGGGAATTTTGCGGGTGTGGACGCGGAGAATCTCTTCCCGGCCGCGAACATCGGGGCGATTCACTACTACGCGGCGATCAAAACGGCCAGGGCGTAGCAAGGCTGGATCGAGCACATCGGGACGGTTGGTGGCAGCCATCAAGATGACGCCTTCGTTTGACTCGAATCCATCCATCTCGACCAGCAACTGGTTCAGGGTCTGCTCGCGCTCATCGTGGCCGCCACCGAGGCCAGCTCCACGGTGCCGTCCGACCGCGTCGATTTCATCAATGAAGATGATGCAGGGAGCATTCTTCTTGCCTTGTTCAAACAAGTCGCGAACCCGACTCGCGCCCACGCCCACGAACATCTCGACGAAATCGGAGCCTGAAATGGAGAAGAACGGAACATTAGCCTCGCCGGCGACTGCCCGGGCTAACAGGGTCTTACCGGTTCCCGGAGGTCCGACCAAAAGCACGCCCTTGGGAATGCGCCCGCCCAGTTTCTGGAATTTCTGAGCTTCACGCAAGAATTCGATAATCTCGCGCAGTTCCTCCTTAGCCTCATCGACGCCGGCCACGTCCTTAAACGTAACCTTCTTCTGCTGCATCGAGAGCAGGCGTGCGCGGCTCTTGCCGAACGACAAAGCCTTGTTTCCGCCGGTCTGCATCTGGCGGATCATGAAGAACCAGAGCGCCGCCAGCAGGATGATGGGCGCAAGATTGAACAGCCAGCTGGGCCAGCCACCGCCGCTGACGTCGCGGATGTTCACACTGACACCCTTATCCTGTAACGTCTTATACATGTCGGGAAAATTGGCTGGAACCGTGGTGTGGAATTGAGACTTATCGTTGCGGTACTTTCCGCGCACTTCCTGACCGTTGATCGTGACCTCGCCTACATTGCCCTGGTTCACATCGGTCATGAATTGGGTGAAGTTGATCTCTTTATCCTTCTGGCTGCCACCGCTGGTTTTGACTACCTGCCACAGCAGAAAGGCCGACAGTACGATAACCAACCAGAACACCACTGTTTTTACGGTCGAATTCACTGCGACTCCTCTGATCCGAGGGACACTCTAACCCGAGTGGCCCACACTCCCTTTTAGATGCCGGTCCGGCCCAAGTGTCGCATTTTTAAGGGTCTTGAGCACGCTGTCCGGGGGGCAATCTGAATCCCAAGAAAAAACCGATCCCGGAACCCTTCCTGGCACATTTTACCTGTTTCCGGGGTCAGACCGCAGGAAATCGAAAAATTACCCGGATCACTGGGTTCATGGCCAAGTGGATGGCTATAGCCGCTCGTCTGGAAGACCCGTTGCGGCACCCTGAAGGCCCTGATATGACTTCGCCGACCGCACCGGGCAAAAACTTAGCCTACCGGCCGAAGATTTGTCGCACGGTTGAGGACAAACTAGAAACAGGAACTCGCATCGGGGCAATCGCTTTAGATCAAAGAGGTAGATCGCCAGCAGCCTCGCTGCCCTTTTCAGGGCTCGCAATGACTTCGCGGATCAGCACCGCGCCCTTGCCTTCCCTCGGCCTCATATGGGCCCGGCCGGGGAAGCCGCGCACCCAAATCACTTCTCCCCCGCTGAGCACAACAGGCCAGAGACTGCGCTGGGCTTGGGGCACATGCCGTTCCTGCAGTAATTCCTTAATTTTCTTCGGTCCTTTTGCATGGGCCGGCCAATAGCGGTCCCCCGGGCGCCAGTTTCTTACGGTCAGCTCTCCCACCAGGAATATCGGGTCGAAGAGGTGGTCGGAATCGCAGTCGGCGGGTAATCCGCCGGGTCTGACCCGGATCGCTTGCAGCCGCGAACCGGTCTGAGGGACAGTGACTTCGCCCGGGATTGTCAGGTGCAGTTCGTAATCTTGCTTAGCTCGAGTGACAGTCGCCTCCGGAGCCACAAACTCCAGGGCGTCTTCCCCGTAGGTGAGTTTCCAGCCGCCGGGTAAGGCCAATTCTTTCCCAGCGCTCCTCTGTCCGGAGGCAAGGCGCAGGATCTCCTCCACATGCTGTGCGTCGAGTGCAAAACCGGCTTGATCGGCAATGGCTCTTACGATCCTCCGCTGCACGGCCAGGTGCTCGGAAACGAGCCAGGCGAGATCGAGCAGGGCATTCCTGCGCTCCTGCGCTCGATCTGCCTGGTGTGGCATGGGGTTCCCGCCGGCCGGGGCGAGCTGAACCAGCTGCGGCATTCGAGGTTGCGGCTCGACCCAGTGGATGCCAGTGCCCATCCAACCTGCAGCCTCGTTTTCCCAGAAGTCCTCCTCCACGCGCGCAATGTCAGCGAGTTCCGCCAAGCCTTCGACAATGCCAGGATTGAACTCTCGCTCGAGCAACGGCAGGACCAGTTGGCGGACCCGGTTGCGTGTGAATTTCAGATCGCGGTTGGTCGCGTCCTCCCGCCAACTCTGGCCGATATCAGCGAGATATCTTTGCAATTCGCTGCGGCGAACACCGACCAGAGGACGAACGATTTCGCCGCTTCCATACTCCGCTTGTACTTCAATTCGTGGTTGGATGGAGCGCAGGCCGCGCATGCCCGTCCCCCGGATGATGCGCATCAACACGGTCTCGGCTTGATCGTCGAGCGTGTGACCGGTGGCCACTTTGTCCAGTTCAGGTTTGCTGCTCGATCCTTCCCCGAGGAGTTCGCGAAAGAACTTGTACCGTAGCTCGCGAGCCGAGGTTTCTAGGCTGATTCCCGCTTGCGACGCGTGTTGAGCGACATTGACCTCCATCGAGCGAAGTTCGAGTTTGTGCTCGCGAGCCAGGCTGCAGACGAAATCCCGATCACGATCCGATTCGCTTGCGCGCAGTTTGTGATTCACGTGTACCACTGAGAGCACGATGCCCAGTTCTTTGCGGAGTCGAAGCAGGAGGCGCAACAGTGCGATCGAATCCGGGCCGCCGGAAACGGCGACTCCTACCCGATCCCCGGGGTGGAGCAGCTCGTCCCGGCGAATAAAATGGCAGAGTTTCTGCGCCAGTTGGTGCACGGAGACATAGTACAACTGGCCCGCGATTCGTCGTGTCTGGGGGTTGTGGCACAAAGCAGGCCGAGGTGCCGCTGCCAAAGAACAGAGGTAGTGCTGTGAGCAAAGAACAGTTGCAGCACACCGGGCAAAACCACAACGAAGCAGCGAAGACTCGGATCTCGAACACCGTGCGGCAGGCGGGGCGCGGGGTGCACCTTGTACCTTGGCGGTTGCGCTAGCGAGGACCGCGCTCACCGAAGGCGCTGGCCGTCAAGCCAGATCGGGATTGGGCAGCATGAAATCGCGTACCAGGCACTCTAGCTCGTGACAAGCGGCGATAAATTGGCGGAGTGTCCTCCGGGTGGCAGGAAAGGAATCGAACTCCTCGACTGCCAGCCCGTCTTCCGTGTAGGCGCGGCGGAAGTCGGCGAATTTCCTCTCGAGACCATCGACCACTTGGGGATCGACAGGATTGTCGATGCGTGGCCGAACATCGACATCGCTGGCGTTAAAACGAACCTGCCACGCGTGGGGTGGAGAGATTACAACCTCTCCACCGATAAACTCGCTCCAATGCATATGATTGCGAAAGGCAGCCGAAAGCAGACGGATTCGGTAGCCGCGCTCGCGGAAGATCTTGTAGGTCTTCTTAAACACCGCAACCCCGGCCCACTCCAAATATCCCGGGTCGATGGTGATGTTTTGCTTTTCGGTGACAACCTTCAACCAGTCATCGAGTCGGCCGACCATGATCGTGCAAACCGGACCCATGCTGGCAATGTCCTTGCCTTCCCTTTCCCGCCGCCGCAATCCGCGCTCCACCGCTTCGGCTACAGCAATCGACTGCGGCAGAGTGAAGCAAACGGTCGCGTTAATGGAAATGCCGCGGTAAGTGGCTTCCTCAATCGCTGGGATACCTGCTCGCGTGACCGGGATTTTCACAATCATGTTGGGTGCAATGCTGGAAAATTTCTCCGCCTGCTGGATGATGCGGTTCGTATCGCGATAAAAGCGCGGATCGGTTTGGATCGACAGTCTTCCATTCCTGCCCTGGTGCGCCTCAAACGCCGGTCGCAACAGGCTTGCAGCCTTGGCGGACACCTCGCGCACCAATTGCCAGCCGATTTCGCTCTCAGTCGAATGAGGATTTTCTTCAATTGCTTCCCGAATGTGATCCTTCCAGGCAGCCATTTCCTTCTTTAACACGCCGAGCACGATCACCGGGTTACAGGTAGCGCCCACGCCGCCGTGTTCGATCGAATAGGTCAGTTCCTGGATGGAGGCGGAGTCGTTCCACAGGCAGGTAGGCGTCGTCTGCGTCATTTCATGCAATGGGCTCTTGTAAGCAATAGCGCCAGCCACGCGCGTCATAGTTCCTCCTGGGGGTAAGGCTCGGGTCCATCGGCAGCACTCGCCGACGTGATAGAACCGCCCCTACCATGAATTTAGTGACCGGTCGGGGCGACTTCCACCCCGCTGTCGACAGCTTGCTTTTCCACTTGGCAGGGCCTTTGTTCGAGATGTGACTGCTCGGCGGCAACTGCAATTTCAAGGGCCCGTAATCCATCTTCGCCGGTAACTCGCGGCGCCCGATCGGCGGCGATATTTTGCACGAAGTCCCTGACCTCAAGCAGGTACGCATCGGCGAACCTGGAGAGGAAATGATCGGCGAGGGTCTGGCTGCTGCCGTGTGTATTCAGGAAAACTGCGGGTATCTGCTCGAGGGTGCCCACGAAGACGGATCCCTTCGAACCAACAATTTCGGTGCGCACATCGTAAGCATAAATAGCTTGCACATAGGACTCCACATTGCCGATCGCGCCGTTTCGGTATTTTAAGTTCACCACGCTGGCGACCACGTCAGCGTATTGCGCCACTTCGGGACGGATGGCCACCGTTGTATAGGAGTGGGTTTCGATGACCTCATCACGCATCAGCCATCGGGCCAGATCGAAATCATGAATGGTGTTGTTGTAGAACAACATACCATTTACACCAGACTGGTACGCCGCCAGCGGAGGAACGTCTTTATCGCGACCTATCGATTTGAAGATAACCGGCTCGCCGATCTCTCCGGCCTCGACGCGCTTCATCGCCGTCTGGTAGGCCGGATCATAACGCCGCATGAAACCGATTTGCAGGCGCACTCCGTGATCGTTGACAACCTTCAGCGCAGAGAGCCCCTCCTCGAGGCTCAAAGCAAGAGGCTTTTCGCAGAGTATGTCTTTTCCCGCCGTCGCCGCCACACCAATAGCCTGAGCGTGGAATTTATCCGGAGTCGCAATCAGAACGGCCTGAATATCCTTGTGTTCGAGCATGGCTTCGAAACACCCGAAAGCGTGCGGAACCTCGAGTTCGGCGGCCACCTTCCGGGCGCGAGCTTGGTCCACATCGGCGATCGCGACCAGTTCGGCTTCCGGTACTTGGCGACGCAGATTTTCTGCGTGACGCCGGCCCATCTCCCCGACACCGAGGATTCCAATCCGTAGCTTGGACATCTAAGCCCTCTGCTTCGCCACTATATTACCGGTTTGCCAGCTGCTCCGTTAAGGGTTTTTGGTCACTGACCTTGTATTTCTTCAACGACGGCGACCGACTCCAAGTGGCTCGACCCATTTTCAGATGAAGAGACCATAATGTGCGCCACTGGCGTGAAGTCAATAGGAAAATACGAGAAAAAGACACGTGCCTCCTGGTTCCTGAAATGAAACCCGAATCAGTGTCAACCGAGCGTTGCAGTGGTCAAAGCACTTGACAAAGCAACCACCCTGCACTATAAGCGCTTAGCTAAAATCGCGCGTCGGACCTGAACATCGGTTTCAGCTGGGCAAGGCGGCAGCCGCTGGCCATCGACGCGTTGTAAAAGCCAAGTCGGGAGCGAGGTTCTTTCGGGAGGCGTCATGAAGACGATATTTTTTGCAGGTTCGGTCTCGGGCTCAGCCACTTACAGTCAGCATCAGGCTTACGACCGCCCCTCCTCCGGGCGTTGCCTGCTGTATCAATCGAAGCGGCCCATGGTTGTCTTTGCGACCCTGTGTGTGCTTGTGTTGTTGAGCGCAGTCGCTATTGCGGGAGTGACCGCAAGTATTTCCGGCACAGTTAAAGATTCGAGTGGAGCAACTGTCGCCGGCGCGACGGTAAAAGCCGTTAATAGGGAAACCGGAATCAGTCAAACTCAAACCACAAATGCACAGGGTTATTTTGTGTTTCAAGCCCTTCCGCTCGGCCATTATGATCTTGAAATCCAACAAGCGGGCTTTAAGGGCTTCCGTACAACGAACTTGGTCCTCGACGTAAACTCCGCTCTGGTGGTGGATGCCACGCTGCAGGTGGGCGAAGTCCAGGAGGTCATGCAAGTGACGGGTGATGCGTTGCATGTAGAAACAGCCTCTTCGCAATTGGGCGAGGTGATCGGCACCAACGAGATGACAAACGTACCGCTGGTGACGCGCAGCTACACCGATCTGCTAGCGCTCCAACCTGGAGTGGTTTCTCAAGCGTCCGGCATGACCGGCGCCTACGCGGGTACCTTCAATTCGGCCGGTTTCGCCGTACCGCAAGTTTCCGGCGACCTCAATGGGGGAGCTTTTTCGGTCAACGGCCAACGCGAAGCTAACAATGGATTCCTGCTCAACGGCGCCATCGTTCGGGAAAATGGTTACGGTGGAACCACTGCAATTCCCAATCTGGACTCACTCGCCGAGTTTCGCATCTTGACCAACAACTATGACGCTGAGTATGGGAACTATAGCGGCGGGCAGATCAACGTCATTACCAAGTCCGGCACCAACCGTGTTCATGGGAACGCCTTCGAGTTCCTCCGCAACACGAACCTAGACGCGCGAGGGTACTTAGATCCTCTGCGTGGCGCCTACCACCAGAATCAGTTTGGTGGAACCATCGGGGGACCGATCAAGAAGGACAAAGTGTTCTTCTTTGCTGACTATCAGGGCAATCGCAAAGTGCAGGGAGTGAGTTCGCCGCCTAATGGAGTGCCCTCAGCGGCAGAGTTGGCGGGGGACTTCTCCGGAGTACTGAACACGAACGGCGTCAACGTGATGAATGGCTTTAATGTACCGACAGGAGCGACGGCGTGGGCTAGCCAGCTCTCGAGCGCACTGGGATATACGGTGACTCCCGGAGAAGCTTACTATTCCCAGGGCTGCATCAGTAGCTCTGCCTGTGTATTCCCGAATGCCAAAATTCCGACCTCGGCCTTTTCACTCCCTGCGCAGAAATTGCTGGCGGCGAATCTTATTCCCTCCACGCCCAACGGAGGTTCGCTGTTCAGCACGTCTTTCCCGCTACGGCTGCGCGATGACAAGACCAGTGGCCGCATCGATGCCAACACTGTGGCCGGGTTAGTGTCGGTTTACTACCTTTTTGACAACTACACTCTAGATAACCCTTATCCCAATGCCAATGTGCCGGGATATGACGCCGCAGGAACGGGACGGACGCAGGTGATCAACCTGGGCATCACGAAGACGTATGGAACTTCTACGGTAAACGAAGTCCGCGTCCAGGCAACGCGATACAACAACGGTTTCAATCAGCCGAAGGGTGGCACGGGTCATACCCTCGATTCGCTCGGTTTCACGACGGGAGGAAACGGCATTGTTCCACTCGCGCCGGCGATTGAAGGTGTACCGGAACTCGATTTCAATCAGCTGAACATGATTGTTGGTGTGCCCAGCCGACCTAATCGGTTGATCGAAAATAATTTCCAGGTACTCGACAATTTCAGTAAAGTGATTGGAACGCATACCCTTAAGTTCGGGGGTAACTTCCATTACAACCAGCTGGTGGAGCAACTTGATAACGTGCTGAACGGGAATTTTGTATTTAATGGCACGGAAACGGGAATCGACTTTGCTGATTTTCTGATCGGCGCACCGACCAATTACGTGCAAGGGCAAGCGGAACCGTCGAACGGCCGATCGCGATACTTTGGACTCTACGGTCAGGACAGCTGGCGTGCACGCTCCAACCTCACGCTGAATTATGGACTGCGCTGGGACGTCAGCACACCCTGGTGGGAACAACATAACCAGATCGAAACCATCGTGCCGGGATTGCAATCCATCGTTTTCCCAGGCTCGCCGAGAGGCTGGGTATTCCCAGGGGATCCAGGAATTCCGAGTACGTTGGCACCGACGCGGTACAACAATTTCGGCCCCCGGCTCGGATTTGCGTACTCGCCCAGTGCAGACAGCGGTTTTCTGAGTAAGTTACTCGGCTCTCCCGGGCACACAAGTATCCGCGCCGGGTACGGTGTCTTTTTCACTGCCCTCGAGGGCTCCACTAACTTCAACGAAATCGGCGACTCGCCATTTGGATTCTTCTACGTTGGAACTAACCCCTCTTTTACATCGCCGTATCTTAATCGTGCGGACGGGACCCCAGTTGGCCAAAAATTCCCAGTGCAATTCCCTCCGCTTAGTGTGGGGCCGAGCAATCCCGATAGCAGTGTCAACTGGGCGAACTTCACACCTATCGGCAGTTCCCCTGGCTTCTACTACAAGAACCGTTTGCCTTACTCGGAGAATTACGAGTTGTCGGCTCAACGGCAGCTAAGGCCTACCGATCTGGTGACTATAAGCTTTGTGGGAACACAGGCGCATCGCTTGCTGGTGACGCAGGAATCCAATCCGGGCAGCCCCGCCCTGTGTCAAAGCCTGAGCCAAACCACCGATGTGTTGCCGAATACACCGACTTGCGGACCTGGGGGTGAGAACAACACCTACTTTCCACTCACCGGAGGGGTAATTAACGGAACGCGGCAGCCAGTCTTCGGTAAGGAGTTTCAAAGCAATGGCTGGTTCATCACCAGCGGTCAGTCCAGCTACAACTCCTTCCAGATGAATTACCGGCACACCAGCAACCGATTGCAAGTTCTCCTGGGGTATACCTACAGCAAGTCTCAGGACAACTCTTCCGGTTACGGTGAGCAGGTGAACCCGTTCGATCCCAAGCAAAGCATCGCACTATCAGCCTTCGATTCGACCCACAATTTTGTCGTGAGCTACAACTACGAGCTGCCCATCGACAAATTCGGCGCTTCGAATCGCTTGACGCGCGGTTGGGCCTTGAGCGGCATCACGCGATTTGCTACCGGGCTGCCGGTAACGCTGATCGAAACAGACGACAACTCTTTACTCGGCACCCAGTTCACGGGGCCGATTCCGCTGGGCATCGATGTTCCCGATTATTCGGGCGGAAGTGTTCACATCAGCGACCCGAGAACGTCCACGACTTACTTCAACACCTCAGGTTTTTCTCCTGAGCCACTGGGCCAGCTCGGAAATGCTCATCGTCGATTCTTCCACGGGCCTGGGATCAACAACTGGGACATGGCTCTGCTGAAAGACACTAAACTGACGGAAAGCATGAATGTCGAGTTCAGGGCAGAGTTCTTTAACATCTTCAACCATGCGCAGTTTGCCGTGGTTGACGGCAACATCAACAGTCCAACTTTTGGTCAGGTCAAGACCGCTCTAGCGCCACGCATTGGACAACTTTCTCTGAAACTTAACTTCTGAACTTTGAGGGCTGATCTTCGGCAGGGGCCAGGTCCGCTCCTGCCCTTTTACGCAAGAAAATCGTAAGAGACTCATATGTCTGCGCAAGCAGTCGTAGCCGCGACGCTAGTTGAACCTGGACGATACGAATTACGCGAATACCCGCTGCCCGACCCGAAGCTGGGTTGCTTGCTGGTTCGCATGCAGATGTCCGGTATTTGTGGCACCGACAAGCACACCTACCAGGGTTACACCACGCAGTACGCTGGCGCCGGACACGCTCGGCAGATCCCTTTTCCAATCATCCAGGGCCACGAGAATGTGGGTACGATTGCCGCGATTGGCGGGAATGATCGCTACACCGACTTTGAAGGGATTCGGCTTGAAGTCGGTGACCGCGTGGTTGTCGGCCCAAATGTTAGCTGCGGCACCTGCTACTACTGCCGGCACGATTTTCCCTACTATTTGTGCGAAAACACCACCGATTATGGAAATAACCTGAGCGCCAAGAATCCTCCCCACCTTTTTGGAGGGTGGTCGCAGTACCTCTACGTTTTACCGGGAAGCTTCGTGGTGCGCGTGCCCGATGATTTACCTTCCGAGATTGCCGTACTCACCGAAATTATGGCGGTGACCGTTGGCCTAGACAGGGCTAAGCAGATGTCGGCTTTTCCTAACGAGTCGTTCCGTTTCGATGACACCGTGGTGGTGCTCGGAGTCGGACCGCTGGGCATGTGTTTTCTCATGAAGGCGCGCATGCTGGGTGCTGGTACGATCGTCGCGGTGGATCTCTCTGACTACCGCCTGGATTTCGCCAAGCGGCTGGGGGCTGATCATGTCCTGAACGCAAACCAGATGGGCTCGAGCGAACGGCTTAGCGCTGTTCGCGACCTGACGCATGGGCGTGGCGCTGATATGGTAGTCGAATGTGCTGGCGTGCCGGCGGCTGTTCCCGAAGCGCTCGACATGCTACGACTCGGCGGATTGCTGGTTGAAGCTGGCAACTTCTCCGATTTGGGGGATGTGGTCATTAATCCACACCGTCACCTGTGTTCGAAGAATGTTCGGATACTCGGGGTAGGGGGCGAAGAGCCGGCAGCGTACGCACCCGGCATGCGGCAGATGGCTCGCTACATGCAGCAGTACCCCCTGGCAGAGTTCATTACACACCGGTTCGCGCTGCGCGACGTGGAGGCGGCCATCAAACAGTCCATTGCCAGCGACTCGATGAAGGTCGTGATCGATCCTTGGCGCAACTGAATTTTTACAGAGGCAAGAAAATGAATCTCAATGATCGTTTTAAGTTCGCATCCGCACCGGACAGCTGGGGTGTACTAGATTACCCCGGCCCCTCATGGAATCAGTCTTGTGAAAAAATGCTCGATGAAATGATGGAGGCCGGGTATACCGGCACGGAACTGGGGCCCTATGGTTTCTTTCCGACTGATCCGGCAGTGCTGAAACAGCAGCTCGGGAAACGCAATCTGAAACTGCTGGCATCGTTCGTCCCGGTACCGCTCGGCGATACGGCGTCCACTAAGGCGGTGGTTGAGCAGATCCGCAAGGTTGGCGCGCTGCTCTCGAACCTAGGGGCGCCATTCCTGGTTCTGGCCGACGCGCAATGTGCAGAGCGCGACCGAATCTCCGGCCGCGTTCCTGCTGACGGCAGCGCTGGCTGGACGCCGGACGAGTGGAAACAGGTGGCAAGGGTTGTGGCCGAGGCTGGCCGTGTGGCCGGCGACTACGGACTGGACCTGGTATTTCATCCCCATGTAGCCACCTATGTGGAGACTCCCGACGAAGTAGAGAAATTCTACGACGTAACCTCAGCCACAGGAATTGGCTTGTGTCTCGATACCGGGCACTCGGTCTATGGCGGCGGTGACGCGCTAGCCGAAGCCGAGAAGTATCGCCAGATTCTCCGCTTCGTGCACATTAAGGATGTGAATGCGCAAGTTTTAGCGGAGTCGCGTCGCAAGAAGCTCACCTTCGATCAGGCCATCGAGGAGAAGGTCTTCACCATCATCGGTCAAGGTTCCATCGATTTCCCGGGCTTCTTCCGAATTCTGGAGCGAAACAACTATTCCGGGTGGATGGTCGTCGAACAGGACGTGAAATTCGGCGCAACTCCGGTTCCGCCGGCCGTCAGCATTGCCGCCAGCCTTAGATATCTGCGCGGGGTTGTGAACCAGGTGTCAGGCGCCGCGGTTTCATGAATGCGGAGGCAGACAGGAAACTGGTGATCGCCATACTGGTCGACGAAAGGAGAGATTTGATGGCAATCGATATCGTGGCTCATTCGCGAAAACTCTCCGAGGGCACATCCGGCGAACTGTTGCGCTTCTCGCGCCAGGAAGCCGGGTGGGAGTGGATGGGCTTGGAGGTAAAGCGACTCAGCCCGGGAGAGATTTGGAAGTATCAGCAAAACGAGGAGGAAACCGTTTTCGTTCTTCTTTCCGGAAGGTGTTCTGCTGACTGGGGCGGCGGCGCGCACAATATCGGCCAGCGAACCAGCGTTTTCGACGGATTACCCTACACGCTTTACCTTAGTCACGGCAGCGAAGTTCAATTCGAAGCTTCGACGACGTGCGAAATCGCCGCCTGTCACGTTCCTGCGAAAGCGAATTTCGCTTCCCGGTTGGTGACTCCCCGCGATGTCCAGGTATCTTTACGGGGCGGTGGGAATGCGTCTCGTCAAATTGTGGATGTCATGAGACCCGATTTTCCCGCTGAGCGGCTGATTGTGGTCGAGGTGTACACGCCGGGAGGGAACTGGTCCAGTTATCCGCCCCACAAACATGACGTTCATAAGCCTCCCACAGAAGTGGATCTGGACGAGATCTATTACTACCGCATGAACCGGGTAGGCGCGTTCGCACATCAGCGCCTCTACACGCGCGACGGGCGTCGCGATACGGTGGTGACTGTCCATGACGGCGATGCCGTGCTGGTTCGCGATGGATACCACCCTGTCGTCGCCGGGCCGGGATACGACATCTATTATTTGAATTTCATTGCCGGCAGTGCTCGTTCTCTCGCCGTGACCGAAGATCCAGATCATGTGTGGATACGCGACGTCTGGAAGGAATTCGATGCTCGACTGCCCTTGGTAACCGCCGTGGAATCGGGAAGCTGAAGCTAAAAAAGGCGGTGTTGTGCTTTTTTGGGCGGCACGGGCGTGTGAAGTAGAAAATCACGCTTCGGTTCCAGATACCGGCACAGTCGAGCTATCCCGTCCGTTGGTTCCTGGCCCGCAGCATAAACCCGCAGGATTCCCGCACCCGCAATTGAGGCGCAAGCGTGATCGTGGCGGCGCGGCTATTCTTGCCCGATAAGCGCTCGAGCAGCAGACGAACGCTGTTGTCGCCGAGCTCATACTTGGGGAGTTCGATGGTGGTCAGCCGAGGACGAAAACAACCGAGCCACGGATAATCGTCGAAGCTCACCAAGGCGAAATCTTCAGGGCAGCGCATGCCAATTTCGTCGGCCGCCTTCATGAAGCCCACGGTCATAAGATAGTTCGTGACCAGCACCGCATCGGGGCGTCGCGGTAGCAGCGCCAGGCCGGCGCGATAGCCGGAATCAACGCGGTAGTCCCCCTCGAAAAACAGCTCCGGGTGATCTTGAAGACCTTCAGCTTCCAGAGCCGATAGATAACCGTCACGCCGAGCGCGCGCATTGCTCACATCCATCGGTCCGGCGACCAAGCCGATAGTTTTGTGACCGATCCGCGCAAGGTGGGAGATTGCCTCGACTGCTCCTCGACGATCATCGGTCTCGACCAGATCAGCCTTCAGACCAGGACAGGTCCTCATCAGCAGGACTACCGGTACTTTGGCATCGGACAACATCTGCCGCTGCGCGGTCGAGAGCTTACCCGGGGTCTTATTCAAAATGATCCCGTCCACCCGCTTCGACAACAGAAGCTCCAGGTACTTCGCCTCTTTGTCTTCTTTGTCGTCGCTGTTACACAAGAGGAGTGTGTACCCAGCCTTCTGAGCCGCGTCTTCTGCCGCGCGAACTATCTCAGGGAAGAAAGGATTGGCGATGTCAGTGACGATCATCCCCAGAGTGTGAGTCTGCTGTTTCGCCAGGCTGCGGGCGAGCAGATTGGGGCGATATTTCAATTTGCGGATAGCGGCCTCAACCCGCCGGGCGAGCGTCGCGCTTACCCGGCCCTTGCTATTGATCACCGCCGATACCGTAAAGACCGAAACCCGAGCTTCGCGCGCCACGTCGTAAATGCTCGCGGCCTTGGACCCGTTCGAGCGCGCATTCATCCTTTTATTACGCATAAACGTTACACATTTGAGTATATGGGCATAGTAAAACACCGCTTAAAGGGGAGTAAAGCCAAAGCGCTTATGTCTGGTTTCTTACCCAGCGGCTTGTCAGAGTATTTGGGCAGTTTGCGCAGAGTTCCCGGCGGATGTCGAAAGGGGAGCGCTAACCGCTTTGATCCGGATAAAGTGCTGGCCTCAATTTGCCGATTGCAGTATTCTGGCTGCCCATAACGAAAAGCCGGAATCACGATTGACCAGTTCAGCCACTCCCGCCAAGCCCACGGGGCATCCGCACGGCCATATGATGCGCCGGTTGGGACTGCTTAACGCGGTCTCAATCAACATGTCGAACATGGTGGGCACCGGTCCGTTCATCACCGTGCCGGCGATCATCGCCACCATGGGCGGTCCACAGTCACTGATTGCCTGGGGCGTCGGAGCCCTTCTGGCGATCGCCGATGGTCTGGTTTTCGCCGAGTTGGGCTCTGCCATCCCTGCCTCGGGTGGTTCCTACATTTTCCTGCGTGAATGCCTGGGACGTGCGCGCTGGGGGCGCATGCTGGCCTGGGTGTTTGTATGGCAATTCATGTTCAGCGGTACTTTGGAAATCGCCACCAGTAGCATCGGTATGGCCGAATACACTGGATTTCTATGGCCCAAGCTGGCGGCCAACGGCTGGAGTGTGAAGTTTCTCTCGGCTGCCATCACCGGCGTGGCCATGCTTGCACTGTACCGCAAAATCCAGGACATCGCTCGCCTGATGCTCATTCTGTGGATCGGCATGCTCCTCACCGCCGCCTGGGTCATCGGGACCGGCCTAACCCATCTCAATCCACACCTGCTCTTGGACTTTCCCCCGGGAGCCTGGCACATTGGCATCCCCTTCATGCTGGGATTAGGCAATGGCACCATGCTGGTGATGTTCAACTTTCTTGGTTATTATCAGATCTGCTATCTCGGCGACGAAGTAAAGCAGCCGGAGAGGGTTGTTCCCTACGGCGTGATCATCTCTATTGTGATTGTTACCGTCATCGATTTTCTGATTTCGGTCAGTTTCACCGGTATAGTGCCCTGGCGCGAGATGGTTAACCCGGGGTCTCAGGCTTTCACTGCGATTGGTTCTGTCTACATGGAGAGAGTCGACGGTCACTGGGCTTCCAGTCTGATGACCGTCATGATCGAAGTAACCGCGTTCGCCGCGACTTACGCCATGATGCTCGGCTACTCGCGAATTCCCTACGCGGCTGCGCTCGACGGCGCGTTTTTCCGCTGGTTCGGGAAACTGCATCGGACTCGCCAGTTCCCCCACCGCTCGCTTTTGCTGGTTGGTTCGCTGTGCATGGTTGCCTGCTTTTTCGACCTGGTTGAAATTATTACCGCCTTAATGCTGGCCCGGATCTTATCGATGTTTATCGCGCAAATCATTGGGCTGCTGATCTATCGCAGGGCACGGCCCGAAGCTCCCCGTCCCTTTCGAATGTGGCTCTATCCGCTGCCCGCATTTTTCGCGCTTTGCGGCTGGATTGGAGTTTTTCTGACTCCAGCACTTCAGCCGCATGGGTGGCAATATATGGCATATGCTTTCGGCACCATTGTTACAGGCTTCGCAGCTTTTCTTGCGCTGGCGTGGCGCAGACGCGACTGGCCGTTCTTTCCGCCGCAGCCTGGTTTGCCCTCCGAAACGCCAGCATTGGAGCCGGAAGGAACTTTCTAGATCGTGTATCGCTGTGACAAGGCACAGGAGTGGCCATCCCTATGAGACTGACAACGGCGCAAGCGATTGTGCAATTTTTAAAGGTTCAACATGTGGCGCGCGACGGCGAAGAGCACCCCTTCTTTGCCGGCTGTTTCGGCATTTTCGGGCACGGAAATGTGGCCGGAATCGGACAGGCCCTGCAACAGAATCCGGATTTTCCATACTATCTGTGCCGTAACGAACAAGCCATGGTGCACACCGCTGCCGCCTTCGCCAAGATGAGCAATCGGCTGCGTGCGCTGGTGTGCACGACATCGATCGGTCCCGGGGCGACGAACATGCTGACCGGCGCCGCTGGGGCGACGATTAACCGCCTACCCGTGCTGTTGCTTCCGGGCGACCTATTCGCTCGCCGCAATGTTGCCCCGGTTCTGCAGCAACTCGAATCGTCTTCGACCCAGGACGTATCCGTCAACGATTGCTTCCGCCCGGTCTCGCGCTATTGGGATCGGATCAATCGTCCCGAACAGATTCTGACCGCACTGCCCGAAGCCATGCGTGTACTCACTTCGCCATCGGAAACGGGCGCGGTTACATTGGCGCTTCCTCAAGATGTGCAGGCCGAGGCGTTTGATTTTCCCGACGAATTTTTTGCGGCGCGTACCTGGTCAATGGCACGCAATCGTCCCGACGAAAAGCTAATGGCTCGCGCCGCTGAGCTGTTCGCTGCCGCCAAACGCCCACTGATGATTGCCGGTGGTGGGGTCACCTACTCCGGCGGCAATGAAATTCTGTCCCGCTTTGCGGCACAAACGGGAATTCCAGTGGCCGAAACTCAAGCCGGCAAAGGTTCTCTCTGTTTTGATCATCCGCAGTGCGTCGGAGCGATGGGGGTGACCGGCAGCTCCGCGGCAAACCAGCTGGCGCGGGAAGCCGACCTGGTGATCGGCATCGGTACCCGCTATAGCGATTTCACGACTGCTTCGGTGACAGCGTTCCAGAATCCGAATGCCGGCTTCATCAATATCAATGTCTCGGAATTTGACGCTTACAAACACTCATCGGTTGCGCTCGTGGGCGACGCCAAGGTGACTCTGGAAGAGCTTCACAAGGCAGTTTCGGCCTATCGAATACCATCTGGTTACGCCCAGATGATTTCAGATCTACGTGCTGCTTGGGATGCGGAAGTAGACCGCATTTTCAGCCGTCGGGTAGGACCACCAATCAGTCAAGGAGAAGTGATCGGGCTGTTAAATTCGCTGCTCGGTTCCCGCGACGTCATTGTTTGTGCTGCCGGCAGCCTTCCTGGCGACCTGCATAAGCTTTGGCGCTCGCGGGACTCCAAGGGCTACCACCTCGAGTACGGCTATTCCTGCATGGGATATGAGATCGCTGGCGGACTTGGCGTAAAAATGGCTGATCCCAGCCGCGAGGTCTACGTGCTGGTTGGCGATGGCTCTTATCTCATGATGTCCCAGGAGATCGTGACCGCAATCCAGGAAGGAATAAAGCTGAATATCGTGCTCCTGGATAACCACGGTTTTTCGAGCATCGGCGGCTTGAGCCGCGCCTGTGGCAGTGGAGGATTTGGAACCGAATACCGCTATCGAAGCAACGGTTTGAGAGGAAGCGTAATTGCGGTGGATTTCGTCGCAAATGCCGCCAGTCTGGGCGCACACACCCAACGAGCAAACACGCGCGAAGAGCTGGCGGAGGCAATCGAGCGCAGCCGGCAGAACGTTGGCGTCTCGGTAATTGTCGTCGAAACCGACTACCACGATCGCGTGCCAGGTTACGAGTCCTGGTGGGACGTCGCCGTGGCTGAAGTATCCGAATCACCGGCAGTTCAGGAGGCTCATCGCCAATACCGAGAGGCCAGACTCCGTGAGCGATACCTCTGGCCCGGGAATCGGAAGGTTCAAAGTGAGCTGCACAGCAGCGCTGAAACTGGCTCCTCGTCCCCATAAATCTCTGGATTGGCAACGTGCATTGCCGTCTGCAGTCCTCCGCGATTTATCGCTTCACCATGGGTGGCTGAGGTTTAGGTCTAGCTATTTCATTTTCCGCTGCTGGTCAGATCGAACTTGCTCAATGGCGAGATGCGGCGGAGCTACCGCTAACCCAAACTAGAAGATGGCTGGACGCAGCAAGGACAGCTTTGCCGACTACAATTTTGGAGCCTTGCACAGGCGCCTGAGGTCGCTCGGTTATTGCCCGATCACCCCTAGGCGCACTCCGCTGAGCTTCTTCGCATCGAACCAGGCTACCCGCTGCCCAAACCAATTCTTGGTTCCGGAAAGATGGAATTTCTTCACTCCCAGGTTCAGGTCACGCGTGGCTAACAGATAGGCCGCCGGACTCTCGCCATTCTTCTGCAACCTGTCCGCTAGCCATGAGTGGCCGCCCGCGGGCGCCGCCAGGATCACCGGCTCGCCGGGAAAATATGCGAGCTTGGCATCGAAGTCGCCATGATCCTCTATCATCGGCGCGGCCCAGCCGTACGCCTTGCGGAACAGTGCGACGGCGGCGTTCAAATCGCTTACTCCCACGACCGCGATGTCGACCCCGCTAATGCCGGAGCCTTCGACCGACTTCGAAACAACTACTCGCCATTCGCGCGGCGTTCGATCCTGGATCAGTAATGGCAAAGTTGCGCCGGGCGCGCCGGTGCCGACGTTCGCCAGATCCCATTCGACGGCCATCTCGTCGTGGTTCTTACGGCTGCCGAGTGTCGGGCCTACAACCGGGATGCCTATTGTCTTCAGCCGCGCCGCTTCATCCCCGATGTCTTTCGGCTCGACGGCCCAGGCACACGGCCCGGCGTTGTCGGCCATCAATTTTCCCCAGCCGCTCCCGTTGCCTTGTCCCGCCCCCTCGGGCGCGATCAGCTCGATATAGGACCCGTCATCGAACCCGACGAGCGCCATGTGCGTGCCGTCCGTGGCATGCAGCCCGCCGTAGTCCGTTGTGAGGCCAACCGCGGCAAATGCCTGCCGCATAGTTTCCAAGTCCGATCCACATACCGAAACGTGATCGATGTTGAGAAACACAGATCCGCCCTGGGGTTGGGAAAACCCAAAAAAGGCAAATATGGCGACGGCCCCAAATGAGCTTTGTACGACCCGTTTCCAGATAGTCATGCGCACCTCGGCTGCGGCCTGCATGGTAATCCCAAACGTTGGAACGAGCAAACACCAGGTGAAGTTCGGTCTCCTGGCGCCATCCGACGGATGAATATCTGTCCCGTGCTGGCCTGTGGTCTACAATTGCGCCATGCGGACCGTTGGCAGTGACGTTCTGTGCTGGATTCTGCTCGGCTTCGCTCCGGCTCTCTGTGCCCAGAACACTCCGGCCGCATCGATCGAGTCGAACGATACATCGCATGTAACCTGCGGAGATAAGGCAGCGGTTTCGCGCACAGTAACTAGCGACATTTTTGTTTCCCCCGACGACAAGCGGCGGGCTTACGCGCGAGTAGTCGCTCGTGCCGTTGCCGGCCAGGCAAATTGGGAACGCACCTTTGCAGCTTGTGTGAATAACTCGAGCCTGTTCGTCGGTTCGAACGGAAATCCATTCGAGCTGGTCTTTCTCGAGGAAGCAACCGATATTGAATCCGGTAACTCGCTCGAGATTGTTGACTGGTCCGCCGATAGCCGACGTCTTCTCCTCCAATTGGCCCAATGGCAGTATGGCTCACCTGGTGTGACCCGCAGCCCGCTCGTTTACCAGGCCGAGTTCGGAATATTCCAGCAGCCCGATCTCAGCCGCAGCTTTCGCAAGCAGTTTGGAATCGACTGCTCGCTCGAGGTGCGGGTCGCGGGCTACTCTGCGGATGGCAAAATCGTGATCGAAACCACACCCCTGACACCCGAAGAAGAGGAAGTGCTCGCCATCCCCAGTTGCTCGCGCAAGAAAAGCCAGTGGGTGCTGACCATCTCGAGCGAATCGCTTACGCCGCTCCCAGAAAATCCGAAAATCGTTCGCAACGCAAAACTTGAGCCGCAACCTGAAAAGTAGCGAGCGATGTTCGAGGATCAAGACCCATCCCAACCAAGAACCAGACTGAGTGCATGGGAAATCCGAACCCATCCATTGCCACTTAAGCCGGCACGATGCGCATGCTCATATCGACCGCAGGCGCGGCCTGGGTCAATGCGCCAATGGTGATGAAATCTACTCCGGTCTCGGCATAAGCCCGCACGTTTTCGAGCGTTATGCCACCCGAACATTCGAGGGGAAGATGCCGGTCCAGACTCTTCAGTCGCTCACTTGCTTTGCGCACGTCCTCCGGACTCATGTGATCGAGAAGAATTGCCTCGCCCCCATGCTCGAGCGCCTCTTCCAGTTCCGCCAGCGAGCGTACTTCGACCTCGATCGGCTGGGCCCCGCGCCGGTTATGATGGGCGCGCTCCAGCGCAGCGCCGATTCCACCGGTTAGGGCCACATGGTTGCTTTTGATAATTACTCCCTCGGAAAGGTCAAGACGGTGATTTTGCCCGCCACCGCAACGCACTGCATATTTATCAATGTTCCGAAAACCCGGCACAGTCTTCCGGGTATCGAGAATCCGCGCCCCGGTGCCGGAGACGGCATCCACATACTTGCGGGTGAGCGTGGCAATACCACTCATGCGCTGCAGGAAATTCAAAATGACTCGCTCGCAGGAAAGGATCACACGCGCGTTATGCCGTACTACTGCCACGGACTGCCCTTTATGTAAACGGATGCCATCGAAAATTTCGGGATGTGTCGTGACTTCATAGTGTGAAGTCACGGCCCCATCGAGCGCCGCATACACGTCCAGAATGCGCGCGATCGACCCAATGCCCGCCAGAATGCAATCCTGCTTGGCAATAATCGTCGCCGCGGCACGCTGGTTCGCATCAATACAAGCGTAGCTGGTAGCGTCCCGAGTGGCGCGGTCCTCCAATAACGCATTCTCGATAATCGCCGTGGTACGACGGGAATTCCAATCCATGACTAATCGTCAGCCCTTGAAGGGGTCCTTCGTCTCGTTCAGTATGACAAATCGAGAGGCTTCTTAGCTGAAGAGCCTCCGCCCGAATTTAGTTCCGCTGGCCAAGGCGGACACTTCCCATAAGCTATCTCAATTCTTGCAGTCGACTCCGTGTCTTGTTGCGCAAAACGGCGAGTTCTTCCGCCCGCTTGCGCAGTCCTTCCACAACAATAGTTGGAGCCTTGGACAGGAACTGTTGGTTAGCCAGTTGACGCTCTTTGCCGTCGAGTTCCTTCTCGATGCGCTCCAACTCTTTTTGCAAGCGCGTGCGCTCAGCTTCTAGATCGATCCTCCTCTGGTAAACCACTCGCACATCAAATCGTGCAGTGCTTCTCGTCGGCGCTTGCATTGCCTCGACCTGTGGCACTTCAGCAATGGCCTTTACCAGTGCCAAGCGTCTGATGGCGGTTGCGTTACGTTGAATCAGTATCCCAGTCTCCGGTTCGTGAGAAAAGACTTCAATATCGACGCTCGCATTGGTTGCGATCTTCAGCTCGGCGCGCAAGTTGCGAATACTGACGATGAGGTCCTGAAGAATTGCCATTTCCATTTCAGCAGGAACACTACCTTTCTTGTACGCCGCTGATGGAAACGGAGCCAAGGATATAGATTTACACGGCGGTCTCCCTTCGTAAAGCGATTGCCAAAGTTCTTCCGTAATGAAGGGCATGAACGGATGCAAGAGACGCAAGGCGCCCTCGAATAAGGTGGCAAGGTTCGTGCATGCGATGCACACCTCTTCCGCATGATCGGACGTGAGTCGAGGCTTAATCAGTTCGATATACCAGTCGCAAAACTCCGTCCAAAAAAAATCATAGACGCTGCTTGCTGCGTGGTCGAAGCGATACAAGGCCAGCTCGGTGCTGAGACTCGCATTCACCTCCGAAGCCGCTCGATTAAACCGAGCAAGTATCCACTGGTCTTCCAGATTGGTGGACGCTAACGCCTCCTCCCCGGGATTCGGGACTCCGATTTGTTGCAACTGCTGGAGTGACCAAAAGCCCTTTTCCTGCGCTCGGTGAATATTCATGAACATAAACCGTGCCGCATTCCAAATCTTATTGGCGAAGTTGCGATAGCCCTCGGTGCGGCTCTGGTTGAAGGCGATATCGGTTCCCGGTGCCGCCATTGCTGCCAAAGTGAATCGTGTGGCGTCGGTACCGAAGCGATCAATGATCTCCAGGGGGTCGATAACATTGCCCTTAGTCTTCGACATTTTCTGCCGCTCGGCGTCGCGTACCAGCGCATGAATATAGACCTGCCGGAAGGGCACGCTGTCGTCCTTCCTCTCAGCCCAGCCGCTCGCTCCTTTTATTAAAGCATCCTGCCGGTGATCCTTCATGAAATGGCAGCCAAACATGATCATGCGCGCCACCCAGAAGAACAGAATTTCGTAGGCCGTGATCAGCAGCGTCGTGGGATAAAACACTTCCTCGTCGCGCGTCTTCTGCGGCCAGCCCAGCGTGGTAAACGGAAGCAGTCCTGAGGAGAACCATGTGTCGAGGACATCCGTGTCTTGTAGCAATTTCGCGCTGCCGCATTTCGTACACTGAGTAGGGGTCTCCCGCGCAACGACAATCTCGTTGCAACCCTGGCAATGCCACACTGGAATCCGATGCCCCCACCACAGTTGCCGCGAGATAGTCCAATCGTGGATGTTGTTCATCCAGTTGAGATACACCTGCTTGGAGTTCTCCGGAACAATTGTGATTTCGCCCGTCTCAACCGCCCGAATCGCCGGCGCTGCCAGCGGTTTGATTTTCACGAACCACTGCTCAGAAAGCCGTGGTTCAACCACCGTTCCGCACCGATCACATTTACCAAGCGGAACCGTGTAATCCTGGGTGGAAACCAGGAAACCCTGCTCCTCGAGATCCGCGACCACCCGTTCCCTGGCCACATACCGGTCTAGGTTGGCATAGGGACCAGCATTCGCATTCGTGCGCGCATGCTCATCCATGATCTCGATCTGCGGCAGGTTGTGCCGCAGGCCGGCCTGAAAATCATTCGGATCATGCGCCGGCGTAACCTTGACGGCCCCCGTCCCAAACTCCGGATTGGCGAGTTCATCAAGGATGATCGGAATCTCGCGATTCATTAGCGGCAGCAAGACCTTTTTGCCATGCAGGTGCGTGTAGCGTTCATCGGTGGCGTTC
>Ga0126372_10000091_pt1 | contig 24137 bp, 18 predicted proteins | sample PanSoiMetaPlot_6_FD_92762 | JGI IMG/M metagenome (GOLD analysis project Ga0126372, IMG submission 92762) | Tropical forest soil microbial communities from Panama - MetaG Plot_6 | ecosystem: Environmental > Terrestrial > Soil > Tropical forest > Bulk soil | place: Panama | collected 2016-02-17
GAGCGCATCAAGCAGATGCGCAAGCAGGTGGACGTGCTCACCATGTCTGCGACGCCGATCCCGCGCACGTTGCACATGTCGCTGGTCGGGTTGCGCGACATGAGCGTAATTGAGACTCCGCCCAAGGACCGCATGGCGATCCAAACGGTAGTGGCGGCCTGGGATGACAAGCTGATCGAGTCATCCATCGATCAGGAACTCGACCGCGGAGGCCAGGTTTATTTCGTTCACAATCGCGTGGAGACGATTTGGGAGATCGCCGCCAAGCTTCAGGAATTGATTCCGCGTGCGCGAGTCGCCGTGGGTCACGGGCAAATGTCGGAAGGCGAACTGGAAAGGGTGATGTTGAAATTTATGCATCACGAGGCCGACATTCTGGTCGCAACCACCATCATCGAAAATGGACTTGACATACCGCTGTGCAATACTATTCTCATCAACCGCGCCGACCGCTTCGGCCTGTCGGAACTCTACCAATTACGGGGCAGGGTGGGCCGTTCCAATCGCCGTGCCTATGCCTATTTGCTGCTTCCGTCGGAAATTGAATTGACCGCCATTGCCCGGCGGCGGCTGGCCGCGCTCAAAGAATTTTCCGACTTGGGTGCCGGCTTCAAGATTGCTGCCCTTGATCTGGAACTGCGCGGGGCCGGCAATTTGCTCGGCGGCGAGCAGAGTGGGCACATCGACGCCGTAGGCTTCGAACTCTATACCAGCATGCTCGACCAGGCAGTCCGCGAATTAAAGGGAGAGGCCTTGCCGGCAGAAGCGGCCATCCAGCTCAACCTCGGTCTCAGTATTCGCATTCCCGCCGACTATATCCAGGAAGAAAACCAGCGGCTGCGCATGTACAAGCGCATTGCCGGGGTGGAGAGTGAATCGCAATTGGCCGACGTCGGCTCTGAGTTACAAGATCGCTATGGCGAGCCGCCGCTAGCCGTACGCAACTTGCTGGAGTATGCCAGCCTCAAATTGTTGGCCATCGAAGCGGGCGTGACCGGAATCGAGCGCAAGCGGGAGCAGGTTACTGTGCGCTTCCGCCAGAATGCCAATGTTGACCCGGAACGGCTGATGCGATTCGTCGCTTCGCAACGAGCAGCGCAATTTACGCCTCAGGGTGTTCTGAAATTTGTGCTCAAGTCATCACGGACCGATGAGGTACTGGGGCAGTTACGCAACCTGCTGGAGCAGTTGGTGGGAACCCCGGCGGATGAGGTGCGGGCGGATTAGTCGTCGGTCTCATTCATCTGTCGTCAGATGAGCAGATCTGCGAGTATTATGGCTGCGCAAGATGGCGACCTCTGACAACCAAAATCTACTATGACCATGAAAGTTCGCAAAGCAGTTTTCCCCGCTGCCGGTTTGGGCACGCGTTTTTTGCCCGCCACCAAAGCTCAGCCCAAAGAGATGCTCCCGTTGGTGGATAAACCCATCATCCAGTACGGAGTGGAGGAGGCCTTGGCGGCGGGGTGCGACCAGATCATTATCGTGACCGGACGCGGCAAGAGCGCAATCGAGGATCATTTCGATCAGAGCTATGAACTCGAGAAATTACTGGAAGCCAAAGGCAAAACCGATCTTTTGCGGATCGTTCGTGATATTTCCGACATGATTCACCTGGCCTACGTTCGCCAGAAAGAGGCATTAGGCCTTGGCCATGCTGTGCTGATGGCGCGGGAACTTGTCGGCCATGAACCTTTTGCTGTTTTGCTGGCTGATGATGTCGTCGACGCTCCTGTACCCTGCTTGAAGCAGATGATGGAAGTCTTTAATGAAACTCAATGCTCGGTCATTGCCACCGAGAGAGTGGAAGGGAAAGCGATCTCCTCCTACGGGGTTTTGGATGTAAAGCCGGTGGACAGCCGATTCGCAGACCGGGTTTTTGAAATCCAGAATATGGTGGAGAAGCCTAAACCGGAAGAAGCACCCTCTAATCTCGCCATCATTGGCCGCTACATCCTGACGCCGGCAGTGTTCGATATGCTGGTGCACACCCAGGCAGGCACTGGCGGCGAGTTGCAGTTGACCGACGGTATGCGCGCTCTGCTCAAGGAAGAAAAAATGTACGCCTACGTCTTTGAAGGGCGTCGGCACGATACCGGAGACAAGCTCGGATTCCTCAAAGCGACCGTCGAGTTTGCGCTGCAAAGGCCGGATCTAGGCGCTGATTTTCGGAACTACCTGAAGCGGCTGACTCTATAAGAGCAATTAAGGCCTTGCCCGCGTCCAGAGGACACCCCCCTTGTGGTTTGCCGCGGTTCAGCCGCTACGGGTACGTCTGACTGACCTACCCCTTTTCGTGACGTCCGCACACCATGCCGGCATTGTTGGCACCCGGGCGACACCTACAGCATCGTCCCTGTTGCTGATGCGCAATTTACATAGCTTTTACAAATTCGCGACAAGTCGCTTGTGGTATGAGGCTACCGTTCTCGTCTTGGCACAGACGTGGTGTTCCGCCCACCCGTGGTCTGGGCATCGCGCTGGCTGTTCAAAACGTGGAGATTTATCCGCATGCGATCTTCGAAGAAAATCGTCTTCTTTGTCGCTTCGTTCTCCAGTAACGAAGCCACTGCTCCTTTGGGTATTCTTGCAATCGCAACTCCACTGCTAAACGCCGGGTACGAGGTTCGTATCATAGATTCCACAATCAGTTCCAATTACAAGAAAGAGGTATTACAAGAGGTTAAAGATGCGCTATGCCTTGGTATCACAGTCGTGACCGGCCCTATGATTCGTGAAACTGTAGAGGTGGCCAAGGCGGTAAAAAAGTGGGACCCCGATTTCCCGGTCATCTTGGGGGGCTGGCATCCGTCGCTTTTGCCCAGGCAGACCTTAGAAGCCGAGTATGTGGACATCATCGTCAGGGCGCAGGGCGAGGACAGCATGCTCGAAGTCGCGGAACGTCTTCGCGATAATGCTCCCCTTGACGATGTGCTCGGAATTGGCTTTAAACGCGAGGGAAAGCTCTATCTCACTCCGGAGCGCCCGCTCAAATCGCTGGATAAAATGCCGGGTAAGGCTTATCACCTCGCCGACTTCGACGGCTATGAGAGGGTATGTGGCCGTCGTTGGGCCATGTACGTGTCTAGCTTGGCTTGTCCCTTCAACTGCTCGTATTGCACGAATGCTGGAGTCTATGGCCGTAAGTGGAATGCACTTCCGGTTGACCAAGTGGTTGAGGAAACCATCGCGCTCACGCGCCGCTACAACCTCGAATTGCTCTGGATGGCAGATGACAACTTTCTTGTTGACCTCAAACGGTCATTGGAAATCGCAGAAGGCCTGATCCGTGCGGGTGCTACATTCAAATGGAGTATTCAGGCCACAACAAATCTCACTGCGCGCCTTTCCATTCAAGAGCTGTCATTGCTTCGCCGCTCCGGGCTGCACCAGATCTGTCAAGGCATCGAGACTGCCTCGCCTACAGTGATGAAGCTGATGAACAAAGACTTCCAGGTTCTAGGCGACATTTACGAATCAACCGAACGCTGTATTCGAGCCGAGGTCATACCCTCGTTCAATATCATCTTCGGTTATCCCGGGGAAGGCGAGAAAGAACGTCGTGAGACCATCAACTTTATGATGGACGTCTGCCGCCGTTTTCCTGGAGCAGAGTTCTGGACCAATATCTTCACTCCTTATCCCGGCTCTCCCATTTTTAACCAGGCGGAGCAGCTTGGGATTCAGGTGCCCAAAACGTTTGAGGCCTGGATTGATTACTTCCCGCGTTATACCGTATTGCCGTGGCTTAAGGGCAGGGATCACCAACGTGTGCAAGTGATGCGCGATTATCTGAGGATCGCGTTTGATCGTGCCCCTATTGCGCTCCATGGTCCCGGCAAGTTTGCCAAATCTCTACGTCATCTGACGGCCTATCCGGCACGATGGAGGTTGGATCACGATTTCTACAGCTTCCCTCTCGAACTATGGCTTAACCGGAGGCTCAAAAATATCGTAAAGCTGCCGAAGCCCAATGTCGACGCCAAGCCCATGGGACCAGAAACAGCTCCAACTTGTCCGTAAGGCTCCGCAGGGAAGAACTCTGGGAAATGCGTAGGCAGAGAGAGATTTCGCATTCTGGGGCTATGCCCGCACGGGCAATAAACGCTGGGCGCTGGACGGCGCTCGAGGACGATCGTGAAAGACAAGTTAGCTCAAGGCGCAATCGACGTTCTCAGCTGCTCGAAAACCGTTTCCCAGCGTGCCCGCTTTGAAAAATTCAGTGAACGGGATTGGCAACACACGATTCCCTGGCTCCACGACACAGGCCTGGCACTCTATTTTTTGGAAAAACTCAAGAATGTTCAAAGCACCGACATCATACCGCCGGCTGTCGTAGCGTCTCTTGAGAATAGCCTGCGCGCTAACCGCCAGCGAGTGCGTCGTCTTCGACCTCAGTTCGACCTTCTGAATCGCAAGTTCGACGAGGCTGGAGTCATGTATGCGGCGGTGAAGGGGTTTTCCCTAGTTCCAGAGTTCTGCCCTGATGCGGACCTACGTCACCAGAGCGACTTCGACTACGTCATTTCACGCGAATCCTTATCCAGGGCTAGCAGTATTTTGCAAGAGATCGGATATTCCCTTCGCGCCCTTAGTGCACATGACTATCTCTTTTCGCTCCCATCGGGCGGATTCAGAGCGACGGTCCAGGACCAATACAACCAGGACGCACCTTGCCCCGTCGAACTACATCTGTCGCTGTGGGGAAGCAACGCACGAGACATTCTTCTTGCCGAGCCCGATTTCCGAGTCGAACATACAATCCAGCGTCAATGGCAAGGAGTAACCTTCCGAGGATTGTGTGATGAGATTCAGTTCCTGTTTCAAGTAACCCACCTCTTCTACCATATCTCTAATTATTGGGTGCGGCTCTCCTGGCTATTCGAGGTAGCCCACTTTCTGAAGAGGCAAAGTGGCCGCACGGCGTTCTGGATGAAGGTCGAGCAACTGGTTGGAGAGGATCGCGTGTTGCAGGAGGTGATCGCCCTGGTTGCGACATTGGCGCAGGTTTTCTTCGCGGCGCCAGTACCTCTACCGCTCGAGGGTTGGAGCCTGCGCCCAGCGGTTCGAGTCTGGATCGATAAGTATTCTCGAGCATGGGCATTCGGCAACAATCAAGTCCATAGGTTCGCATTTTGGCCCTCGGCCAAGCTGACGCTCTTCCTCTTACAGCAATATGCCCCTGACCAGAGACAGTTCCTCTGGTCCAGACTTTTTCCCTCAAGACGTCTTAATAATGTGGCTCGCAGCATAAAAGCCAAGCCGACCAGGATCTTAGAGAGGACCTTCCACGAGCACCAGCGTCTAGCAAGCCGGACACTATTTCACGTGGCCGCAAACCTTCGCTACCTTTGCGAGCGGCCGCGCTGGCGATATCTGAACAGAGTCGCGGCACACTCTCTGGCGGTATGCATTTGACCACACGAGCCGTGAAGAATGTTGGCGCGATATGGCTAAACCTTCTCGTACACGCTGTGGTTGGTTTTTTTCTTTCCCCCTTGATTCTGCACAGACTCGGCGACCAGCTATTTAGCTTATGGGTGCTGGTTTTTACTCTAACGGGATATTACGGACTGTTGGACCTTGGAATCCGATCGGCCACGGTTCGCTATGTTGCCAAGTTCGCCAGCGTCAATGACCAAGATGGGCTTGCGAAGTTTGTAAATACCAGCCTCGCGTTTTACTGCGGTGTCGGCCTACTTTCCCTGCTGCTGACCGGAATCGGATATTTCTATCTGCCGATATTGTTCAAGCTGCCATCTGCAGATCTTCTGGTAGCTCGTGTTCTCTTGTTAATAGCAGGCACGGGCATGGCATTCTCTTTCGCCTTCAACGTGTTCATGGGAATTCTTGAAGGGCTCGAAAGATTCGCCTCCCTCGGCTTGGCGCAGGTGGGTTTTACGCTTTTCCGGGGAGCACTGATCGTGATTGCTCTGAACCGCGGAGGGAAATTGCTGGCGATTGGCGGCATCACGGTCGGTACCAATCTCCTGAGCTATATCGTATTTATGTGCCTAGCTCGGCGTGCTCGACCCATTCAGCTCAGCATTAAGCAGGTCGATAGGCGCGTTTTTCGCGTGATGATGGCCTATAGCAGCTTCGCCTTCATCATTCTGATCGCAGAGAAGCTGCGATTTCAATCAGACGTGACCGTGATCGGAGCCTTACTGTCAACCTCCGCAATCGCCTCGTTCACCATCGGAACTAAGCTGATTGAATACTCGAGCTATGTGGTTCGCAGCATGGCCCAAATTTTTACACCCATGTCCAGTCAGCTCTATACCATTGGCGACTTGCCGCAATTACAGCGAACCCTGGTGGCCGGAAATCGCACTTGTGCGCTCATAACCTTCCCCCTGTGTGTCATCCTTATTGTTCTGGGTAAACCTATTATTGAATTATGGGTCGGGCCCAGATACCTTTCCAGCTATCCAATTTTGCTAATTTTGGCCATACCCCGAGGCCTCTATCTTGCTCAGTCAGCTTCAACCAAAATGCTTTTGGGTATGGGGAAACACCGCTGGCTGGCACTGGTACTACTGATGGAGGGTGTGATGAACCTCGGTTTGAGTATTGTCCTAGCGCGCCGCTTTGGCCTAACTGGCGTAGCGCTGGGTACGGCGATCCCTTTGACCATCACTAGCCTCTTCTTCCTTCCTTACCATAGTTCCCATCATCTAGGCATAGAGTTTGGTGCATTCCTTAGGCGATCGTATTTGATGCCCCTAGCTATTTCGATCCCCTTCGCCAGCGTGCTTCTGTTTCTAGAACGCGAGTTTCCGACACACGGTTATCGGTCACTGCTGTCCCGACTTGCCTGTGGAGGAGGCGTCTATTGTATTGAATTGTACGTTGCAGCATTCAACCACGTATCCAATACCGTGAGATCGTGGACAACGATCACTATAGAACCAAGACAGGAGTCGTGATGCGATCCCGACTCCTATGGTTACGAAGTGCTGCTGGATTTGAAACCTATCTTCTATCGTCTCGATCACGGCGCGATAATTTCATCATGGTGAAGAGGATTATGTTCCACATCTTCCGTTGTATTACTACGCTGCTGTAGTTGCGATCTCAGCCGCTCATACGACGGTTACATTCCACGCTTCCAAACACCTGTTTCTGAATGAGAAAATTGCCCATCACGAGCACATCCCTTTCGCTCTTTGAAAGCTAGAGAGGTGGCGTGCACTCCAGCAATCTGCCATCCCCTCGGAAGCAATACTCGCGCGGTTCGTGCACCTGGGGTGAGGGTCTTGCTGGTCGGTAATGCATTCTAGTAGAGCAGCCCGCCCTAATCTTCCATGACTCTTTCCTAGAGAGATAGGCATCGACTGCCTGACAAACGAGCTCCGCAATAGAGACCTCACCTTTCGGACAGTTTTTCTCTAGCCTGAGGCAGCGCTTTTGGGATCGGACAAGCAAATGTTTTTACGCTTCATGGTGTATAAACTACACCGGTTCTGGGAAGCCGGACAAAGAGCCACAGATTAGAACTTGCGGCCCCTCTAAGCAGTTCGTCAGAGGACAGCCGATTGCGCGCGCTGACTCAATGAAGCGGTTTATCTTAAGGGATGTTTGCGCGATACAAGACTGGCATCCCGAGACCTCTCCCACAGTCGCTTGCGAAAATCAGGCTGTGTGAATCTTCCCATACGGGCGATGAGTTATTGCAATCGCCTCCCAGGGCAACTCCGGCCTTGCCACTCACCGTATCTCGCAGCCAGATCTGCTTGGCACCCGCTTGCATCGACTCAAAGGCTATCCACTTCCCGTCAGGTGACACCACAGAACGCTCGGTTGTAACCTGCGGTGGAGGAGCTGGCACAGCTTTCCGAGTGCCAGGATCAAACATCATGGTGGTTGATGCACCATCCTTCACCAATTCGAAGTAAATTGGTCCGACGAACGACGGAGCTACCGGATGAAAGACCTGACCGCCGAAAGCGAATTCTTCCATGCGTCCATCGTGTGACCAGCGAAGTACGTAACCGCTTCGAACCATCGCCTGATAAAAGAGTCCGGCGCTCGTTACTACCGGATAGGTGGAGAGATACGTTCCTCGATCGACGGCAAGTCGCTGAAAATGTCTGTTCGGCTCAAGCCGATAGCGTGTCAGGTGTCCTACCGCGTCGAGCGGAGCAATGATCATTGCCGCCAGCAGGCCGCCAGCGACAATTTCGGGACGAAGCGCTCGCCAATAGTGACGCCCTGCCACGAGGTAGAGCGCAAACAGAATGCACAACTTCGGAAAGAATCGCACCCAACTCGGCAACAAGAGAAAGTTCAGAGCAACGTAGGAGGCAATGAGGTAAATCCTTTCCTTAGGTCCGGCTGGCTGCAGCAATAGCGTCACTGGCAGTAACAAGAGAATATACGTGTAGGGCGCTGCGTTCGACGAAAGCAGCAGGATGGCTATTGTGAACCAGGCAAAACCGCGGCGACAGAAGTCGCGCGGTTCCGACGCCAGACCAAACAACGTGTACCCCAGAATCAGCAGGGCCGTGAACGTCCGCAAGAAAAAGAAAACAACTGGGGCATTCGAAAGCGGATGCGGATTTAGATCCGATTCCATGACAAACGAATGCCGCAGAAGAGTGGTAAGGGTTCCATTGGCGGCGTTATACGGATCGATGACCTCGCCTTCGAGACATCTTGGCAAGATCTGCGTGGCGTAGAAGTGAACATCTCCCCAGCCGAAAAGTGCAATTGCGGTCACCACGGCGAGAGCGGATGCTGCCAGCATTCCTGCAACCGCCTTCCAATTGCGCTTCACGACGAAGTACAAGAGAAAAGGTCCACCGTACAGCTTCAGTCCGAATGCCACTCCACAGAGAAAGCCGCTTGTTGTCGACTTGCCCCGTTCCAGACAGTAATACGCCAGTGTCAGCAGAAACAGTAAGAAGACATAATACTGGCCCAGGCGAAAATTAGACTGTAGCGACCCGTAACCCAAAAACATCAGGATCGCGATGTGCTCAGTGCGAATTTGGGTGGCATTTGAGAGCGTCCACAAGGTTGTCGCCAAAAATACTAAATTTAGCACCAGCCATATCTGTTTTGCGGTCTGCACAGAGAATTTAGCGATCGGAGCAATTGGCAACATTGTGAGGGGCGTCTGAGGAAGATACGATCCTAACTGGCCCCGAATTCCCGCATAATGCATCTGTCGCTGAAACCAGGTCCAGTCGTAGTAGTCGCGCAAGGGCGCGCCCCGGCGCACGAGAACCGCAGCGGTGTAGTAGTTGGGAAAGTCGGTTTCGTGGCGGGTCCAGCCTTTACGGAACGAGGTTGCCAGAAAAACCACGAGCATCAGCAACGCCAAAGCGCGGGCTTTTGTCATCTTAGTCTCTAGATCGTTTTCGGAACGAGCGGTTGGCTTTGCTCCAGAGCAGCTAATTCTTCGGTGCTAATTTCCGGGCCCGCTTCCAGGTAATCCTTGTCGAGGCTGAGATTCCACAGGTCGAACCGCGCGCCCGCGATGTTTCGCGCAGCTAGAATGGCAGTCAACATTGAGTGGTCCTGATTGTTGTAGCGGTGCATTCCGTTTCGTCCAACCAGCTGCAAGTTGCTGACATTTGCGAGGAAATCACGCACTGTTGCCAGAGCGTCCTGATAGCTGCGATCATAAACAGGATATGCCTTTGGCATTCGCACCACCGCGCCATCGATTACATCCCGCTCGTGCACCAGCCCCAGTTGAACCATTTCTCGCTTCGCCAGCGCGATCAGGTCCTCGTCCGTAATCTTCCAAATCTCATCAGAAGCATTGCAAAAATATTCTACGCCCAGACACGACGACTCAGAATCTGGCGTCATGTCAGGACTCCAGTTCCCGTAGTTCTGGACTCGCCCTGCCCTTATCTCTGGATCGTGTACATAAATCCAGTTGTCGGCAAACAGATTTCGGCCTCGCAGCATCAAGGCTACGGTAATGAAATCGCGGTAACGAAATTTCGCTGCCGCTGCCTGAACACACTGCTCCGGAGCAGGTTCGAGTTTCTCAATCAATTCGCGAATGGGAATGCTGCTGATGAAGTGCTGCCCATGGTATGTCTTGTTTCCGGCTCGTACAGAAAGCACTCTTCCTGACTGCAACTGGACGCCTTGTAGGGGAGCATTCAGAATCACTGTAACGCCACGTTGCTCTACAATCTCCCGCATCCGCGACCACAACATTCCGGGCCCAAGGCGCGGGTACTGAAACTCCTTGATGAGCGTTTTGATGGGTTTGTTTGATTGCGAAAGCACCGCATCTCGCATTAACGACCAGAGCGAAAGTCCTTTTATTCTTTGCGCTGCCCACTCCGCTGCGATTTCGCGGCAATCCATCCCCCAGACTTTTTCTGTGTAGCTTTTAAAGAACGTCCTGAACAAACGACGGCCGAACCGATTCGAAATCCAAGTCTCGAAGTCGCGTTCCGGCAGGGTAGGAAACAACCGACTCCGAACAAAGCTTAGTCCACAACGGAACGCTTCAATCGGGCCGAGCCCGCGAAAGGCATCCAACGGCTGCAGCGGATATTGAAAAAATTTCGATTTGTAGTAGATGCGTGAAAGACGCTTGCGCGAAAGCAGATCGTCGCCGAGAATGTCCCGCCAGATTCGCTGCACCAGCGAGACTTTGGTGTAAAAACGATGACCTCCAACATCGAAACGAAACCCCTTGTGCTCGACGGTACGAGCCAGTCCACCCACAACCGTGTCTTGTTCGAGCACCATACACCCCAGACCCAAATTCGACAGCTCATACGCCGCCGTCAATCCTGCTGGACCAGCGCCGAGGATAACAACCTGAGTGGAGGAATCCGCTGTATTCACTACCATTCGGGAACCGTTCCTTCCAGGAGATTTTCTTGTTAGGTCGCCGCCACCTTCGCTAAGCGACTGCTCATCGAGTGTGCTTCGTTCGTCCATACCCAATGGGATCCCTTAAAAGATTCGGGCCAAGCTAATAGGCAGCACGGGAACTTCTCCACGGGAGCAATCCAGCGAGAGCAGTATTGGTGCCCGAGAAGCCAGGACGTGATCTGATCCGCAGCTCGCTTGTGGTGGACTTCGGCCACGATAAGCGTTCGCTGCATGGAAAAAAGGCGTTCACCTCCACTTAGAACCTCGTACTCGCCGCCTTCCACGTCAATTTTGATCAACTGCGGAACAAGTCTGCTGTTGGCGACGAAATCGTCCAATGTGACTGCCGGAATCTCTATCACTTCTCCGCTTCCGAGAACAGGATGTTGCCCCTCCATTTCGACGCCCCCATGCGAGCGCTTTTCTCCGCCGCGCCGAAAATTGATGCGAGATGACGAATAGGACCAGACGGCTGAGGAAACGATTTCCAGGTGTGTTGTAAGACCACTGCGGTCACGGTTTTCCATCAGGTTTTCTGCGGTCTCGGGATCAGCCTCAAAAGCCACCACGCGCCCTGAACGGCCTACTAGTCGAGCCATGCCAAGTGCAATACTTCCTACGTGCGCTCCGATGTCGTAAACCACCATTCCGGGAAGGATCACTGTGACAAGAGCACTCTGTACAGTCGGCTCGTGCTCTCCAAGCCACAGTCGTGATTCTTTTTGGAGATTCAGCCGCATCCACATGCCCTGAGATATACCGGACCGAACCTGTACCCAAATCGGCGTGTTAGGCAAGAGCAGTTTGGCTAGGATTGTCACTGAGCGTCGCATTAGGGGGATGCGGCGCACTATACGAGGTATCTTCAGTCGTTCGATTGAAAGGTATACACGACAGGTCAGGTTCTTGAAGTTCATCAATGTAGGTGTGCAGCTCTCGTTCTAAGCAGCATCATTCCCGGCAGAAATAGCCTGCAACCCTGGAATAACTAAGCAGCTAGAATTCTTAGTGTTTACGCAATTACACCAACCGACCAATCAGAATGAGTTAACTCCTCGTCTCAAACCAGATAGAACAGAGTATCAGCCGTGACCACCAGTGCAGGCCTCCACAAGCAGCGCAGCACTTCTCTCAGGGTCCTTCGCAGTCGGTAATGAAAGGAGGCATTATAGATGGCAACGTCGAATTGACTGGAGTCAAACGGGAGATGATCCAGGTCCGCATGAAAGCGCAGGAATGCCTGCGCCAAGTAGATGGAATAATGTCGACCGGCACCAAGACCATCTATATCGTTGTCTGACAGATCAATGGCAGCCGGTGGTGAGCGGATTTGGCCCGCCGGTAACTAAGCACTCATTTCTTGCGCGCAATATTAGAAATCCGACAACATGAAGATGGGAAGCACAAATTCCAGCCTGTAAAGGCCGAGACGGCGCGGTATTCAGTGTGGAGCAATAAGACCTCGGAACGAATGGCCGAAGCGAGCAATGACTACTGTTATATTAGTGGTCGCACCTCGGTGGTTGCCTCGATTCATTTCGAGTAACTCGGCTTTGTAGACCTAGTTAGCTCTGGTGCCCTTTTCATTCTTGCGTACGAGCTACTCGCACCTTACGCCTTCTGTTACCCTGTTTGTCTGTCTAGCTTGGAGGGAGTCGACCTCTGCACATGCAGGTGACTTGCTCCGAACAGTCGTTCACAATTACCGCGTCGTCAGAACCAAGGAGGGTTGGATTCGGGTGTGCTGGGAGTACTACCTTGCGATGCCTTTCACAGATCTAACCGATAGATATAATTCTATTTGGCGAATCGAGCCCGAACCTCGCTGTACAGGTAGCAGCATAATTCTGTCCGGGGAGAATAGTTGTCGGCCAATGGTGACATCCTGGCTACAACGCGGTTGCAATAGACCCGCGTTCGACCTTGTTCTTGAAAACACTGAGTATGACACTGTTGCTCTGGTCGCCAATCGCTTGCATCGTTTTCCATCATCATCTATTCGGTCACTACGAACCGCTCCTGGAGAACACAGCGCCACCTTGCACGGGGGGCGAGACGAGAAGCGCGTAACCAGCAACCGGCAATCGTCTGCCGAAATTTTTATCTCGATTGCACAGAGTGTAATTATTCAGGCCAGTCCGGGTGACGAAGCAGGTTAGACTGATAGCTAACCCAGAGCGCCCTGAAAGCAGCAACCGAATCTGGCCAGATGTATAAGGGCGGGCATATCGGCCGCCTGAACGAGGCTCGGGTCGGCTGGTTCTGGTTTCAAAGAGCGAACCTGAGAGCTAGGCAATGCTACCTCCTTTCCCACAACTCCTCGCCGTTAACAAACGTTTTGGTGTACCTATAGCGGGTGTGAACATAGTTTCGCAGTGGCACGATGTGACCCGTTGAGGGATGATGGGGATCAACTGGATAGTCCAATTTTGCCGCCCAGAGAACATAAGGTACCCGCTGCATTTCCAACTCCTGGACCGCTCTTTCGGCCCAGACTGGATTCAGCATCGTGTTTGCAGTGTCGAGGAAGACGGGGTTACGCAATCCAAGAGGAATGTACAGACCCGGCCAATTAGCATCGAATACCGATTCTCCGGGTACCGTGTGTTGCATCAACCATGTCATCTCCTCGTATTCCCGGCTCTCGATGGCGCACTGGCCCGCGGGCAATTGAACAGCGGCATAATCATGATGCTGAGTGATCCACACCCGCTGCATGGCCGTGCCAATGACGACAAGCCACATTGCAGCCAGTACATAACGCCGTGCGCGCGACTTCATGCCGACCAGCCAGGTGAACAGCAGGATTCCCGGCAAAGACACGGTGTACAAACGCAACCAATTCAGGCTAAAAATCTGCTCGATCCAGAGGAAAGCTCCGACTACAGCCAATAACGCAATTGCAGGTTGACGACATGCTAACTCATAGGGCCTACGCCAAGCTCGCCAGTTTACGAAGAAGTATGTCGCGGGAACCAGCGTGTAAACGGAAAGATATTGGATGTAGTCATACACCAACGACAGAAGTGGGAGATGCGATGTCCTGTAATCCGGCATTCCGAGCAGTGCTGTTTCTGGTCTGGATACCTTTGCTCGCAATACGTAGAAGCCCTGGTAGTAGAGGAGTTGCTCCACTCCAACCGCGGCCAAAAAATACGCGTTTAAACTGAGGAAAGTGACCGCAAATCCGATCAAGAGCAAGCGTTCGTTCTTCCAGAACCTGCGCCACGATTGATTCGGGTCCGTGCTTTTCCTCAGAAACAGAGAGATGCCAACCAGGGACACGAACCCGTGCGTTTGTGTGAAAAAGCTGGCGATTCCCAGTAGCGCACCTGCAACGGCCAGTCTCGCCGCAGACAAGCCCGGCAGCAGTACCACAATCGCAATCATGATGGCAACTACGCTGAACCAGTGATGCGTAGCGTTCAGCACCTTCGAATAGATCAGCGTTGCGAATAAGCAGGTTGCAAGCACTGCCTGCTTCCGGTCCACTATTCGCGCGGAAACGCTGAAGCCAATACAAGAAAGTACCACTCCCAATACCAAGACGATGCCATTGAGGACCCAGATCCGAGTTCCAAAAATCTTGAAGGTAGCCCAATAGAACAGGTCTGTACCAGGAGCTGTGTACTGAAAGAAGTCCCGATACGGCAACTCACCGGCCAGTATCCGCTGACCGTCCATCCAAAAGAACACTTGATCGCCGTTGAGGAGAATAGGAGTCCCTGGCAAAAGGAAAAGGTTGAGGTATAGATAACCTGCAACGACGAGTGCTATAGCTGCGGAACTCTTCATGACCTCTTCACATCTGCCCTGTATCCGACTAGGGTATGAAGCAGAACTGCAGAAGCTCAACACCGACTAACTTTGGACTAGACTAGTAAATATAAGAATGACTTTCGCCTTACTTTGCGCATATGAATGGTACTGGGACCCGAAGAACTCTCGCAAACGCTTTCCTCCACTGCGATCTTTTTGATTAGCAACAGCCCCTCTGCGATAGCTAGAATCCATCCAATGATACTGGCGACCAACAACGTCACAGCCACTGAAGTGTGGCCCAGCCAGTGAGAGAATTAACGACCCCATGGCTATACTCCAAGAAAACGAGCAGGTCTCTAGCCACGAGAGCCATCACCCACCTGGGCCCTCGAGGGGCAGAATTCGAGGCCCACCACTCGCGCATAACCGGTTTTGATCGAAAAGCCTCGAGGCTCGAGATGAGTGAATGAACAGACCCAAAGAATCTTAGGATTAAATAGCCTAATGAAAACAGAAACTACCCTCAACCATCGCTGAGGATCGGCCGACCGCAGCGGCAAGTTAGAGCCAGACAATACCAAGGGACAGCACTACTTTACCTCTAGACTTCCTCTTCATTGGTCGACTAATGCTTGCCAACACCTAAACAAGGCAATCTCGCTGAAGCATGTCCTTAAAGACATCTGCTACCAAGGCCGGTGTACTAGGATGGGCAAATCGATAAGCTGGTAGCTTGGAAAGATCAGCGAGTGCCCTCGAGTACTGCTCCCGAAATCGATCGTCTTCCTTGAAAAGGACATTTTCGGAAAGCAGAGCGCGCAATTCGATCGGACCAACTTGCGACAGCTGCGCCGAAGCAGATCTGCGCCGCTCAAGAAAGACACAGCCAATGGGGATCACTGGCTTCTTACGCACTACTTCGGTTTTAGAGCCGGATAGATGATGGAATATGGATTCGCAATAATGCAGGGGCTGGGTGTGCCCCTGAAGTTCGCTATGGAATTGCAGCGCATCCGGTCGGAATACCGGAGGCCAGAAGCCACCCCAGGCCTGTAATCTACCGAGCTCAAATTCTATGAATGCTCCATCGTCACCTTGAAACTCAAGACCAAGTTTTGTCGCTAAGTAGCTCGCGGTTGTCTTGCCGCTCTTGGGGTCTCCAAAGACCAGAAGCGCCTTGCGGCCGAGGGCCACACAGTTAGCCCGCAGTGAAGTGAGACCCAGGCTGCTTGCCGTCATACAGAAAAGGCTATCAAGGAAAGGACTGATGAATCCGACTCTGTCCGCCAGCAAGCCGTTCGCAATAAACGCAATCGCTTCACGACCCTCAACGTCCACTGCAATGAAAGTTCTTTGGCCAAATTCGACGAACCGAAGGTCCTCATCCGAGAATGCATGCCGCTCAGGCCATGGCGGATGCATAGCGACATCAGCCTCACTCACAACCTTCCATGTGAAGTCCCGGCAGTCGTTGTCAGATCTGGAATAGACGGAAAATAACTGGACCATATGATGCAAAACATCCTGACTATTGGTTTTCAGACGTACCATCCGCCCCATAACAGGTATAGCGGCCGTGTACGGGGTCGGAATGAAGCGGCGCAGCGGATCGGTTTCGAGCCGCTGCGCCATTACGGGCACATTCGCTGTGTCTGAACTTCCGTCGACAAATCGTTTCATTTGAACCAATGCACATGCACCCCAGGTGCTCTTCAACTCAAAAGCTCGCCACTTCCGAACATATCCCACGTGCGATCGCTTGTGGGTTGATCCCGTACTCAAGAAGGCGGCACCGAACTTCAACTAATCTTCTAATTACTTCTGACCTCTTGAGCACTCGCTCTGGCGCTTCCGCCATTAAGTCCTTCTCTCTAGCCGCTGCGCCGATTCGGTCGCAGACAGTCGACGCAAACGGAATGAAGTTGTATGTGGCTGTTCCAGAAAGATCAAGGAACGTGGTCGGCAGAACTCAGATAGTTGAGTCCAATAGATTCCGGTTCGGTCCAGACGTCTTTCGCCTCGCCATTCCTCGCACGCAGATAACCCTGAACGATCCGAACCATCGAATGGCCTTCAACCGCAATTTCAGGCGTGTGGCAAGCCGCCATGGCGGCACCTCACCATTGGCCAGGGAACAAAACGTTCTAACGTCGGACAAAAATCCAAACCCCGTTTGGGAGAGCGCCAACGCGAGCCTCGACTTGCCGGACCCGGATTAGGCTCGCTAAGGGAAGACCGTCGTCCTTATGGGCAGTGCAAGCGGAATGCAATTCGGCGATGCCAACCGCAGAGCCGATGATCGTGAGCAGGATAGGAAAAATAATCATTTTCCAATAGCTGACATCGCGCGCCATACTAGAAGAAAGGCGCCCGGCAACACGCCGTCTACGAAGATCAGCTAACAGGCGCCTGCCACAATCAGAAGCTGCAAACACCAGATGATCTAAGCCTCGTACGTAAGGCTTGGGTAGTGGCATGGCTGTTTGCCAGTTATCCACCCTGAAGCGCTCGGAATCGGCAGGGAACGACCATCCATTGGCTGGCAAGAAGCTGTCACGTGCGGCTGTTCAGAGCTAATTGACAATTTGCAAAGGGCGCCCGTCGCTATATACGTCTCGAACAAAGGCGTCTCGGCATCTTTGTGAAGAAAATCTGCAACACTCATGGGAACAAGGCGTCGTCCGGGGATTTAGTGGGAGTCTCTGATCATTGCGGGCAACCGCTGACCTCTAAAGGCAAACCCTCGGCGCCTGTGCCTGCGGTATAGGGAAAAGAGCTTTTTTCGGTCTCGATGGTAATCTTGGATGGAACTGTGGGTGCGTTGCTCCAGAGAATGCGCCAGTGTTCTCCATTGGCTCCCTTGATACCACAGGACCAGTTATCCGGTCCCTCGGTTTTACACTGCTCGATTCTGGCACCAATCAGCCATTGACTCAGTTGTGCATACGCTCTAGCCGCAGGTCGGGGCGCCCCCGTGACCGGATCGGTGAGTCTCAGCGTGACCCAGTTCGTATTATCCCACGCATACCAGTAGACCCTTTTTATTCCGGCAGCCGCATTCAAGAGAAATGTTCGAATGACGAACGTGGCTTGTTCATCCTCGGAGCAGAAGCTGCTCGGCGGCCCCCAACCCGCTTCTGTATTCCACAGCGGCTTATCGATGCTGTAACTACGCATTAGCGCTTGGACGCGATCAATTTGGCCTACCATGGCTTCCGGTCCCAGCGGCATGACGTAAAAATGAGCACCGAGTACATCAGCATAGGATGCTCCCCCTGCCGCTAGAAACTCCTGTAGCCAGACCAGCCCCGATTGGTCGCATTTAACGGATGGGGAGACAACAATATTGTTGCCATCCACGGATTTCAGGATTTCATAAGCGGCTTTAGATAATGCGACCATCTGCTGCGGAGTTCCGCTGAAAAATCCCGGTTGATCAGGCTCATTCCAGACTTCGTAAAAACGAATTCTGCCGCGGTACCGAGTCGCAACTACCCGTATGTATTCGCGCCAATATTCCATTTGACGGGGTGGCGCCTGTGCGCCCGGTCCATATGCCTCAAATCCCCTCACCCGTACATTTGGGCGCGATGAGGCCCATTGCGGCGTCATCCCCAGAGTAAGGAGAAGCTCGACATCATGCGCCTGGGAAAGGAATACGTATTGATCTAAGCGTCTGAAATCCCAGCTTTTCGGCACAGCTTGGAGGTCCGCCCAAGTCACATGCGCGTCCCACAGCCGCCAACTTCCGAACGGTACATTCGGCCATCGAGTTCCGTCGACGCTGCGGTGTATGTGCATGCCAAAAAATCTGCGATCGATCACCTTAGGCGTGGGCCTTAGCACAATGTCCTTAAACTTGTTTGGACCAGAGCCCCAGATCAGAGCTACGGTAATCAGAAAGAGGTGAGCTCGTCGCGAGTGCACAAAATTATAGCTTGTGGATACTCCGCCGAACCTTACCCGTACAAGACATCTGCATTTGGTTGCTGACCGGATGTATCGAAACGTACCCCAAGCATCTGGAGCAGAACTGAACCCAAGAACAAAGGATTCAAGCAGAGATACCGCTTCCAAAGTCGCCTCGGCTCGGACAACAGGCGGAATAACCATTCGAGTCCGCAAGACTGCATCCACTCAGGGGCTTGGGAAATTTTTCCAGAGAGGAAAGCAAAAGCGGCGCCCACGGCAATGATCGGGACAGATATTTGCTCGCGGAACTCGTAAGCCCACACTTCCTGGCGAGGGCATCCGAGAGCAACCAATACGACGCGCGCGCCAGATTTGCGGATATCCTGCGCCAATTGCTGTTTCTCAGCCGCAGACAAGCACCGGAACTTTGAACTCCGTGTTCCAACGATAGATAATGACGAAAATTCTTTCTGCAGTCTTGTGCATAACTTCTGCAAGACCTCATCGGTGCTTCCATAAAGAAAAATGGGGAGGCCTAATCGAGTTGCGTGGGCGCAAACCTGCAGCATCAGGCGAGGCCCATAGACTCGATCTGGAAGATGAATATTGTGCAGCCACTTGAGTGCCCATCGTACGGGCTGCCCATCCGGCACCACGAGATCCAGGCAATTGAGACGATATCTCTGCTGGGCATCTAAGAAACCTGTCATGATCCCGTGAACGGCGAGTGCCGATACTGCCAATCTCTGCTGTGACACTGCCGACGCAGTAACGCGCGCAATCACGGCTTCATAATCCACCGCATTGACAAGCACGCCGAGAACGCTACGCCTGCCATTCTCGATCACGCGGTCGCCGCCATTTCGCACTTCCAGCCTTCAATATTCTGCTTGAAGGCGTCCCTCAGAATGTCGCGGTCCATACAAGAGATGGTGCATTTAGGGTGATGAGATCTGAACTTGCATAATCACTGATGTACCTTATGTGGTCTCGCTTGCAGCTATGGTCAATTGAAAATTCTTCTGGAATGCCATTGGTGCAGGACCCCGCTGATTCCGTAATAACCGCAATGTTCAGAGCGCGTCCCCATGGGCACTCTTTGTTGTAAATGCTTGATTCTGGCATATGCCGCGACTGTGTCTCGATAGCGGCAATAGATTGGCAACAAACCTGTCTATCTTTTTCCAGACGGCCTCTTCATCTACACTCAGCAAACAGTGCGGCGCCGAAAAGTGGCACGAGTCATAACATGGCTTGAACTGGCAGGGGGCGCCCTCAATCCACTGCGACTGGGGATGGATGGGAGCAAAAAGCTGCGGTAGTTGTGGCCCGAAGATGGTGAAGGTTGGAACACCAGTGAGGGCTGCGATGTGGCCGGGTCCGGAGTCATTACCGATGAAGATTGCTGCCCCGCTAACCAGCGTTATAAGTTCCTCTACCGGTCCTGACACCGTAACACTCTCTCGCTGGCGCAGCCAGAAGTCCCGCTGATCCGGATCGCAAAGCACACTCACGTCCCGTTGCTGATCGCGCAGGCGGCGGACGAGTCCTGCATAGCGCTCAAGCGGCCATATCCTCGTCGCTCGTCTCGCTCCAGTATGGATGATGATGAGATCGCGTTCTTTCGGGCGGAGTCGAACTGGACACCGAGCAATATCGAACTCCAGAGCGTTCGCCAGCTGTCGCCAGTGCCAGAAGCGGTGCGCGAGCGTAGATCTCCTCTCTAGAGCGTGCGTCAGCAACACTTGGCTGCCCAGGCGTGGAAATCCAATGCGCCGTTTCGCTCCGCTCAGAGCCATTAACGTATGGTCGCGGGGATCCCGTCTGGCCGACACGGCAACATCAAATTTCTGCGCGCGCAGGTCTCGCACCAGCTGGCCTATTTTCGTCCATGGCCAATGCCAAAGCTCATATTTTCTGTCGAATGCTGTCCACGGTGCTTCGAAAGGATAGACCGTAACGTCTGGCCAGAAATACGCACCAACCTCTATGGCTATGCGCCTAGCAAGGAGGCTGACCTGGTATTGTCTGCTGGCGGCAACAAGAAAGGGGGATGCCAGAGCCAGATCGCCCAGGTGCCACTGTTCGAGGACGAGAAGCTTCATTTGACCTGGTGAGAATGACGAGTTCCGAAATGCCGGATTTGAGACTCGAAATCTACATTACTTTACCGCCACGAGGGGTGTTGAGTACGAAATGCAGGATCAGATCCAGCTTGTTTGAAACAGTGGCTATGTCAAAATACCGACGAGCCACGTCCCTGCCCGCCTCACCAATTCGCCTCCGAAGCTCGGGCGAGGCGAGTGCTTGGTCAATAGCGTCGGCTATTTCGGATGTAGTGGTGGTCGGGGGCACGAGGACGGCACTTCTGCCATGTTCCAGATATCGCGGCACATCGCCCAGAGCGGTACATACGACCACGCGTCCTGAGGCCAAGTACTCGCTGAGCTTGGTTGACAGCCCCGAGCGGCTCCAGATTCCGTCCCGCCGAACGTTCAGCAAGATATTCGATTCCGCAATATGCCTTCGCACCTGGTCGAGCGGTTGAAACCCTTTCATCTCGATAACGCCTTTAAGGCCACGAGCCTCGATACCAGAGCGCACTTCTCGAACGCGGTTCAGGTCACGATTACTCCCCAAGAATGCCGCACGGAATGAGCGGCCGCGCTGCTTGAGTAAAAGGAGCGCATCTAGCAGATGCTCGATCTCATCTTGCTCCCCAAAGCAGCCGGCATAAAGAAGTTTGGGAGGGTTTGTCTTTGGCTCTTGTCCAACTGACCAGTAGTGGCAATCGACAATTGTAGGTATCAGATAAGTGCGGGATTTGCCTGCACAGTGCGAATACTTTCTCTTGAGATACTCTGAAATGACGATGATTGCACTGGCCAGCCGAGGGCAGAAGCGATCAGCCATTCGTGCATTTAGTGCGAGAGCTGTCGAACGCAAAGACCGCTCACGCGTCAATAATTCCTTCCGTTCATCTTCATAAGACTGGATGGTTGGTATGCCTAGGTGCTGCGCGATTTTCGTCAGTGGCCAAGTGTCGTAAAAGGACAAACTGTTGAACCAGAGCACATCGATCGGCCGCGTCCTGTGCCGCTGAACGATTGTCCAAGCCAGGGACAACACCGCTGCCAGCTTGCCAGGCACCGACTTCCACCCGAACTGGCGCTCAATGGATCGTCGCACGTAGTGATACTCAATGGGACCCATGTATCCGGATGCTTTCAACAATTCAGGGGGCGCGATTCCTAATCGGTGTTCATTCAGAAGCGAGACCCGATGCCCGCAAGCCGCTACTGCAGTTGCCAGCATCTTTAGCCGGGCCGTATTACCTCCCCCCTCGGGAAGATCAGCCATGGTGACGAAGGCAATGTCGAGTGGAGATGAGGCGCCCGTCTTCTCGGGGACACGAGTCTCTCGAACATGCATTTGAAGCGAGCTTGTTGTCTGATCGCCAATGATCGGACGCTGAGTTTCAAGCCTGCGCATACGGGGAGTCGGTCCGGTCAGGATTCGCGGAGTGCAACTTTCCTGACCCGCGTGATGCTACGTTGCACCAAACGACAAACAGAACAATGAGGCGCACCGGTATCGCGAGATCGATATGATTTGCTTCCGTTAAGCCATGTATCAGTCCAAAGACGAAAATGCCATAACCGAGGTCCACTTCCGGGGAAGATCTCGATCGGCGCAGATAGCGAAAAAGTGAGATGTAAACCGCGCACGCCAGTAGCAGCCCAACGGTCCCGTAGGAAAAGAATTGTTGTAAGAGATCGTTATGAGCCTGCCAGGCTTCAAATTCTCCAAAAAAGGGAACTACCGACCGGTAGGAATAAAAGCCATGCCCAATCCATGGTCGTTCGGATGCGATTTCCCAGCTCGACGCCCAGATCACAGTGCGGCCTGTCAAGGTCCCTACGGCTGCGGTTTGGGAATACTCCTGTACATAGAAGGACACGAACGGCCAGGAGAGTACCGTCAAGATAATGTGTACGGCCGCAATTTTTAGCCTTCTGCGCCACGCGAGCGAAGCGCGGAAGAAAATGTAAAACACAGCTGCGCCTGAAAAGGCAAGAATGGAAGACTTGCTCAAGGTACGTGTCAAAGAGAAGTCCAAGCTCGCGACCAGCCACCAGTAACTTGCGGTCCGATATCGCAGCGCCAGGTAGATAGCAAGCAGCGCAGCCAGGGCAAATTGGTAGCCGAGAGCGTTGGGATGAAGATAATCTTCCTGGCCCATGCGCAAATCCGGGGTACCGGGCGCGGTCCAGGCAATCAAAGCCACTGCCACAGTTCCCAGAACGAATCCTTTAACGGCCGAGATAGCCACCGTTTCCCCGTCCTCACACGCGAAAAGGACCAGTACAAAGAGCAAATCAGCCGCCAAACCAAGCCAATATCCCGCCGCGCTGGACAGTGACGATGCTTCGGTCCAAAACAGTGACAGTCCTGTAAAGGCGAAGTAAGCAAAACTAAACTTTGCCGGCTTCGGCCATGCCACTTTTATCGGAGAACCAAAAATGAGAGAGGCTAATGTGGCCAACAGCAGCATCGTGCAACTACTCAGAATGGAAAAGGCGGTTCCGTTCTTAGGCTCATCTTGGAAGAACAAATATGTAGTCGCAGTGTTGAGGGCGGAAATCGACCACGCTAGAAAGGATAACGAGAAAACGACCTGGCGCCTCAGAAGACCAGGCCTGGCCATGTTCAGGAACTGAACTTGTTCCATACCGGATAAGGAAAAATACTCAGTCCGACAGCGATACTGCTTCTTCGTAGAGCGGTAATGAGCGTGACCAGGTTCGTGTGGCGCGGAACAAAAGCATAAGTGTTACACAGCCATACAGCACGCGACCTAAAGCAGCCCCTATTGTCCCCATATTGGGTATTAGCACGGCGGCCGTACAGAGAGATAGGGCCCCACCCAGAATGTTCATCCCGGATACGAATCTGACATTCCCCATAGCGAGCAAAGAGTAGTGTGGGACAACGTTCAGCGCCAAAAGTGCGTATGCCACCGACAAGACAACGAAGCTGGGTGCCCCCTCGATGGCAAATTTTGGACCCATCCAGATCGTTAGAATCAACCGTCCACCCCAGATGAGCGGCAGAGCAAGGCCCCCCGTCGTCAGGAGGTTGGCCCAGAGCGCCCAGCGAAATACGTGGCGAAAAGCTCGAAGGTCTCCCGCCTGTTGCCGGGAACTTAGATGCGGTAGAAGAAAGTTAAAGATTGCGGCGCACACGCCGTGAATGGGTTGAGCCGCTTGGACGCATAAGACGTAGATTGCGACCGGACCCGTGCCCAGCAGCATTCCTACAAGGAAGCGGTCTGCATAGGTGAACACCACACCGGCTAGAGCCTGTAACCAACTGAACGACCCGAACTCAAAGACTTCCTTTAGCTCCTCTCGGCGGAAGCTCGGAGTCGGTTTGAAATTGCCCGCTACTTTACGGGCCGTAGCGCACTGGAGCATAAGCGCAACCACAGACCAGAACAAGGTTGCTGCCATGATATCGGCCACACCGTGTCCCAACGCGGCTATTAAGGCTGCCGACCCTGTGACACTCGATCGTAGACAGATGCTGAGCTTAACCGCCGGACCATA
>Ga0126372_10000093_pt1 | contig 23902 bp, 18 predicted proteins | sample PanSoiMetaPlot_6_FD_92762 | JGI IMG/M metagenome (GOLD analysis project Ga0126372, IMG submission 92762) | Tropical forest soil microbial communities from Panama - MetaG Plot_6 | ecosystem: Environmental > Terrestrial > Soil > Tropical forest > Bulk soil | place: Panama | collected 2016-02-17
CCTCCCCCTTTCAGGGGGAGGGAGCTTCCGCTCGCCAAGCTCAGGCAAGGCGGGGTCCATGAGATCAAGGCGGCTTCCTATCGCGATTATCCCGCCGCGCTCGGCTTAGCCCTTGCGGCAGTCGTCGAAGTTGCGGCCAAGGCCAAACGGCGAAGCCTCATTTTGTGGTGCCTCACCAAGAATGCCGCGTTCGAATGGGGACGGCCTTATGGGCCTGGACTTTGTGCGCTCGGACTCGACCCTGCGTGCCTTCTCATCGTCGAGGCGTGGACGGCGCAAGACGCAGCCTGGGCGCTTGAAGAAGGCCTAAAGAGCCGGGCGCTCATCGCAGCGCTCGCACAAATCGAAATCAAGGCGCCGCTCGTCACCCGCCGCCTTGGCCTTGCCGCGCAAGCCGCGAGCACGCCGTGCCTGTTGCTGTCGAGTCATCAGCAAGCAGGGCTTCCCGGAATGCTCACCCGCTGGCGCATCTCCGCCAAGAGGAGCGGGCCTGCATCTTACGATGCGAATGCGCCGGGCCCCGCTTCCTGGCAGCTCACACTCGAGCGCTGCCAGGGCGAAGCGGCGCGCAAAAGTTTCATCGTGGAGTTCAGTCATGAGTCGTTACGTGTCCGTCTTTCTGCCGCATCTTCCCATCGAGCGGCTGAAGCGGGAGAGAGTGGAAAAGGGCGAAGCGCCGTTACCGGATGACCGTCCATTCGCCCTTGTCGGCAGCGAGGAGCGCGGGCTCCGCCTCACTGCTGTCAATGCAGCAAGCCTCAACGAAGGTCTTGGCGAGGGTCTCGGTCTTGCCGATGCGAGAGCCATCTGCCCGCATCTCCTGACTGCGCCTGCCGCCCCCAAGAAGGACGCGGACGCGCTGCTCGCGCTGGCGCGCTGGGCGTCTGCCCGTTACAGCCCGACGCTCAACAGAGACGGCGATGACGGGCTCTGGCTCGATGTTGCTGGCATTCCTCATCTTTTTGGCGGCGAGGCGGCGCTCCTTGCCGATATGTCGGCACGACTCGCACGCGCTGGCTTCAGCGCGCGGCTTGCCATTGCCGATGCTCTAGGAGGGGCTCATGCGCTTGCCCGCTACGCGCCGAGCTCCCCAACCATCGTGCCTCACGGAAAGATCGGGGACGCGCTTCGTTCTCTTCCCGTAGAGTCCTTGCGGCTCGAGCCGGAGATTGCGCTCCTCTTGCGGCGGTTGGGATTGAAGCGCATTGGTCAGCTCTACGATCTGCCGCGCGCGAGCCTCGAGCGGCGGTTCCATTCCAAGGATGTGGCAGAGGCCGTCCTGTTGCGTCTCGATCAGGCGCTCGGGCTTCGCGAGGAGCCGCGCATTCCCCTTCGCGCAATGCCCGACTTTGTGGCGCGGCTTCCTTTCCCTGAGCCTCTCGTCAGCCATGATGGCGTTGCCGGCGCGCTTGCCCATCTTGCCGCAGAGCTTTGCCTGACGTTAACGCGCGTGGCGCGCGGCGCGCGGCGCGTGGCGCTGTGGGTGTGCCGCGCCGATGGCTCATCCACCGTGATCGAGGCGGGCTTGAGCACGCCATCGCGCAAGCCTGAGCATCTCTTGCGTCTGCTCAAGGACAAGATCGAGACGCTCGACGTTGGCTTTGGCGTCGACCTGATGGCGCTGACGGCCCTTGCCACCGACAGACTCGCGCCGGCACAAATCGCGCTCACCGAGGGCGAAGATAAAACGGAGTCGGAGTCTTTGATCGATTGCCTCGCCAATCGCCTTGGTGGCCGCTCCGTGCGTCGACTGGTACCCAAGGCGAGCCATATCCCCGAACTAGCGCAAGCCTTGCGCAGCGCCTTTGCCGGCCCGTCATTTTGGCCCGAGCAGGCCTCCGCCAAGCCACCTCGCCCGCCGCTTCTCTTTCCAAGGCCAGAGCCTGTTGCCGTGCTCGGCGAGATTCCCGAAGGGCCTCCGGCGCGCTTCACCTGGCGGCGCGTGACCCGCCGTGTAGTCAAGTCCGAGGGGCCCGAGCGCATCGCGCCTGAATGGTGGCGCGCATTGAGATCGGGTGGGGGTCTAAAGCCTGACCCCCACCCGAGCCCTCCCCCTTTTAGGGGGAGGGAGTCACCAAGACCGCGCGACTATTACCGCATCGAAGACGAAGATGGGCACCGCTACTGGATCTTCCGCGACGGCCTCTATCAGGAGAGCGCGCTTGGGGTTCCCTCGTGGTATCTGCACGGTGTCTTCGGGTGATGGCCTTGGCGCCGCCCCGCTACGCCGAGCTCGACATCACCACCAACTTCTCCTTCCTGCGCGGCGGCTCGCATCCCGAGGAGCTGGTGGCGACGGCGAAACTGCTCGGTCTCGATGCAATTGCTGTCACCGATAGGAACACGCTCGCCGGCGTGGTACGCGCCCATCTCGCCGCAAAAGAGGTGGGTGGGATCAAGTTCGTCGTCGGCGTGCACCTCGACCTCAAAGATGCTCCAAGCCTGCTCGCTTATCCGACGAATCGCTCGGCTTACGGCAGGCTGTGCCGGCTGCTCACGCTTGGCCAGCGCCGCGCCGAGAAAGGCGAGTGCATTCTTTATCTCGACGACGTCGCAGCACATGCCGAAGGCCTGATCTTCATCATTCTCCCGCCCGATGATTGGATTGTCCCTCACCCTTCGAGACGGCGCTTCGCGCCTCCTCAGGGTGAGGGCAAAAAGATTTTTGCATTCTCTAATCCTCATGCTGAGGAGCGTCCGAAGGACGCGTTTCGAAGCATGCAATCCAAATCTCCAGAATCAGACCTCACTCACTTGCGAGAGTTATTGGCAGCACCTCTCTATCTCGCGGCACGGCACTCTTATCGCGGCAACGATCAGGCTCGCATCGCGGCTCTTGCCGAGCTCGGCAAACGGACCGGCATTCTCATCGTCGCCACCAATGGCGTGCTCTACCACGCCCCGCATCGGCGCGACCTTCAGGACGTGCTCACCGCGATCCGCGAGAAATGCACCGTCGCCGAAGCTGGGCTCCGCCTCGAAGCCAATGCCGAGTGGCACCTCAAATCTGCACACGACATGGCGCGGCTTTTCTCAGGACATGAGGACGCGCTTGCCCGTACCATCGAGATCGCGCAAGCCTGCACCTTCTCCCTCGACGAGCTCAAATACGAGTATCCCGACGAGCCCGTTCCCGAAGGCAAGACGCCGCAGTCGCATCTTGAGGATCTCACTTGGGAAGGCGCGGCCTGGCGCTTTCGCGACGGCATCTCCGATAAAGTACGCGATAAACTGGAAAAAGAGCTCGCGCTGATCGCCGAGCTCGATTACGCACGCTATTTCCTCACCGTCCACGACATCGTCCGCTACGCGCGCTCGCAAGGCATCCTCTGCCAAGGCCGTGGCTCCGCCGCCAACTCTGCCGTCTGCTATTGCCTCGCCATCACCAATGTCGATCCAACCGAGATCGACCTTCTGTTCGAGCGCTTCGTCTCGCCCGAGCGCAAGGAGCCACCCGACATCGACGTCGATTTCGAGCACGAGCGGCGCGAGGAGGTGATCCAATATATCTACGCGCGCTACGGCCGCGACCGCGCAGGACTTGCCGCCACCGTGATCTGCTATCGCGGACGGCTTGCCGTGCGCGAGGTGGGCAAAGCGCTCGGCCTTTCCGAGGACACCGTCGCTGCGCTCGCCACCACCATTTGGGGCTTGAGCAATTCAAGCCTGCCTGAGGAATATGTGCGCCAGGCAGGGCTCGATCCTTCGAACCCGCTGCTTGCCCGCTGCCTCGAGCTCACACATGAGCTGATCGGTTTTCCCCGCCATCTCTCCCAGCATGTCGGCGGCTTCGTGCTGACGCGCGGGCCGCTGTCCGAGGTCGTTCCCATCGGCAATGCCGCCATGGAGGACCGCACCGTCATCGAATGGGACAAGGACGATCTCGACGCGCTTGGCCTCTTGAAGGTCGATGTGCTCGGCCTTGGCATGCTCACCTGCATCCGCAAGGCGTTCGCCTTCTTGCGTGAGCATTACCGCAAGGACATCACGCTCGGCACAGTGCCCCGCGACGATCCCGCGGTGTACGACATGCTGTGCAAGGCGGACTCGATCGGCGTGTTCCAGGTCGAGAGCCGGGCGCAGATGAACATGCTGCCGCGGCTTCGCCCCCGCGTCTTCTACGATCTCGTCATCGAGGTCGCCATCGTGAGGCCCGGGCCGATCCAGGGCGACATGGTTCACCCCTATTTGCGCCGCCGCTGCGGGGATGAGCCTGTCGAGTTCCCCTCGCCCCATCCAGATCATGGTCCTGCCGATGAGCTTCACCAAGTTCTGGGCAAGACCATGGGCGTGCCTCTGTTCCAGGAGCAGGCGATGCGGCTCGCCATGGTGGCGGCGAAATTCTCAGGCCCCGAGGCGAACGAACTCCGCCGTGCCATGGCGACCTTCCGCCGCCGCGGCACCATTGACCGCCTGCGCGAGAAGATGGTCGGCCGTATGACGGAGCGCGGTTATCCGGCAGAGTTCGCCGAGCGCTGCTTCAACCAGATCAAGGGCTTCGGCGAGTATGGTTTCCCCGAGAGTCATGCCGCGAGCTTCGCCCACCTTGTGTATGTCTCGGCCTGGATCAAATGCCATTACCCCACGGCATTTGGCGCGGCGCTGCTCAACTCTCAGCCTATGGGCTTTTATGCACCGGCGCAGATCGTGGCTTGCGCGCGCGCTCATGGCGTCGAGGCGCGCCCGCCCGACGTCAACCACAGTCTGTGGGACTGCACGCTCGCCGAGGCGCGAGACGGCGCCTTTGCGCTGCGTCTTGGGCTTCGCCAGATCGATGGACTGCGCGAGGTCGAGGTGCAGTGCCTCGTCTCGGTGCGCGACGGCATCCCCACCGAGCTGAACCCGCATCTGTTTGCACCACCTCATCCCTCCCCCTGTAAGGTGGAGGACAGCGATGGCCTTCAGCCATCGCTGGGTAGGGATCAGGATGCCACAGACCCCCTCTCCAACCCTCCCCCTTTTAGGGGGAGGGAGAAGTTCAGTGACGTGCGCGACCTCTGGCGGCGGAGCGGCATCGGCAGCGCGAGCATCGAGAAGCTCGCCGCTGCTGACGCCTTCCGCTCCCTTGGGCTCGACCGCCGCCAGGCCCTGTGGGAGGTGCGCGGGCTTCCCAAGGAAAGCTCACCGCCGCTGTTCGACCATGCCGCCACTGCCGAGGCCGGAGACGAGAAGAAGGTGGCGCTGCCCTTGATGCCGTTGTCGGAGCATGTGGTGAATGACTACCGCACGCTCCGCCTCTCGCTCAAAGCCCATCCAATGAGCTTTCTGCGCACACGCGTCGCTGCATCGCGCATTCTCTCTTGCGCCGATCTCAAGCAGACCCGCGACGGCGCGCGCGTGAGCGTCGCTGGCGTCGTGCTGGTGCGCCAGCGCCCTGGCTCGGCCCAGGGCGTGGCGTTCATGACCATCGAGGACGAGACGGGCATCGCCAATGCGGTGATCTGGCCGAAGGTGCTCGAGCGGATGCGCAAGGTGGTGATGGGCGCGCGGCTCGTGGTGGTGAATGGCCGCGTGCAGCGCCATGAGGACATCATCCATGTGGTCGCAGAGCGGCTCGAGGACCGCAGCGACTGGCTCCGCCTCCTAACCGAGAACGGCGAGAACTTAAGCGTCGCGCTTGCCAATGCCGACGAGATCCGCCGGCCCGAGCCTGGACCTTGGCGCAACAAGTCAGATGAGCTTCCTCTTCCCATCGCCCATGGCGATCACGTCAAGCATGCCGGAGGAGAAGATCCCCGCGAGCGCGTGCGTGAGCGTGGCCATCCGCGCTGGCATCCGCGCCATCCGCGCACTGAGCGGATCATCCCGCGCTCCCGCGACTTCCATTAGTCGCAAAGGAGTGAGTGGTCAGCCCGGCGAAAGCCGCTATGCTCCCGGCCATGATGCGCAAGAACATACTTGTTGCCGCGACGCTCGCCTTAGCGTTGGCGCTGGGCGCGCCGGCGCTGCACGCCTTCGAGCAGCCGGAGGCGCCGAGCGGCTTTACGCCGAAGCCACTCGTCAAGGCGAAGCGCCACATGGTCGTTGCTGCACACCCGCTCGCCGCGGAGGCAGGGCTCGCGATTCTGCGCAAAGGTGGCAGCGCAGTCGATGCGGCAATAGCCACGCAAATGGTGCTAAATCTCGTCGAGCCGCAATCTTCGGGCATCGGCGGGGGTGCCTTCATCCTCTATTGGGACCAGGCATCAAAGCAGCTCGCTGGCTTCGATGGACGCGAGACGGCGCCGGCGGCGGCGACGCCCGAACTCTTCCTTGGACCCGACAGAAAACCCCTGCCCCGCGATGCAGCCATGGCGAGCGGACTTTCGGTCGGCGCGCCGGGCGTACTCGCCGCGCTCAAGCTCGCTCATCACAAATATGGCAAGCTCCCTTGGGCGGAATTGTTCCAGCCGGCCATCGCGCTTGCGCGCGAGGGCTTCCCGGTTTCACCTCGCCTCGCCAAGCTGCTCGCCGACACTGGCCCGCAAAGCTTCGCGCCGGAGGCCCGCGCCTATTTCTTCGATGCGCAAGGACGGCCGTGGCCGACTGGCTACAAGCTCGCCAATCCTGCCCTTGCCGATACGCTCGAGATCATCGCGCGCGACGGGCCCAAAGCCTTTTACGAGGGCGATATCGCCCGCGATATCGTCAAAGCGGTGCAGAGCGATCCACGGCAGCCCGGCAAGCTTGCCGCCGAGGATCTGGCAAATTACCGCGCCAAGGAGCGCGATCCGGTTTGCGCCCCATACCGCGCCTATCGCGTGTGTGGTGCCGGACTGCCGTCCTCTGGCGGCGTCACCGTCAGCCAAGTCCTCGATCTGATCGGCCCCTACGATCTAGGCTCCACGCCGCTCGGCGGCGCTGCCGTTCATATTGTCGCCGAAGCCGAGCGCCTCGCCTTCGCCGACCGCGCGCTTTACCTTGCCGATAGCGACTTCGTTTCAGTGCCTCTGAGCGGCCTGCTCGATCCTGGCTATCTCGCCACCCGCCGCGCTTTGATGAACCCCTCCCGCGCGCAAGATCATTTCAGCGCGGGTACGCCGCCCAATCAGCGCCAAGGCGCGTTCGGTCACGACGCCACCGTCGAGAGCGTCGGCACGAGCCAGGTTTCCATCGTCGACGACGCAGGCAATGCCTTCTCGATGACCACGAGCATCGAACAGTCTTTCGGCTCGCGAACCATGGTGCGCGGCTTCCTGCTCAACAATCAGCTGACCGATTTCTCTTTCCTTCCTACTGATGACCAAGGCCGCGAGGTGGCCAATCGTGTCGAGGGTGGCAAGCGGCCGCGGAGCGCAATGGACCCGACCATTGTGTTCGCAAGCGGCGACGGCGCTCTGCGCTACGTGCTTGGTAGCCCTGGTGGGCCTGCCATCATCCTGTTCAACATCAAGACGATCGTCGGGCTAATCGACTGGAGGCTCAACCCCGCCCAAGCCAGCGCGCTTCCGAATTTCGGCAGCACTGAAGGCCCGGTCCTTCTCGAGTCCGGGCCCGGCTTGGACAGACTGGCAGCAGCCTTGACGGACATGGGGCACGACGTGCGCCATGTCGACCTCACCAGCGGAGAACACATCATCGCCATTACGCCGGCCGGGTTCGAAGGCGCGGCTGACCCGCGACGCGAAGGCGTGGCGCTCGGCGATTGATGGCGACCAAGAAGCAATCCATTGCCGTTCGCGGCGCTGGTGTCGTCGGCCTATGGCAAGCGCTCATGCTCGCCCGCGCCGGCCATACCGTCACTCTGTACGAGCGCTCGGCGACGCCCTTCGCCGACGCCTGCAGCATTTTTGCCGGCGCCATGCTCGCGCCCCGGTGCGAGGAGGACCGGGCTGAGACCCTCATCGGCAAGCTGGGAGCGCGCGGCATCGCGCTCTGGCGGGCGACCTATCCCGGCACGGTCGCAAACGGCACGGTGGTCACAGCACTCAATCGCGACCGCGCCGAGCTCGACCGCTTTGCGCGCTTGACGGAAGGTCACCGGCGTCTCTCAGCGGAAGAGCTTGCGACCCTCGAGCCCGCTTTGACGGGCCGCTTTGCCGGCGCGCTCTATTATCCCGACGAAGCCCATCTCGCGACCGAGCAAGCCTTGCACTTCCTGCTCGATCAGGTCCAGCAGGCAGGAGTGGCTTTGCGTTTCGGTGAGAGCGAATTTCCGAGACAGGCGGACATCGTCATCGACTGCCGCGGTCTCGCCGCCAGAGACTCATTGCCGACGCTTCGCGGCGTGCGCGGCGAGCGGATCGTGATCAAAAGCCCCGATGTCGGCCTGTCGCGTCCCATACGCCTCCTGCATCCGCGCTTTCCGCTCTATGTCGTGCCCTGGGGCGATGGCCTTTACATGATTGGCGCCACGGTGATCGAGAGCGAAGAGACCGGACCCATCACACTCCGCTCGGCGCTCGATCTGCTTTCAGCAGCCTACGCGCTCGATCCGGCCTTCGCTGAGGCCGAGATTGTGCGGCAGGGCGCTAGCGCCAGGCCCGCCTTCCCCGACAATCGGCCTAGGATTATTGCCTCGAAGGGCTATATCTACGTCAACGGCCTCTACCGGAACGGCTTTCTTCTTGCGCCGGCCCTGGCCGAGCTTGTTCAGAGCTATATCGAAACCGGCGCCATCGACCCGGAGGTATTTCTTGAAGGTGCTGCTCAACGGTGAGCCTTTCGCCACTGAGGCTGCGACGCTCGGCGAGCTCTGCGCTAACCTCGGCTTTGCGGAGGCTAAGATCGCGACCGCGGTGAACGGGAGCTTCATTCCTGCGAGCACCCGCGCCGCGACTCAATTGGCGCCTGCCGACGAGATCGAGATCGTAGCGCCGAGGCAAGGCGGCTGATGCTGACGCTTTACGGCAAGAACTTCACTTCGCGGCTCCTGCTCGGGACGGCGCAATATCCCTCGCCGGAAGATCTGAAGCACGCAGTCGAAGCGTCGGGCGCGGAGATCGTCACCGTCTCGCTGCGGCGGGAATCGGCGCGGGCGCGCACAGGTCAGGGCTTCTGGGCGTTGATCGAGGAGCTCGGCTGTCGCGTGCTCGCCAATACTGCCGGCTGCCATACCGCCAAGGAGGCGATCGCCACGGCAGAGATGGCGCGCGAACTGTTCGGCACGAGTTGGATCAAGCTTGAAGTGATTGCCAATGACGACACCTTGCAGCCTGATCTGTTCGGCCTGGTCGAGGCGGCGCGAGTGTTATCGGCCGATGGCTTCGAGGTTCTGCCCTACACGACCGAGGACTTGAGCGCGGCAGAGCGCCTGGTTGCCGCCGGCTGCAACGTCCTCATGCCCTGGGCGGCGCCCATCGGCTCCGCGCGCGGGTTGATCAACAAGGACGCGCTTAAGACGCTTCGCGCTTATTTCTCCGACATTCCGCTCATCGTCGATGCCGGTATCGGCGCGCCCTCCCACGCGGCAGAGGTCATGGAGATGGGCTACGATGGCGTGCTGTTGAACACCGCGGTGGCAAGAGCGGGTGATCCCCCCAAGATGGCCGAGGCCTTTGCCAAGGCGATAGAGGCGGGGCGGCTTGCTTTCGAGGCAGGACTGATCGAGCCCCGCGACATGGCCGCACCCTCGACGCCTGTGGCTGGCACCCCATTCTTCAAGATCGACCACGCCTCCTGACGGCGTGGTCGCGCTCGGGTGCCCTCTTGCTCAGCCTCGACCCGTTCTACCCCATCGTTCCCGACAAGGATTGGCTCGCCAGGCTCCTGCCCGTCGGCATTAAGCTCGTGCAGCTTCGTTTAAAGGACAAGGGTCCCGAGATTATCCGTGCGGAGATTGAGAATGCGGTTGCGCTCTGCGCTACCTATCGCTGTCAGATCGTCGTCAACGACTATTGGCAGGAGGCAATCGACGCCGGCGCAAGCTTCGTTCACCTCGGGCAGGGGGATCTGGCCGACGCCGACCTCCCGGCCATCAGGCGGGCCAAGATCAAGATTGGCGTCAGCACGCATAGCCACGTCGACTTGGATAGGGCGCTTGCAGCCGAGGCCGATTATGTCGCGCTCGGTCCCATCTACGCCACGACGCTGAAGGCCATGCCGTGGAGCCCGCAGGGCCTGCCTCGACTCGCCGAATGGCGGTCGCTCATCAACTGCCCGCTTGTGGCGATTGGCGGTATCACGGCCGAGAGGGCGCCGGTGGTGCTTGCCGCGGGCGCCGACTCAGTCGCTGTCGTCAGCGACCTTGTAACAAGCCAAGATCCTGAGGTACGGGCACAAAATTGGCTCGCCGCGACGGCACCGTGGCGCACTTTGTCCACAGAGCTTCCACAGGGGAATGGGACTTGACCCCGGACCCACCGTCCGAGGATCATGAGGCTTGGGTGGACGGGCGGCCTGCGAGGGGCTTTATGACCTATCGTCTCGATCCGGCAATGCCGATGAGCGAGGCCCTAAGGGAGGTGGCCTTCGCCGAGCTTGAGATCGCTCACGGCGCGCTTTCTGCCCCTCCTGAGCGCCATAGCGGCGTGCACAGTGCACGCAAATGTCTGAAGCGGCTGCGCTCTCTGCTCCTCCTTGCCAGACCCGGCATGCCCGAGCCGGCGTTCGCCGATTTGACCGACAGGCTCACAACGATTGCTCGTGGCCTCGCACCTGCGCGCGACGCGCACGCCCTCATCGACGCGGTCGACAAGCTTCATCGCGAGACTGGCGCCGGTCCCGGCCTAGGTCCAATCCATTCTATGCGGGCATGGCTGGAAAAGCGACGCCACGCCGCAGAGCAGAATCTTGAGCGGAGCACTGCGTCGGATGCGATGCGCGGCCTACTTGAGTTGAGGCCTACCTTCGCCGGACTTGCGGTTTACCCCGACGACTTCCGTTCGCTCGCCAAGGGCCTGCGGCTTTGCTACCGCAACACCCGTAACGCCTTCCGGCATGGCTCTATCAGCGATCGGGACGAGGATCTGCACGACTGGCGGAAGGGCGTGCAGCATCACTGGCGGCAGATGCAGTTGCTTGCCCCTTGCTTTCCGTCCGAGCTTACCGCGCGGGCCGAGGCTGCGCGCACGCTGTCGCAGGTTCTCGGGGACGACCACGACATCTCCCTGCTCATCCGGATTATTTCCACGCCAACCATGACCTTTGGAAACCAGGAAGAGACGGCCGACTTTCTCAAGCGCTGCCGCAAACGTCACAAGGCGCTCAGGAAAGAGGCGAGCAGGCAAGGCGAGTTGCTCTTTGCCGAAAGATCGCGTCCGTTCGCCGAGCGCATCGCCGCCTATTGGTCGATTGCCGCAGGGGTTGCCGCCAAGGCCGCCGAAGTGCGGGTCGACAATGTCGTGGCGTTTGGCGAGGTGCGCACTCCGCGCGCGAGCTAGCACTTAGATCCCGCGGGCATCACGCCAAGCCTGAAACATCAGCACGGTCCACAACGAGGCATGACAGTTGCGGCGTCCGTCGAGGTGTTCTCGCCATCGGGCAACGATCGGCTCCGGATCGAGCAACCCGCCAGCGGCGAGGCGCTTCTCGGACAAGAGCTCCCCGGCCCAAGGCCTGAGCGGGCCCCTGAGCCAGCTCGCAATGGGAATGGCGAAGCCGGACTTGGGCCTCTCGACCAACTGCTTCGGCACATGGCGGTAAAGCACTTGCCGCAGCAGCCATTTGCCTTTACCGCGCCGCAGCTTGAAGCGCTGCGGCAGGCGCCACGAGAATTCGACCACACGATGATCGAGAATCGGCACGCGCACCTCGAGCGCAACCGCCATGCTCGCACGATCAACCTTGGTGAGGATGTCATCGGGCAGATAGGTCACCGTGTCGAGATATTGCATGCGGTCGAGTGCGTCGGGCAGAACCTTGGGGACCGAAGGATCGAAGATCGGACCTTGCGACTCACGCCCTTGGCTCACGATCCTCTCAGGTCGATCCCACGCGCTGACCAGGCTGCGATAGGCGCCTTTGCCGCCCTCTCGCAGCATGCTCGCGGCTTTGAGCATCTTATCGCCCGCAAGTGACGGGCGGCGTCGCGCCGGAAGCACGCTGAACAAGCGGTCCCACAAAGACGGCCCTGCAAGGCTTAGGCCGCAGGCGAGCCCGCGGCCTAAGCCTTCCGGCAGCCGCGCCAAGGCATGCGCGAACCGGTGCCGCGTGTAGCCAGCGAACAACTCGTCGCCGCCGTCTCCCGACAGTGCGACGGTAACGTGCTGGCGCGTGAGCTTCGACAGAAGGTAGGTCGGCACTTGTGAGGAATCGGCGAAGGGCTCGTCGTAGATCGCGGGAAGCTCAGGAATGACGTCTTGCGCCTCGCGCGGCGAGACGTAGAGCTCGGTGTGCTCGGTGCCGAGATGGCGTGCGACGGACTTAGCGTGCGGCGCCTCGTCATAGCCCTTCTCGTTGAAGCCGATCGAATAGGTTCGCACCGCGGCGTTGCTCTTCGTCCGCATCATCGCGGCGACGGTCGAAGAGTCGATACCGCCTGATAGGAACGCGCCGAGCGGCACGTCCGACACGAGACGCCGCTTCACCGCATCGCCGAGCAGAGCTTCGAGCGCGTTCGCAGCTTCTTCATCGCTCACATCGAGAGGCGTGTTTTTCCCGCGCTGAGCAACATCATCGAGACTCCAGTAAGCCCAGGCCTCGCTTCGCCCGTCAGCCTCGATAGTTGCACCATGACCCGGCGTGAGCTTTTCGATGCCGCGATAGATTGAATGCGGAGATGGCACGTAAGCTAATCTGAGATAGGACACGAGCGCATCGCAATTGAGCTCGGGCCGCCAGCCGGGCAGCCCCTCGAAGGCCTTGAGTTCTGAGGCAAAAACAACGCGCCCGTTCTGCCTGCCCCAATAGAGCGGCTTGATGCCGAGGCGATCGCGCACGAGGCTCAGGCGCCGATCCTTGCGGTCCCACACCGCAAACACGAACATGCCGATAAGCCGCTCGACCGTCTCGCGCACGCCCCATTCGGCAATCGCCTCGATGATGACTTCAGTGTCGGAATGGCCCCTGAAGCGATGACCGAGCGCTTCGAGCTCCGGCCTGAGTTCGGCGGAGCTGTAGCTCTCGCCGTTATAGGTGATGACGTAGCGGCCGCAGGCGGACGCCATCGGTTGCGCGCCGGCCGGGGACAAGTCGATGATGGAAAGCCGGGTGTGGCCGAAGCCGATACCCGCATCCGCATCGACGAAGACGCCTCGCGCATCAGGCCCTCGATGAGCGAGCTTCGCCGCCATGGCGCCGGCAATCGCTTCGAGCTCCTGCGTGCCTGGGCGACGCTCTAGCTCGAGGAAGCCGGCGATGCCGCACATGAGATCACACCCTTATCTCCATGCCATCATAGGAGACTTCCCAGCCGGCCGCCTCGACCGCCGCGCGCTCGCGCGAGTTTTCGCGCAACGCCGGATTGGAGTTGTTGATGTGAATGTAGATCTTGCGGCCAACGTCGAGCGGCGCGAATTGTTCGAGGCTGCCATCCTTTCCAGACATGTTCATATGGCCGATGCGCTCCCCCGTCTTGTTGAGCAGGCCTTGAGCGATCATCTCGTCGTTGGTGTAGAGCGTGCCGTCGAAGAAAAGGAGCGGCGCGCCTGCAAGCCGGGTGCGGAGCGCATCGTCGAGTTTTGCGCAGCCCGGAATGAAATAGAAGTGGTGCCGGCTCGCTGTGTCCGTCACCTTCAGGCCAACCGTATCGCCTTCCTTGGTCCCGAGACTGGCGCCTGTGGTTGCATCCTCAAGATAGAGAGCGACCTTGCCTGGCACGGCAAAGGCCTCGACTCCGATCCCGACGGGACCGGCGGGCCCTTCGACCGCAAATGGGCGGTTAAGCCCCATAGTGACGCGCTTCACGAGTTTCGGATCGAGCACGTTGAAGATGTTGTTCGAGGCCAGCACGTCGAGCACGCGGGTAGTACCATAGATGGTGAAGGGCTGCCCCTCGCGGAGCGTGAGCAGGCCAGCGATCGCATCGACATCGCCGTTGGTCAGCACCACGGCCTTGATCGGGCTGTTGCGCGGGCTCCCTTGCGGGTTGGGTTGAAGCGCTGGCGTGTCGTTGATTTGCTGCCTGAGGTCGGGGGCAGCGTTAAGCAGGACCCATTGGCGCCCGTCGGCGCTGACCGCGATTGAGGCTTGGGTGCGTGGACTAAGCCCCGCTACGCCTTTGCGCACATCGGCCGAGTTGCGGCCGTTGCAATTCCACTGCGGGAAGCCGCCGCCGGCCGCTGAACCGAGAACCTTGATCACCATGGCGCCGGGTCAGATGGCGGCGGGCCAAGGGCTTCGTCAAGGCCAAAAACGGTCCAATCTTAAGGCGGAAGCCATTTCCTCAGTTGTCGCGAGGCTACCAGGAGAACGTACCCTGGAATTTCAAAGCGCCGTCCGAGGTAGCGTCCGTCAGCCCGAACTGCACGCCGACATTGAACGAAAGTTCGAGGTTAGGAGAACCGGCCGCTCTGTTGTCGTTTTCACCGCCTTCATTCTTGGCTTCATCCTCGCCGCCGACCGGCTTCCAGAACAAGGTCGGGCCGATGCTGTGGTTCTGGTCGTTGAAGGACCCGGCGTGTGAAAGATCTTCCATCTGACCGAACATCTCGACGCCAACGCCCCAATGCTTGGCGAAGTCGTACTCTGCGCGCCAGCCATAGTCGAAGCCGAACCCATCCTGGTTGCGATTTTCGCCGACCTGAGTGGAAAAGATCGGATTGAGCGTAATGAGCAGCTTGCCGCTCGCCAATTCGACAATGGGACCGAAACCGAACTCATCGGGATCGCCGCCGCGGGTGGCAAACCCGTATTCTGTTTGAATGGCCATGGCGATGCCATCGCCCCGGCGCTTCATGAACTCATATTGAAGGCCGAGCTCGACCGAACTCAGATTGAAGTCCTGGTCGACCGGCTCGTCGGCCGAGATTGTGGCTGAGAACAGCCAACGATCGGTGAGGCCGTACTCGAACTCAAGGTCGTGGCTCTGCCGGAGCGGCCCTTCTTCCTCGTCTCCGCCGCCCTCGTCCGCTTGGTCGCCCTCGGTCGCGTTGCTCATCGAGATCCCCCAATGCACCGCGCCGCGATACTCGAGCTCCTTCGCGCCTTTCTCGACACCTGCTTCCTGGATTTCGAACTCAGCCTGCGCGGGTGTTACAGTGCCGAGGGCAAGCCCAGCCGTCGTTAGCATCAAGGCCGCAGCCGTCAACGCCAAATACCTCATGCTGCGCAAAGCGCATGGATAATGTCGCAAGAGCCGCCCCCCGGATTAAGCCCTGCTAAGTACGAGTCTTTTATTCTCGAAGATTAGCAAATGTCCCCGGGCAGCTCTGGCAAAAATAATGCCTTTATTCCCGGCATTACGGACAGCCGACCGCCTCCGATGACGCGAACATGAAAAAGACCTGACCCCAAGATGAAAAACCATGACATGGGCCCCAGGACACCCCCAAGCTTTCAGCAAAGTGCTGTATAGAGGGGTCAGCAATCGGCCAAGGCGTGGATCGCCTCTCTTCGCCACGCGGGAGGAATGCTGCTGCTTTTCTGGCATTTCGGGCCAGGGCGGTTCTAAGAACCTTCCATGCGTTACCAGACCAAGCTCCTCATCACCGCAGGATTGCTTCTCGCCATGTCGCTCTCAGCTGCGGCACTCGCTTATTGGGGCGTTGCCCAGTCGCATAGCTATCTTCTGCGGTCGCGCATCGCCCATCAGGAGCTCGAACGGCAGTTGCAGCTTTCGCGCCACAGCCAACAACTGTTCAAGGCGTGGACCGATACACTGCTCACCGGTATCAGCGATCGACCGCTCGGAGCCGCCTATCTGCACAAGGTCATCGAATCTGACCTGTCGGAGCTCGAGCAGCTCACCAAGAGCGAGCTCGATATGGTCGGACCGGAGGAGCGCAAGTCCGAATCGGTCGAGCTCGATCGGCTCAATCAGATCAAGCAGGAGTTTCAGCACACTCTCGATCAGCTTGGCGAAGTCGAGCAAGTGCGCAGCCGCGGCCGGCCGGACATCGCCTGGCAAAGACTGACTGATTTGCTCAAGGGCGGCATCGATAAGAAGCTTAACGAGCTCATCGAGGTTGGCGTCGCCGACGAGACCGCCGAGGTGCTTAGGATCGACGCCGACGCCGCGCAGTTGTTAAGCCGGCTCGAGCATATCAGTCAGATTCACGCGGTGCTCGCCATTCTCGCCACTCTTGCGCTCGTGATGGTTCTGTTGCGCGGTCTGCGTGCACCGCTTGCCGAGCTGCTGCGAGGCACGAGCAAGCTTGCCGAAGGCGATCTCTCCCACCGCATCTCGGTGTCGGGACGCGACGAGTTCGCCGAGCTCGGGCAAAGCTTCAACCGCATGGCCGACGATTTGCAGGCGCACCAGAAGGCCTTGCAGGATGCTCACGACAATCTCGAGACAATCGTCGCTGAGCGCACCGAGGAGCTCCGGAGGGCCAACGAATCCTTACGTGAGGTCGACGAGGCCCGCCGCGGTTTTTTCGTCGATATCAGTCACGAGCTGCGCACCCCACTCACAGTCATCCGCGGCGAGGGTGAGATAGCGCTGCGCGGATCGAACAAGAAGGTCGCTGCCTATAGACAGTCGATCGAGCGCATCGTCGAGCAGGCGAAGCACCTCTCAGTGCTGGTCAACGATCTTCTCTTCGTTGCCCGCCAAGGAGCCGGCGCAGCGCGGCTCAACTTGCAATCTATCGACTTGAGCGAGTTGCTCCAGAAGGTCTGCGGCGACGCCAAGGTGATCGCGCACGAGAAGTCCGTGGATATCGCCTTTGCTAACGGCAGCGCCCACGACATGGTGCGCGGCGACCCGGCCCGGCTTAGGCAACTTTTCCTCGTGCTTCTTGATAATGCCGTGCGTTACTCCAAATCAGACAGCGAGGTGAAGGTCGAGATCGGCAAAAGCGGGGGCGAGGTGACCGTACGCGTCTCGGACCATGGCATTGGCATTCCGCCGGAGGAGCTTGAGCGAATTTTCGAGCGTTTCCGCCGTGGCGGAAATGCTGCCGCCATGAACGAGGAAGGCTTGGGTCTCGGCCTGCCGGTCGCTAAGGCTATTGTCGAGGCCCACAAGGGAAGGATCGAGATGGCCAGTCGCGTCGGCGAAGGAACGACGGTCACTGTCGCCCTTCCGGCCGAGGCCGCGGAGGCATCCCGGTGAACGTGCTCCTGGTCGAAGACGAGCCGCGCGTCGCAGACTTCATCGACCGCGGCCTGCGTGCGGAGAATCACGGGGTGACCGTCGCCTCCACAGGCAGCGAAGGCGTCGATCTTGCCAAGACTGGCGAGTTCGACGTCATCGTCTTGGACCTGATGCTTCCCGACATGCATGGCTACGACGTGTGCCAGCGGCTCAGGCTCGAGGGCGACCACACGCCGATCCTGATGCTGACGGCGATGGACGCACTCGAGGACAAGATTAAAGGTCTAAAGGTTGGAGCCGACGACTACCTCACCAAGCCATTCGATTTCGATGAGCTGCTTGCCCGCATCGAGGCGCTGGTCCGCCGCTCGCACAATTTCGCGCCAAGTTCGAACGTCCTCCGGGTTGCCGATCTGGTGCTCGACCGCGAGGCTCTCGAGGTCAGGCGCGGCGACGAAACCATCAAGCTCACCGCGAAGGAGCTGGCCATCCTCGAGCTTCTAATGAGCGCGCCGGGCCGCGTCTTCTCCCGGACGCGCATTCTCAACCAGGTGTGGGGCTATAGCGAGGATCCTCTCACCAATGTCGTCGATGTTTATATCGCGCGGCTCCGCCGCAAGATCGACACGCCGGACCGCGAGCCCCTGCTCGAAACCGTGCGCGGCCATGGATATAGGCTGAAGGCGCCCAGTTGATGTGGCATCGGGCTCGGGAAGTTTTGCCAAGACGCCTGCTTGGACCGCGCCGATCCGACTGTGGAACCTTGCTAACTCTGCCGGGATCGTTAGATTATGCCAGCCACTCTCGCCTATTACGCGCTATCACATCTTCCGGGCCTCGTCGGAGAATCACGGCGACGTTTGCCGCGCTCGCGGCGGCAGAGCTAGCCTGCGCCTCCCCTGGCAGTCCCATGCAACTCGGTTAGTGCCATAACAACGTGGAGGAACGCCCGTTGCGATCAGGTCTGTTAGCTTACTTGCTCTGCGCCGTCGCGGCCCTCGGCTTCAGCCAGCCGGCGAACGCGGCGAACAAGGTCAAGGTCGGTGTTCTCAAATTCGGCACCGTGAGCTGGGTGCTCGACACCATCCACGCCAACGGCCTTGACAAGGCCGAAGGCATCGAGCTCGACATCGAGCCTCTGGCGAGCACGCAAGCGACCACCGTTGGCTTGCAAGGCGGCTCGGTCGATGTCATCGCCACCGACTGGCTGTGGGTTTCGCGCGAGCGAAGCGGCGGCGCCGATTTCACGTTCTCTCCCTTCACCACCGCGCTCGGCGCCATCATGGTGCCCCCCAACTCTCCCATCAAGACCCTCACCGATCTCAAAGGCAAACGGCTCGGCGTAGCTGGCGGCCCTCTCGACAAGAGCTGGCTGCTACTCGGGGCCTACGCGCTCCGGACCGCCAATGTCGATCTGCGGACCGAGACCAAGCAGGAATACGGCGCGCCGCCGCTGCTCAACGAGAGGGCGAAGCAGGGCGAGATCGACGCCGTCCTCACCTTCTGGCCTTATGCCGCGCGGCTCGAAACCGACGGCTTCAGCCAACTGATCGGCGTCGAGGACGTGGTGCGCGAGCTCGGCGCCAAGGGCGAGGTGGCCATGGTCGGCTATGTGTTCAGCGAGAGCTGGGCCAAGGACAATCTTGATGCGGTCCAAGGGTTTCTCCGCGCAGCGGCCAAGGCAGACGAACTTTTGGCGACATCTGACAAGGAATGGGACAGACTGAAGCCGCTCATGAGCGAGGACGATCCTAATTTCACCGACACGACGTTCGAGGCGCTCAGACGCCGCTATCGCGAAGGAATCCCAGAACGTTCCTCCGCCGATAACGAGGCTGACGCCAAGATTCTCTATCAGTTTCTGCGCGAGCTTGGCGGAGAGAAGCTCGTTGGGCCTGGCACCGAGCTTGCGCCTGGCACGTTCTGGCATGGTAGCAAGTCATGAGCATCACCTTCGCCCGCCCGGATGCTGCGCAAGGCGTGCGCCTGTTTCGTGGACCGTTGGTATCGATCATCTCGGTCGCGGGCTTCCTCCTCGTTTGGTTCGTGGCGGCAGAGATTGCGCAGAGCAGGCTCCTACCGGGACCCGGCGCGGTGCTCAACTACATCTATGACGAGACCCTGCACGGCGATCTCCTGACCGAACTCGGCATCACCTTGTGGCGGGTGGCCGCTTCCTTCGTGGTGGCGATGGCCATCGGCAGCGTGATCGGCCTCGCCATGGGGCAAATGCCTGCGCTCGACCGCGCGCTCGATCCTTGGCTGATAGTGCTGCTGAACCTGCCTGCCCTTGTGATCATCATCCTTGCCTATGTGTGGTTCGGACTTAACGAGGCCGCAGCCATTGGCGCAGTGGCGCTGAACAAGATCCCCAATGTTATCGTGACTTTGCGCGAAGGCGCTCGCGCGCTCGATCCAGGTCTCGACGAAATGGCGCGCGCCTATCGGCTCACGCCGATGAGCAAACTGCGCAATGTCACCCTGCCGCAGCTTCAGCCCTATTTCGCCGCGGCATCGCGCTCCGGCATCTCGCTGATCTGGAAGATCGTGCTGGTCGTCGAGCTCCTCGGCCGGCCGAACGGCGTCGGCTTCGAGCTTCATCTCAACTTTCAGCTGTTCAACGTAACTGCGATCCTCGGTTATACGCTTGCCTTCGTGGCCGTCATGCTCGCCATCGAATATTTCCTGGTGCAACCCATTGAACGATATTCAACGCGCTGGCGTAACAAGCCGGTTTGAGATCCGCATCGAGGAGAAGACCTATGTCGGTGCCGACGGCACGCTGGTGCCGGCGATCCGTGACTTCGTGCTCGACGTCGAGCCGGAGAGCATGACGGTGCTGATGGGCCCCTCGGGCTGCGGCAAGACCACTCTGTTGCGCATCGTGGCCGGCCTCGACGACCGCTATTCGGGCGACGTCGGCATCCCCCCGGACACCCGCATCGGTCTGATGTTTCAGGAGCCACGCCTCCTGCCCTGGCGCACCGTGCGGCAGAATATCGAGCTGGTCGCGGCGCCTGGCTTCGGGCCCACGGACTTGGAGCGCCTGGCGCACGCCGTCGGCATCGCGGACATGCTCCCCCGTTACCCTCAAGAGCTTTCGCTCGGCTTGGCGCGGCGCGTTGCGCTTGCTCGCGCTTTCGCCACCAAGCCTGACCTCCTGCTTCTCGACGAGCCGTTCGTCTCGCTCGATGAGCGCACCGCGGACCGCTTGCGGAAGCTCTTGCTCGAAGTGTGGTCCGCGCGCCCAACCACGGCGATCCTCGTCACCCACAATGCCCGCGAGGCGATGATGCTCGCCGATCAGCTGGTGCTGCTTGCGCCGCGGCCCACACATGTTGTCGCGATCGAGACCATCGCCATTCCGCAGGCCGATCGAGACAGCGAGGTGGTCGAATCAATTTACGCCGACCTGCTGCGGCGTTATCCCGCCAATTTCGCGATAGGCTAGATCGTCGGCCAATTCTCACTAGGAGGCTAGCGAGAGCCCTCTAGGTCGGTTGTACGCAAACTGCCCGAGCGTTGGCGGGATTACACTTAGCCGACGTCGAAAATGCTCGAGCGGATCCAGGGGAGCAGGCGCGGTTCTGGTCCATTCGGATCTCGCACATTTCCCTGCGGCCGGAGAGATCGTGATCTTCGATCGCAGTGACGAAGCGCCCATCGAGGACCGGCGCTCGATCCAGGAGAAGTTCTGATCCTGCCAAACTGGCATTGAAGAACCTCAGGAATTGGGTTCGTTTTGCAATCTAGCCGGGAGAGCCTTCCTCCTGGATGAACTCACCAAACGTCGACTCGGAGCTAGTGGTCGGAACGTTGCCATCGGAACTTTCTGGGGCACCCCATAGACGGCCAATGTCCTCCCGCCAGATCTCGATCCGTGCTCGCGATTGGGAGGGTGGCGCTGGCTGAGATGCCCGAGGAGGCATCCATGGCGTGCAGAGACACTCAATCTCAGAGGTCTCCCAATGAAGGACAGGCCGTTCTAGCCAATCTCTTCCCACGAGTCGCCGGCCAGGCGACGACGTCACTTGGACGCGTAAGGGCACATTAGGATCGATTGCTGGTGCGGGTGATCCACCAGGCCCTACGATCCAGGCCTTGCTAATCGCACGTCCGAGACTCTCACGCGCTCTCTGGGCGTCGTGATCCAACAGGGTCGTTGCCTTAGTAAGCGAAAGCCAACTCACTGCCAGTCGCTCCATTAGCAGGGCAAGCGCATGTTACTCTGACTGCTCCGCGATTATCGCGAGCTAGTGGTTGATCTTCCCCGGCGCTTAGCTGGTGTTCGCCGCGCTGCGGCTCGACCGACTTTACGCGCTTTGCAGGCAGGCTTCGCTGCGAGCGCTCTGTCCGCAGAGGCACGGCGAGGTCAAGAGCTGGTCAGCCAAGTCACGATCAAGCACATGTCGTATGCGCACTTTGCCATCGCACCTAACGCGAGACCTGATGCGAGCGCGAGTGCTAGCAGCGCCATGTTTCTCGTGATTAAGTTGCCCACGCGCACAGCGTACAGGCCCACTCCTAACAAGTTCTTAGAAAACCCTGCGGCTCACCCGCCATCGCCCGATAGTGGGTAGGTGAGGTACGCCGCGAAACTGTCGGCGGGCCGGTGCGGCTATCGGCTTCGAGCGTCTTTAACCGCTCTGCAAGAGTTTGAGGCCAGGCTTTGGTGTATGCCACTCGCAGAGGAAATCGATGCAGAACCTAGCGCGAATGGGCAAGTCCGGCGGCGATTCCGAGTCTTTCTGGCCAATCTGGCCATTGCTTTAGGTTGGGCACTAAAACGCTCCTGCAAAGGATGCGCACACCGACTATTCACCACCGCTAGGTGGCTCGTTCCCGAGGCCCAACGCTTTCTTGTCCACCGCTCCGGAGACAACCACCATTGGCGCATAAGCATCCTTCTGGGCCACGAACAAAGCCGTAGAGTCGCCGCGGGCTTCCTAATCGTGCTGGTCCTCTTGGGATCTCTTGACCTTGCGACGCGGGCCACGGCAATAAGCACCCAGCCCGCTTTAGGAAGGTCAGCGTTTCAGTATGGATCCCTCGGCGAATCTTCCGAAACGATGCAGGAATTTGGTTCACGACCCGCTCCCGTCTCGGCAACGCAGAGCGAACGAGTTCCATTGCCCACAAGAAAACCCCAGCGTCTCCACAAAGTCCCGACCGAAAAGGAAGTGAACGCAGTCACTCAAAAAAGAATGGCTCAGCAAAAAGGCGCAAGGAAACGGATACGCTGAGCGCCACCCCTCTCAAAACATTGCGCATGTAAGGGGCCATTGGCACCTTATCGCAATGCGGTCATGACACCAATTGTTTGTCGTGACCCCCTTGGCTCCGCACCTGCGCTCAACGTTCGCTTACCAAGCGCCTCACATAAGGCTGGACGGCTTGTTTCGCTTCTTCGACTGTCTCGGCTCTCTTGAGTAAAATGCCTAAGGCTTTAAAGGAGTGAAGAAGCTCGTAGGCGATAAACTCTAGTTGGCCCTCGACTGTGGTTGCATCCTCTTGGTGAGAGCTGCACCAATCGCAGAGCCTTTTAAGGGCTTCTGGCTTCCAGTCGGGCACTCCACAATTAATCTTGAGGCTATCAAGTAGACCTTGCGCCTGCTGTGGCGTCCAATCGCCGTCTAGGAGTGTCATTTCGCGTCCCACGCTCTCCCCGCTCGAACTCATGTGTCACCTCTCCACGGTTCGATCGTCCCTGATCGGTTTTCGGCAGGGGGCGTCGGTGGCGATGAATACAGATTTGATGGTGAGGGCTGGTCTGACCCGGAATGCAACTCCGATTCATGGGAGTTTGGCGTTGGCCGTAGCGCATTCGCATTGGAGTCGGAGGCGCTATTTCCGTGACGTGTGCCAAGATCATTTTTCGAGCAGTTTGCAACCTTTGGTTTCGCTGCCTCCGCCGGGGCGAAATTGGCGTGAGCGTCCTGCTCAACCACGATGCAGCCTTGCCCCTTTACAGCGGCCCAACGCGGTGATGAGCGCCACTCGCCGGGCGTTGTTGCCTTTGGCTTGGACCCTTCATCGGTGGTACCTCCATATGGCACCAAGGGTTTCGGTGCATTGCCCGCCTCAGACGTATAGCCCACCGGAGGGGGTAGAGGTGCGCGCGCAATCCGCGCCGAAGGCTCATAGACCATTCGACTGCTCGCAGGGGAGTAGACCGCCGTGGGCTCCGAACACGAAATTAAACCCATCCCGACAGCCGTTGTGGCCGTAACAATAAGCACCTTTCGCACTGAGTTCTCCGGGCGCCTGGTCTGAGCCAATGGAAAGCTATGCCGGAGGAGTTACTGAATTTCTAACCAAAGGTGGGGCTACTGACGGGTCTATTCGACCAACGGAGGGTTCAACGCGCTGCCAATCTGATCGAGCTTTACAGCCGATTTCCCAAAACCGTTGTGCGGTTATACGCACCAGAGGTTCAAGCCCACCCTCTCCGAATTCCTAAGCAGCGTAAATTTCGTGGAGCCGCGCATGGGAAACGCGCCGCAAACGGACGACACGGCGATCGGTTAAAGAGTCCGTACGGACCCCCGTCGGGTCGTTTCCACTTGGCACTACTGATGAGCCGGAGCACACGTCCCATTCTCAAGACGAACGGTACCCTCGGGACATGGTGGTCCCCCCTTCTTTCCCTTCTTCTCACTGCCCTCTGGTTTGCCCATTGGCGCTGCGGCCTCATGCGGCGGGGCTAGCGGTGCCATGCCAGGCTGCTCTCCGGGCTGAGGTCCACCCTTCTTCTGTTTGCCGCCTTGCTCGCCTTCTGCCTGTTGCGGTGGTGGTAGCGGTGCCATGCCAGGCTGCATAACGGGTGCTCCACCAGGTTGAGCTTCG
>Ga0126372_10000095_pt1 | contig 23645 bp, 22 predicted proteins | sample PanSoiMetaPlot_6_FD_92762 | JGI IMG/M metagenome (GOLD analysis project Ga0126372, IMG submission 92762) | Tropical forest soil microbial communities from Panama - MetaG Plot_6 | ecosystem: Environmental > Terrestrial > Soil > Tropical forest > Bulk soil | place: Panama | collected 2016-02-17
CGAGCGCATTCACCGATCGAACCTGGTTGGTATGGGAATTCTGCCGCTCGAATTTCTTCCTGGCGAGAGCGCCGATTCGCTCAAGCTCACCGGCAATGAGGTGTTCGAGATCAGTGGCATTCGGGATGTCATCGAGAAGTTCGCTCCAGGGCGGCAGGTCAGAGTGCGTGCCGAGAACGGGAAGAAACGAGAATGCAAGGCACTGGTACGCATTGACACCCCGCAAGAAGCGCTATATTACGCGAATGGCGGAATCTTGCAGTTTGTCATGCGGCAACTGCTGGCGGGAAAGCCAGACGCGGCGCACCCATAGGACTAGGTGCGCCCTGGTCGCTGTGGGCTCGAGCAGTTTGGATCGCCATCAGCCAAGGCGAAAGCAAATCAGTAGGCACGGGCGAATATTGCAATTGTGGTCGAATCCTTCCCGGTGTATGCGCATTTTCCCGCGCTGGCTGGCTGATCGAGCGGAATTACGCGAATGGTAGCCCCGGTCTCTTCCTGGATGTTCTCTTCGTCCTGCCGCGTACCGGCCCAATAGACGCGGACGAACCCCTTTTCTACCCGCTGTTTCAATTCCTCATAATTCGCTGCTTCGTAGGTGTGCTCGTCGCGGAACTTCAAAGCACGGTCGTAGAGCGATTGCTGAATGTTGGCGAGCAGATCTTCCAGGTGGTCGACGAGGCCTTGCTGCGGAACGAAGGACTTACCCTGCTTGCCGGGCACGTCGCGACGCGCAATGCCCACTGTAGCTTTGTCGATGTCCTTCGGTCCAATTTCGACGCGCACGGGAACTCCCTTCAGCTCCCATTCGTTGAACTTGTATCCTGGACTAAACTGGTCGCGGTCATCAAGCTTGAAGCGAAATTTGCCTTTCCAATCAGCGGTTAGACGGCGGATCGCTTCCAACACGCGACTGCGTTCTTCGTCGGTCTTGAAAATCGGGACTACGACCACCTGCAGCGGCGCAATCCGCGGCGGCACAACCAAGCCTTCGTCATCGGAATGCGCCATGATCAGCGCTCCGATAAGCCGCGTGCTCACCCCCCAGCTGGTGGTCCAAGCGTGTTGCAATTGGTTGTTCTGGTCGCTGTAGGTAATATCGAAAGCCTTGGCAAAATTCTGACCGAGGTTGTGCGACGTGCCCGCCTGCAGCGCGCGGCCGTCCTGCATCATAGCTTCGATCGCGTAGGAACGCAGCGCGCCAGCGAACTGCTCCTTTTCAGTCTTGAGTCCCCTGATCACCGGCAATGCCATTTCTTTCTCGACAAAATCCGCATAAACCTCCTCGAGGATCAGCAGCGTCTCGCGCTCGGCATCTGCTTCACTCACGTGAACCGTATGCCCTTCCTGCCAGAGAAACTCGGTGGTTCGCAGAAATGGGCGGGTGCGCATCTCCCAGCGCAGGACATTGGCCCACTGATTAATCAGCAAGGGCAAATCGCGCCAGCTGCGAACCCATTTGGCATAAAAGTAGCCGATGATAGTCTCTGAGGTGGGTCGGATCACATATGGTTCGGTGAGTTTTTCGCCGCCCGCATGCGTGACCTCAGCCACTTCAGGCGCAAAACCTTCTACGTGCTCGGCTTCTTTCATCAAAAAGCTCTTGGGAATGAGAAGGGGAAAATAAGCGTTCTGGTGGCCGGTAGCTTTGATGCGCAGGTCGAGTCCGGACTGGATCGCTTCCCACAAGGCGTAACCGGTAGGCTTGAACACGATGCAGCCGCGGACCACCTCGGCATAATCGGCCAGGTCGGCGCCGCGTACGATATCGAGATACCACTGGGCGTAGTCTTCGGAACGAGGAGTGATTCCTGCTTTGGGCATTTTGGTTTGGAGCGCCCTTAAGGGGCAAACAAGGATTGTAAAGGGCCAGTGCGGTCTACGTCACACCGCCCCCCGATCGTGGACGAATTCGCACCCCGCACGCCGGGGAAATGAGCGAACGGAACCGGCCGCCATAATCCTTTTGTCTCCCGGGGTGGAATGGTCTCGCGCGGTGCAAAGGGGGGTGAATCCGGCTGTTATAATCAAGCCATTGAGCTCATGAAGACCAAGCGATTGCTGCGCTCGACAACAGTTCTGTCCGTACGGCGCAGCGGCCAGGTGGTGCTCGCCGGTGATGGGCAGGTAACGCTCGGGGAATCGGTGATCAAGCACACCGCTCGAAAAATCCGCAGACTTTATCAGGACAAGATCCTGGCCGGGTTCGCCGGTTCAACCGCCGATGCCTTCTCTCTATTCAGCCGGTTCGAATCAAAGCTGGAGCAGTATCATGGCAATATCGGCCGAGCGGCTGTGGAATTAGCCAAAGATTGGCGCACCGACAAATATTTGCGGCATCTGGAAGCGTTGCTGTTAGTTTGCGACAAAGAGCAAACCTTTCTGCTGAGCGGTCAAGGCGACGTGATTGAGCCGGACGCCGGCATAGCGGCCATCGGCAGCGGCGGCCCCTACGCCCAGGCGGCGGCGCAAGCTCTCGCGGATCACACCCAACTCTCAGCCCGTCAAATTGCCGAACAGGCGATGAAGATTGCTGGCAAGATGTGCATCTATACGAATGAGAATGTGACGTTCGAAGAACTCTAGTCTTTGGTCGTTGGCAAGACCATTCCACGCGAAAAATTTTGGCCAACAACCAACGACTGACGATCAACAATGATTTTATGGCCATTTATTTACCTGGAACTGCTGAAGAAGAACAGATATCGCTCGATGAGCTGACGCCACGCGAAATTGTGTCCGAGCTCGACAAGTATGTGGTCGGGCAGAATGACGCGAAGCGCGCTGTCGCCATTGCCCTGCGCAACCGTATGCGCCGACAGAAGCTGGCTGCCGATCTCGCCGAAGAAATCATCCCCAAAAACATCATCATGATCGGCCCGACTGGCGTGGGCAAGACCGAGATTGCACGTCGTCTGGCGAAGCTTGCCAATTCACCCTTTCTCAAGGTGGAGGCGTCGAAATTCACCGAGGTCGGATACGTTGGGCGGGATGTCGAATCGATGATTCGCGACCTGGTCGAGATTGCCATCGATATGGTGCGGGAAGAGAAGCTGGAGGACGTGTCCGATAAGGCGGAATTGAATGCCGAGGAGCGCCTGCTCGATTTATTGCTGCCCCCCACACCGCCGGCAGCGCGCCCGACAGATACCACCAGTGGCGGCGTTGTTCTCGACGGATCCACCGCCGTGACCGAGTCGCACTCACGTACCCGCGAGAAACTCCGTCAACAACTGCGTGAGGGCAAGCTCGACGAGCGCATGGTCGACATCGAAACTCGCGAGAAATCCTTCCCTGCCTTTGAGATCGTCTCCAGTCAGGGCGTCGAGGAGATGGATATCAATGTTAAGGACATGCTGCCCAACATCTTCGGCCAGCGCACCAAGAAACGGAAGATGAAGGTCAGCGAAGCTTTCGAATACCTGATTCAGGAAGAAGAGCAGCGCCTGATCGACATGGATCAGGTCACGCGCATGGCGATCGAGCGCGTCGAGAATTCCGGAATTGTTTTCCTTGACGAGATCGACAAGATTGCCGGCCGCGAGAGTGGCCATGGTCCAGACGTCTCGCGCGAAGGCGTACAGCGTGACATTTTACCCATCGTGGAAGGTACTACGGTAAACACCCGCTACGGCATGGTACGGACGGATCACATTCTGTTCATTGCTGCCGGAGCATTTCACGTATCAAAACCGAGCGATTTGATTCCCGAACTGCAGGGTCGATTTCCAATTCGGGTCGAACTGCAGTCGCTCACCATGGAAGACTTCATTCGGATTCTGACGGAGCCCAAATCGTCTCTGGTAAAGCAGTACACGGCGCTGCTCGAAACCGAGGGCGTGCGGCTGGCGTTCACCCGCGAAGCCTTGGATGAGGTAGCCCGTTTCGCATTTCGCGTCAACGAGGGCACCGAGAACATCGGGGCCCGGCGCCTGCATACCATCATGGAACGCGTGTTGGATGAGATCAGCTTCGATGCCCCCGAGAAAAAAGGGCAACAGATTACCGTGGATGGCGATTATGTTCGCAAGATGTTAACCGACATCGTCAAGGACCAGGATTTGTCTCGCTATATCCTCTGACATCCCGGTTTCACGACCAGGCTGAAGCAGGTTTCGAACACGGCTTATTCCCCGGGTCGCGTCTCCCGTCTTCGAGAAACAGAATCCTTTTCCCGTCGGTGGCGAAACAAAAAACAGGGGTCAGCGAGGAACCTTTCGCATCTCCGATCATTTGGGCGGATTTTGCTGTTTCTTCTTGCCTCCGAGTATCCCCATCAGCTGCTCGACTGCATTCTGCTGCGGCGATTGCCCTGTTTGCTGCGCCGGCTGATTTTGGCCCCGCTGCGCGCCATTCTTGCCGAGCAATCCGCCGAGCAGGCCTCCTACCGCGCCCCCAGGATTGCTGCTGTTTGGAATCAAATTCTTCATTCGCATCTGTGTCATCTGCTGCACGTCGGGCGCAAAAATCGGGTGCTGGGCCGTACCGGTCACCAGCACGGGAATCGCCAGTTCGCCCTGGTTGTTGGCAAGGGCTGTCTTCATAAATCCCCCGATGCTGGTGCCGCCGACGGCCTGACTAAATTTAGAGTTCAAAACCGCCGTCAGGTGCATATTCAACGCGTTATCCACCAGGTTTTGCGTGCCTACCGCAGCGATGCTGCCGATGTCCAGCTTAGCTTCGAGATTGTTGGTCTGGGCCACTCCATTTTTAACGACGACATTACCGGTCAGAGGCGACACGTCCGTGTATCCCTTGGCTGCCTCGGCCTTGTTCAGAAACCCGGCAATGCCCCCGAGTTCATGGCCGAGGTCCACACCCGTGTAGCGCAGGTTGGCGATGTTCAGAGCTATGGTGCCATTGAGCGCGCGCATGAGGGACTCCGAGTTTAGGGACTTCACCGGACCGGTTGCGTGCATGTCGAGATTAATGGTCCCGTTCCCACTGATTTTGTCCAGCCCCTTTACCCCGTAGGCCCTCGCCATGGATAGGACGTTCTGTAACTGCGCATTCGGTGCCTCGACCGTGGCATTCACCGTCGGGTTATTGGAGAGGTACTGCTGCAAGGTGAACTGCGTGTTCACAGTTGTGCCACCGGAGACCACGTGGAATGGAGCGGATTGAATTTGTGTCGGCGTCAGGTGCAGGTTGACAGATTGGATTTTGACCGGTTCGGCGACGTCTTTGCCGGTCATCTCGAGGTTTTGGGCGGTAATAGTTCCGTTTAAGGCCGGCTTCGACGCCGAGCCCTTTGCCTGCACGTCGGCGCTTACAGTGCCCGTAACATTCGTACCAGGCGCCAGCGCTGCGCCGCTGGAGGCCGCCAGTGTCGCCAGTTCCGTCATGGTCACGTTGTGGGCTTTCAGATTCAGATCGATCTGTGCCGGGGTGGGCTTCATATTCACGCTTCCCGTGACCAGGAATGGCGCCGACCCAAGCTTTACGTTGCCACTGCGAACGGTCAGGAGACTGTTGGCAATGTTGTTACTGAGGTCATAATCTGCCGTGATGGGATATCCGAGTTCGTTCCCTTTCAGCCTTACGTTCTGAATACTCGTGAGACCCTTAGCGTAGACGGTACCCGAAGCGCTGCGGATGTCGGTTTGTCCCGTAATTTCTCCGTCTGTTCCCGCCAACGCTGCCGAATTAAGGAATTTCGCGAGACCGGCAATTCCGACCTGCTTCAAGTTGAGCGTGCCCTGAAACGGAGTGGCCGCAGGATCGTTCTGGACTAGCGGGCCACCTTTGCCCTGCAGCCGAACTTCCTGAGTTCCGGGACCAGGCAGGTGCGCCGCGGCATCAAGCGTGAAAGGCTCGCCGGGGGTAAAGTTCGTCAGGGTTACATCGATATGGTCGTAGACAGCAGGCTGCGGGCTGGTTGCGAGGTCCGTCAGCGAAACCTGCCCATCCTGAATGACGAGTTTACCCAGCGAGAACTGCTGCGAGCTGGACGGCTGGCCGCTCGCTGAAGGCTTAGGTGATGGCTGGTTAGGACTTCCGATGGATGCAAAGTTCCACACACCCTGCCGGTTCTTGATCAGGTCCACCGAAGGACGCTCGAGGGCCAAAGAATCAACCTCGACGTCTTTGTGCAGAAGCGGCAGCAACTTTACCGAGACATCCAGCCGCTGTGCCTGCACAAATGGCTTTTGGGCATTGAACTGGGGATCGTCGGCGATCGAGACACTCTGCACCTCGAACCGCGGCGGAAAGATGCCCAGGCGCATGTCACCCAAACTGACTTGCCGTCCCAGGTGTTTCTCGAGTTCCGACTGGATCCTCCAGTGATATTGATTGACATTGAAGGTTACGGCAAAGATCAGCACCGCAACCATGACCACCAAAACGATAACGCCAACGATTACAAGCGCCTTCCGCATGTCCGCCACCTGTTCCTTCTCCTAGTTGGATGAGCAACGGCGGCCAGAGTTTGGGGGCTCTGGCCTGCTTTTTAGCTGTGGATACGGTTGCGCTCCACCGCCAGTGTCGTAGCTGCACAGCTTTGAACCTAAGGGACCGAATGACCTAGCTTCCCGCGTTTCAGAGGCGTGTTTCGGGTTCGAGGAAGCGGTCGTGGCCGCTGAAATTGGGTATATACTTGCAAGCACGGGGCGAGAGATCTGCCCCCGAGTTCCTGCCGCACTCGAAGATGGTTCCCTACGTAAACACAAAGGCCGAATACTCCTCCCGCCAGGTAGCTTGGGCTGTATTCGCCTTGGCGGTTGCGTTGCTAGCACTTATCGGCATCGGGGCCTACCGCGCCACCAAGCGCCTGGTTGCCAGCGAACAGTTGGTTTCACACACACGCGAGATCCAGACCCTGCTTGAAGATATCAGCTCCGACGTTCTACAAGCCAGCAATGCTCGTCGTGGGTACATCATCACAGGCTCAGACGCAGATTTGTCCGCTTACAGCGCCGCCGGGCGCGATCTGCCGGGCAAGCTAAAACGCCTCCAGTCTATTACCGCCGACAATGTTAGTCAGCAGCAACTTTGCACTAAGCTGATCACGCTCATTCAGGATGAGCTCAGCTTGATCGAAGACTCCATCGACCAGCGTAAGGGCGCACACAAGAATAAAGTGCGGCAGATGCGGATTACACGCGCCGGCAGCGCCATGATTGATCACGTGTTCGCGGTCATCGGGAAGATGGGCGTGGAAGAGGAACAGCTGCTCGAGGAGAGGCGGACCCAAGCCAATGCCGAGTACCGGCACACCATTCTGGTGCTTGCCGCCGCTTCCATCGTGGCCATTTTTGTGATTTTCATAAATTTTTACCAGCTGCATCGAGAACTGCGGGAGCGGGAGCGGGCAGAACAATTAGCCAGCGAGCGAGCGCAGCTGATCAATGCTTTCTTTTCCTCGTCGACCGTTGGCTTCGCCATCGTCGACTCCGAGCTCCGTTGTCAGCGTGTAAACACGATCCTTGCCCAAATGGCAGGCCTTGAACCGGAGACTATGGCAGTAACCCCGGTGGGCGCGCTTTTTGGCGATCAAAAACAAACCATGGAATCGTTGTTCCGTGAAGTGATCCGCAGCGGCGAGGCGATCCTCGACCGCACCATTACGCTTCAGGTTCCAGGCGGCGACGAATTGCGCCACTGGACGCTGAACTGTTTTCCCCTTCGTGACGAAGAAGGTCAGGTCACTCGTCTTGGCAGCATTGTCCTGGACGCAACCGCGCGGCGCAATGCCGAGTCGGCATATCGGCGTCTGAGCAGCCGCCTGCTGCGCCTGCAGGATGAGGAACGCCGCCGCATCGCGCGTGAAATGCACGACAGCTTGGGCCAGTACCTTACCGCACTGAAGATCAACCTGGAAGTTGCCGGAGCGAGTCGGGAAGAGCAAAAGGCAGATTTGCTGGCGGAATGTATCCAACTGGCCAATAGCTGTCTCGCCGAGACGCGCACGCTCTCACACCTGTTGCACCCACCGCTGCTCGACGAAGCGGGTTTGTCATCGGCCGTGCGCTGGTACGTCACCGGATTTGCCGAGCGCAGCGGGATCAAGGTCAACCTGGACATGCCTGCTGATTTCGCCCGCCTGCCGGTGCCGATCGAAACAGCACTTTTCCGGGTATTGCAGGAGAGTCTGACCAACATTCACCGCCACGCTCGCAGCCCTGCGGCTGACATCCACATGCACGTTATTGACGGCCACGTGAAGCTGGAGGTTCGAGACTACGGGGCCGGCATTCCAACTCACATCCTCAAGCGGTTTCGCCAATCAGGAACTACCGGCGTGGGCTTGGCCGGAATGCGTGAGCGTATTTACGAACTGGGCGGACAGTTGGACATCCGCGCCGAGACACAGGGAACGACTGTGAGTGCGAGCATTCCTATTCAGGTGGAAGCATCTCAAAGCAGCGCCGCTGAGTCCGCCGCCATAACAGCCTTTTAGTAAAGGCGCGCGCCGCCCAGGCTCGCTGCGCTGTCCTCGATAGAAGCCATGCCTGCTGATCGAGTCGCGAAAAACTGGTCGCACCTGATCGAGCTGCTTTATGCCGACTCATGGTTCGAGCCACTGCAGCGGTTTCGCTCGCCCTTCGTATTTCGTGGCTCGCCCATCGTAAGCTTCGATCTGCGCTCAAGCTTGCTGCGCCTGGCTCGTGGTCCGGCCGAAGCACGACAATTGGAACCGCATTTGTTGCGCAGCTTTCGCAAATACGCCCAAACCACCGCCATAGGCGGTGAGTCCACCTGGAAGTGGCTCGCGCTGGCGCAGCATCATGGTCTCCCTACGCGGCTCGTAGATTGGACGTGGTCGCCGCTGGTCGCTCTCCACTTCGCCACCGCCGACATGGCTTGCTACCGCGATAAGGGCATGGTTCTCACCGTCGACTCTTTCAAAGCCCGGGATTTTCTTCCCCCCAAAGTTAGGACGATCATTAGCCGAGAAGCTACGGGCGTATTCAGCGTTGAGATGTTGGATGAGCTGGCCGGATCGCTGGCTGAATTCGATAAACTGGATCGTTCCCCCTTCCTAGCCTTTCTGGATCCACCGGCCCTCGACGCACGCATCGTCAACCAATTCGCCGCATTCTCGGTGATGAATGACGCGGGTGCCTACCTGGAAGAATGGCTAAACCACCATCCAGCTTTGTGTCGGCGAATCATCATTCCCGCGGAGCTGAAGTGGGAAATCCGCGACAAACTCGACCAGGCAAACGTGGCGGAACGCATGCTCTTCCCCGGACTCGATGGCTTGTGCCGCTGGCTGAGCCGCTACTATACGCCCCGCCAGTTGACAGTTGCCGGAAAGGGCACACGGCGGCCTCGAAAACGTTGACTTTCGAGTAGCCGGTAACTTCCAGCAGGATGGACGAACAGCCGGATAGAAAGCTACTAACGCCGATGTCGATACCTCGACCATGCACAAGACGGGATTACGTGCAGTGGCCGCAGCTGACGCTGCTCAGTTGACGATTGCTTCCATCGATGAGCCGGCGGAAGCCTTCTTCATCAGCAGCAGTGTCCGCGACCAAGGACGCATGCAGCGTTGTTGGCGGCGCCAGAGGATTCGCACTAATCAATCCACTCGGCCAGAAATATTTTGAAGCTTGTGCCTAAAACAGAAAAGGAAAGCAAGGAATTCAGACTACAGGGTATGGAGGTACGCCAGCAAATCCTGGACCTGCTGCTCGGACAAGACATCGCCGAAACCGCGCATCTTGCTCCGCCCTAGTCTAATGATCTCCCCCACGCGCGCATCGTTCGCGGGTAAGCCGCTTTCAGCGAGGTAAGGCTTCTTGAAAACACCCTGCAGACTCGGGCCCTGTTTATCGCTGCTTGAATAGGGCTCATGGCAGCGATTGCAATAATTGTCGTAGAGTCGCCGGCCGGCCGCCTGTTGCGGGGTTAGCCCCAGTTCCTGGTCACTTTTACGGCGTGCGGCATTACAACCAGCAAGAACACAGAATGCCGTGGTGATCGCAAATAAAACCATCGCAACTCGTCCCTTCGCTAAACGCAAAAAATCTACCCTCTCCATCAACTTTCCCCGCTCGTCCAGAAGTACAATAATAAAAGCTATGACGGTTGCGGTGAAGCGCGTGTATGAGGCGGCCGGAAGAAACGATGGCACACGCGTGCTCGTGGACCGCCTGTGGCCGAGAGGCTTGGCCAAGAAGGCCGCCGCCGTCGATGAGTGGCTTCGCGATCTAGCACCTTCCGACGAACTTCGAAAATGGTTTCATGCTCAGCCCGAGCACTGGGAAGAGTTCAGGAGACGATATCTGCAAGAGCTCTCAGGCAGTCGAGCTCGCGCTGCGCTGGATAAACTCTATGATATCGAGCGCCGGGGCAAACTCACCCTGCTGTTTGCCTCAAAAAACCTAGAACGGAATAACGCCGTTGTGCTGCGCGATCTGCTGGCAGGAGCGCGTAAGCCACCTACCGGTACCGGTCCCACGGCGGCCGGAGCCATGCGGGCACGACGGGCCGCCAGCCTCCCCAGACACTAGCTATGGTGTTGCATCCCTTGCCCTCGCGGCATCGAGCTCAACCGCGACGGCCTGCCATTCCTGCGTGGCGAGCAGTCGAGCAAAAGCAGAAGCAGCCGGCACAGGACTGGTGGGTAATTGCCCAGCCCGACCACGCGGCGCTGGCTGGAGATTTGGCTGCACAGCTCAACTGCCCGGCAATTCGCAGCCTAAGCACAGAGGTAATTCGCGCCATCTCCGCTCACGATGCGGGCTGGGCACAGTTCGATGCCGCTCAAACAACCGGCCTCGCCGGCGCCGAGAACCTGCCGCCTCCCTTGTCATTTTTGGAGATTACTCCCGTCGATTTCTTGGTTGCATGGATCGGTTCGATCGAGGTGGCAGAGCGCATCGGCGCCACGGGAGGAATTATCGTGAGCGCTCATTTCAGCCGTCTTGCGCGAAGCCGGCTCGCTTCTCGATCCGACGCTCCGGAGGATGTGCGACGGCTGAACCAGTTTCTGTCCACTGAGTCATGCCGCCGGGCACGATTGGTCGCTAAGGTTCAGGCATCCGCGAGTGAACTTGAGGCTCTGACGGATATTTTGCAATTCTGCGATTTGGTCTCGCTGTACTTGTGTTGCGGGGCCGATGAGCCTGCGGCATTTCCCCAGCCGTTCGGTGAGACAATGATCCACGTGCGCTCGGAGGGAGATGCATTCCTGTTCACCCCTCCGGTGTTTGGCCGCGGCACCGCTCTGGGAGTGAGCGCACGCCGATATCCGAGTGGAAAACAACTTGGGACGCTGCCGTTCCTGCTGGGATGATATTCTTTCGGTCCCAGGTGCGCTCAGGAAGATCTGTCCGCCCAAACCTACTGCCTCCAGCGCCGAAAGAGCAGCGCGCCGTTGGTGCCGCCGAATCCGAACGAGTTCGACATCGCGTACTCCAACGACACTTTGCGCGATCGGTTCGGTATGAAATCCATCCCGGCTGTTTCCGGGGCTTGATTTTCGAGGTTGATGGTCGGGGGGAGAATCTGGTCCCTTAGTGCGAGCACGGTAATTCCGGCTTCCAGTCCGCCGGCACCACCGAGCAGGTGACCGGTCATCGATTTGGTCGAGCTGACCGGGATCTCGTCACCGAACAGGTTGCGGATGGCGGTCGCTTCCAGCACGTCGCCCAGCGGCGTCGAAGTGCCGTGCGCATTTACGTACCCCACAGCGCTGGGTTCCAGCTTGGCATCATGGAGCGCATTGCGCATCACCCGATATCCGCCCTCGCCTTCAGGTGCAGGCTGTGTGATGTGGAATGCATCGCCACTCATACCGTAGCCCACGATTTCCGCCAGTAGCGGCGCACCCCGTTTCTTAGCATGTTCGAGTTCTTCCAGAATCAAAATTCCGGCGCCCTCCCCTATAACAAAGCCATCACGGTCGGTGTCCCAGGGGCGGCTCGCTTTCTCAGGATCATCATTGCGGGTGGAGAGCGCCCGCATGGCGGCGAATCCGCCGACTCCCATGGGAGTAATGGCAGCTTCGGTGCCGCCGGCAATCATGACGTCGGCATCACCATGTTGGATGATGCGCACCGAATCTCCGATGGAGTGCGCACTGGTGGTGCAGGCCGTGGCTGTGGCTTCGTTTGGACCCTTGGCACCGTAGCGCATAGAAACATGGCCTGCGGCGAGATTGATGATGGCGGCGGGAATGAAAAAGGGAGAGATTTTTCGCGGGCCGCCGTTGATCAGGTTCGAATGTTCGCGCTCAATAACGTCAAATCCGCCAATACCCGATCCAATATGCACGCCCACACGCTCGGCTTTTTCCGGCGTAATCGTCAAGTGTGAGCACTTCAGCGCCTCATCACTGGCCGCCAACGCCAGGTGGATGAAGCGGCCCATCTTCTTAAGTTCTTTTCTCTCGATGAAGTTTAGAGGATCGAAATTCTTGACTTCAGCGGCTATCTGACAAGCAAATTCAGAGGCATCGAACTGGGTGATGCGGCCTACACCACTCTTGCCGGCGAGCAGATTACGCCAGGTCTCCTCGGTGCTGTTGCCCACGGCACAGATGAGGCCAAGGCCGGTGACGACGACTCGACGCAAACTTACTTGGCCCCTTTCGCGTGCTTGCCAATGTAATCGACCGCGTCCTGAACGGTACGGATTTTTTCCGCGTCTTCGTCGGGAATCTCGATATCGAAAGCCTCTTCGAAGGCCATCACCAGCTCGACCGTGTCGAGCGAGTCGGCGCCCAGGTCATCCACGAACGAGGCGTTGGGCGTAACTTCGCCTTCGTCGACTCCCAACTGCTCCACGATGATCTGCTTCACTTTCTCGTCAACGGCTGCCATGTGTTCCCCTATCGCCGGCCATATCGAACCCACGGTCCGGCCAAGATCCTCGGCTATTTCGCGACTTTCTGATGTTCATGGATGTAGTCAATTGCATCCTGCACTGTGCGGATCTTCTCGGCATCTTCGTCAGGTATCTCGAGATCAAACCCCTCTTCGAAGGCCATCACCAGCTCGACCTGGTCTAGCGAATCCACTCCCAGGTCATCCACAAAGGAAGCCATTGATGTAACGCGAGACTCCTCGACTCCGAGCTGGTCAACTACGATTTGCTTCACTCTCTCATCTATGGATGCCATGGGAGAATCCCTCCGCACAAGGAAGTGAGTAGTGTAATTGTCACTACGAATTTATGTAAAGGAAGAGTCCTGAGCAGCGGCTGCTAACTAAGACCGCTGCATCTACCAACCAGCATCCTAAATGGTGCTCGGAACCGGGTCAAACCACCTGTCCACTCGCCGATACTCGTCTTGAAACTTGAAACTCGAAACCAAAAACTCGAAACTGGAGGCATGCGAGCCGTGGTGCAGCGGGTAAGCCGAGCGAAAGTTACGATCAACAGTCACGTCACTGGCGAGATCGGTCCCGGGTTGCTGGTTCTGCTCGGAGTCGGACGGGGTGATTCCCGGGTTGAAGCTGATTATCTGGCCGAGAAAATTGCCGGGTTGCGCATATTCGAGGCCGATCATGGCAAGATGAACCGTTCGGTCAAGGATGTTGGCGGGAAAGTTCTGGCGGTGCCACAATTCACGCTTTACGGTGATGCCCGCCGGGGCAAGCGCCCGTCGTTTGACGGGGCCGCTCCTCCCGAGCAAGCCAGGGAACTGTATGAGTATTTTGTGGAATGCCTGCGCGCCGCGGGCCTGCAGTGTGAAATCGGCAAGTTTCAGGAAATGATGCGCGTCGAATTGGTGAATGAAGGGCCGGTCACCATTCTCCTCGATTCATCTAAGGCCTTCTAAACAATCGCCCCGCACCGACACCGAAGCACGAAGACGCAAAAGATGGAGACCGTCTCCTCCGTGCTGCTTGGTGTTCTTTCGAGTCCTCTTCTGGTGAATTCTTCAGGCTAGCTGGTCCGCCATACGGGCTGTGTCCAGCGACGCTCTTACATCATGGGTGCGAATGATGTGGGCGCCCTTGGAAATCCCCACGGTTTCCGCAGCCAAGGTACCGAACAGGCGATCGCCTACCGGTCGATCATGACCATCCTTAGCAAGCGCGCGTCCAACAAAAGATTTGCGCGATGCGCCCACCAGCAGCGGAAAGCGCAAACTGTGCAGTTCATCAAGCCTTTTCAGTAACGGGTAATTCTGTTCGAAGTTCTTGCCGAAGCCGAGACCGGGATCGAGAACGATCCGATCGCGCTTGATGCCGAGACGCACGCTTTCCTCAGTCCAGTCGCTCAGCTCGCGCTTAACAACAAGCATGAGGTCAGCCTGGGGCTTGAGATTGCGCCACTGGTCTGGCCGGCCGCGCATGTGCACAAGCACCGCACCGCACTTCAGTTCCACCAATGTTTTGATCATAGCCGGATCCCAGCGGAAGCCGCTTACGTCATTGACAATGGCCGCCCCCGCCTCCACTGCCTTGCGGGCAACCCCGGCTTTGTATGTGTCGATGGAAATCAGTGCGTCGGGCTTGGCGCGCCTCACCGCCGCGATGACCGGCAGCACGCGATCCAGTTCCTCAGGTTCGGAGACTGCCGCGCGAGACATCGAAGTTGTTGAGGCCAGGTCCGAATTTACCAGTTCGTCTGCCTCAGTTCTGCTCCTTACCATTACTCTGGCGCTCGGACGTGTGGACTCACCTCCGATGTCCACCATATCAGCGCCTTGCTCTAGCAGCTCAAGCGCATGTTCGACCGCCCGATCCTTATCGAAGTAAAGCCCGCCATCGGAGAAAGAATCAGGGGTCACGTTGACCACGCCCATAATGAACGTTCTTCTGCCCAGTTCGAGGGTTCGCGTGCCCAGGTTCCACTGAAAGATCGGCCGCATACCGGCAGATTCTAAACGAGGGCGGCGTGCTCGGTGGCAGCGTCGTTTCCGAGAAACGCAGGACCTTTCAAGGTGAGTGGTAGAATAAAGCATGCGCCCGGCGCGCTTCGTTGTCGCTTTCCTTGCCCTACTGGTCTTCACGGCGCATCTTTACGCCGCCGATCCGCGCGAACTTGCTCCCAAGGTCAACACTATCCTTGCCGACCCCGATATTGCCCGAGGTTTCTGGGGGATTGAAATTGTCTCTCTAAATAGCGGACAGGTTCTTTACTCGCAAAATGCAGATAAACTCTTCATTCCGGCTTCCAACACAAAATTATTCACGACAGCGGCGGCGCTGGCCTTAATCGGTCCCGACTATAAGTGCCGCACTACTGTCGAAACCACGGGGACCATTGACCCGGACGGCCATTTGCACGGTGATTTGACGCTCGTGGGCCGCGGGGACCCGAATTTATCCGGCCGCGTTCTGCCCTATAGCGGTCACACCGAACGCAGCGAATTCCCCATCAAGGCGCTCGAGAATCTCGCCGATGCCGTCGTACAGAAAGGCGTTAAGCACATCGATGGCGATCTGATCGCCGACGATTCCTATTTTGCCTTTGAACGTTATGGCGAAGGCTGGACACAAGACGATCTGGTTTGGGCAGATGGCGCGCCAGTCTCGGCTCTGACCATCAATGACAACGTGATCTTTGTCGACATCATGCCGGCTGTCCACGCCGGCGAGAGCGCAGGTGTCACGATCACGCCATTTTCCGACTACTACCGCATCGATAATCGCATCATTACGACGCCCGCGGGCACCGGCCGGAAAATATTTATTAATCGCGAACCCGGCTCGATGGTGCTGACCCTGTGGGGAAACATGCCGGCGGGAGATCCTGGAGCCAACGAAGCACTGGCGGTCGAAGATCCTGCGGGATTCGCCGGCCTGCTGTTCCGCAGCTTGCTCGAGAAAAGGGGTATCGTCGTCGACGGTCACACGCATACACGTCACACGGAGTTAGCCAGCTTATCCACCTTCAGCGTCACGGCGGTCGCTTCTCACGGCGGCGGGGATACGCACGTGGGTTCATTGACTCCTAAAGAACCCACCATTATTGGCAATTACGACTCGCGGCCGCTCAGTGATGACGTGCGGATTATCAATAAAGTCAGCCAGAATCTGCATGCCGAACTGCTGCTCCGCTTGTTGGGTCGCGAAAAAGGCACCACCGGAACCATTGAGAGTGGGTTAGAAGTTTTGCGAGGTTTTTTGACTCAGGTTGGCATTCCAAACGAGCAATACGCTTTCTATGATGGATCGGGACTCTCTCGCCAGAATCTAGTAACGCCGCATGCCGTCGTGACATTGTTGCGGTACGCTGCCAAGCAACCCTGGGGCACTTTGTATGCGGAGACCTTGCCCGTGGCTGGCACGGATGGCTCGTTGGCTGACCGTATGCGCAACACCCCCGCCCAAGGATTAGTGCTAGGAAAGACCGGATCACTCGATCACGTGAAATCCTTGTCTGGGTACGCGACCACCGTCTCCGGCGATCGGGTTGTCTTCTCTATTTTCGCCAACAACTTCGATACGCTCGGACACCGTGCGCAAGACGCTATTGACGCGATTGTAGAAGCTGTTGTTCAGGACACTCCTGCCAAAGTTAGGTAAGTCAGTCGAGCCGATTTCCCGAGGTCGATTATCACATGTGCCGTCCAGCACCAGCATGGGGCTACATTGCTCCGAGCTGTGGCCTGAAAAAACGTAACGAGCCATGAAGCACGGGCAGCTTCGCGGCATCGGAGCAGAAGATGTCCGGTCCATCTTGCCACGACCGTAAACCCCCCGTTGCAAAGGCAGAGTGCCTCGCCGTGCACGAGATTTGTTGCCTCATCGGGATCAGCGCAGTGATTTTTTCCGAGAGTTGAAAGAGATGGAAACGCGTGCCGAGAACGCTCGCGCACCGAGGATCGCAATCGCAGCAAACACCTTGCTGATTCCGAGCCCGGCCCTGGTGCCGCACTGGCAACGCTTCGAGCAAACGGCATTGATAGGGCTCGATGTCCGCGCCGACACTCTGAAACTCGCAGGGCAGGACGAGTGGGGAGTGGTTCATGGGACAGTCGCGGTCCCCCCTGCTTGATCCTGGGTTTCTAACCAATGATGAACACCAGGGTTCGTCCGGGTACAAGCAGCCGGGTAACTGGATCCCTCGATCCCCATATAAACGCACCTGCTGGTGCCATCGCGCTCGCGAACCAGGCGGCCACCCTGTAGAATCTAAGTACGAATGGCCGGCGCGTCCCAACTGATCCAGATCGAACTTGGTCCCAAGATAAGGCAGCCCAAGCCTGCTTGGCTCAAGGCGCGCGCGCCCATGGGCGAGAATTTTCATCATCTCAAGAAACTGGCACGCGGACTCGGTTTACACACGGTGTGCGAGTCAGCCCAGTGCCCCAACATCGGGGAATGCTGGAACTATGGCACCGCAACATTCATGCTGCTGGGCGATATCTGTACGCGCCGCTGCGGATTCTGTGCCGTTCCGAAGGGCAAACCTCAGCCGATTGATTACGAAGAACCCCGACGCGTGGCCGAGGCAGTGGCCGCCTTGCACGTAAAGCATGCTGTGATCACCAGCGTAAATCGCGACGATGACCAGCTGGGTGGGGCAAGGATTTTCGCCGAAACGATCCGGCAAGTGCGTGAGCTTCGACCGGAGTGCCGGGTCGAGGTTCTCATTCCCGATTTCCAGGGGTTCGATGAACCGCTGCGCATCGTACTCGACGCCGAGCCCGACGTGCTCAACCACAATACAGAGACCGTGCCCAGGCTCTATCGGGCCGTTCGCTCGGGTGCTCGTTATCGGCGTACCTTAGATCTGCTGGAAAAGGCGAAGCGGCTCTCGCCCGAAATGGTTACCAAGAGCGGTGTCATGGTCGGCCTCGGTGAGGATATGGGCGAGTTGATCGAAGTCTTTCGTGATCTGGGTGAGCGCAAGGTGGATATTCTCACGGTCGGACAATATTTGCGTCCCTCCCGCGATCATCTGCCGATAGCGCGCTTCTACACCCCCGAGGAATTCAACCTGCTGAAGCAAGAAGCTTTACGCTTCGGATTCCGCCACGTGGAGTCGGGACCGTTGGTGCGGTCCAGCTACCACGCCCACGAGCAGGCGAACGCAACAGCAGGCGGTTAGTGGTTGGCTTCCATGGTCGTTACCCAATATGACTAACTGACCATCAACGAGTCAATTAAAAGACCTTTACCTTGAAAGTTAGGTACCGCTTCGGATTCTCCCGGATGGCCTGCACCAGCGTTCTGGTCTCAATCAACATCTGGTCTGTGTTCTGGTACAAGGAGGGATTTTTCAGCAGCATGCCGGCGCTGCCCTGACCAGCTTGAAGCTCCTCGGTTATAGCCGACAGCCGGTCCATGGTGTTCTGCAATTTGGCGGCAAAGACCTGGTCGCTGGTCAGCTTGCCGAGGGCGCCTTTTCCGTTGTTAACGTCTTCGGTGAGCTTGCGGACATTGGCAACAGTCTGATTCGCGTTATCGTAAAGCGCCGGATCTTTCAGGAACTTGCCTGCCGAGCCCTTCCCCTGCTGGACCTCATCCAGAATTTTGTTCAACTGGTCAACGCTGCCGTTGGCCTTGTTGTAGAGCTCATCGCTAGCCACCAACTTTCCAATACTACCCTTGCCCTGGCTAACTTCGGACACGACGGTTTGAAATTCGTTTAGCGTGGAGTTCAGGCGGCCATACAGAGTTGGGTCGTAAATCAGCTTTCCGATAGAACCCTGTCCGCTCTCCACGAAGGCCACGATACGATCGAGACGCTTGAGCAGCGCATCCATATTCTGCAAGGTACTTTGGCTGGAGCGAACCACATCCTGAAAATCAGGGTGTTCGCGTGTGGCTAGCACCGCCCCGCTCCGAACTTGTGGACCGCGTGCTTGCGCGCTATCGATCTCGACGAAGGTTTCGCCCAGTACGCCCGCAGTTTCCAGCGAGGTTACCGCGTCGGTGCGAAGGCTGGTCAAGTAGCGCGTATTTACCTTCATCGCCACTTCGACAGGGGTGAGTGGCTTGTTGGGAACAACCCGAATGGCAACGACGTTGCCGATATCGACACCCTGCAAACGTACCGGAGCTCCGACGCGCAACCCGCTGGCATTATCGAAATTGGATGTCAGCAAAATCTTGGAGGTGAACAGGCCGCCGCCTCCCCCGCCGATCATGAAAATGATTACCGCCAGGGCGGCGAGAGCGATCAGCACGGTTATGCCGACCTTGAGCTGCGACCATCTCAACTGCTTCTGGCTAGGCAATGTTCCTCCCGCCGAGGTCAGCGCGCGCCACTCCCGCCGTAGCGCGGCAGCAGCGGACTTGTTCGCATGATATCAAAGGCTAGATCGTGCGCGCCTTCGGCCACGGTTCGAAAACCGCGAGGAGCATAGCTGCCACGGCATACGCTACCGCCCCGAATAACAAAGTGGTCTTCAGCCCGAAGCGGATGCCAATCGCGATCGCCAACACGGACCCGAGGACACTGGCGGCAGCGTTCATCGCCCACGCCCACTCAATGGAATTCTCGCCGCTCTCGTCCTGGTCGGGAAGTCCCGCCGATGGTGCCTGGGCAAGAGCACGCAGGCCGGTGGGAAACGGCACTCCCATAGCAAATCCCAATGGCACCAACAGAATTGCGCTGATCCCCAGTCGGGCCGCGAAAGGCAACCCCACAAACGACGGAAGCAGGAGGGCTAGCAGAAACCTGTAGCTTACGATGGTTGCGGCAATCGCCAGTAATAGTGTTCTGGCCAGAGCCGTCGTCGTTATCCACCGCCGCGACAATAGGCTGCCGATACCGCTGGAAAGAAGCATAAGAAAAACGACCACCGTGAGGGCGTAGGTAGGATGCCCTAGGAAGAGAACAAAGCGCTGGATGAAAGCGATCTCCACTAAGATATAACCCAGGCCGATGGCGATGAAATAAGTGAGTGGGAGGGCAGGTGGGTGTTGTCCGTGTGTTCCCAATAGCATAGGCACGATCAGAAACGACAATATCACCACGAGAGACAAAACCAGCACCATGCCCAGTACAACTACTCCTAAGTTAACTTTCCAGTCAATACCCTGATCCACATCCGGATGCAGCACCTGGCCCAGTTTCAAGGTAAAGAAGAAAAAAGGCGCGTCGTCGGTAACCGGAGCGACGTTGAACTTGTAATGGCGCGCGAACCCGACCGGATCGTTGCTGGCAATCAGCCGCGAGAAGGCGTTGGTTCCGGGTAGGCCAGGCAAGTACTGCGCCACCAGATTGGGATGAGTTTCGACATGCTTGCGCGCAATCGCCTCTTCGTCCGCGGTGAATTGGGATCGCTTACCCAGCACCAGCACTGGCCTGCCATCTTGATTGAGCGAGCCGTCTGAGATCAGGATGAAATGCCGGGCGGGATTTGAAACTCCCAGCTGATGCAGTGCTTCGATCGCAACTGCTACCACGCGCAACGCTTCGCGTGGCTCCTTGAACTCCCATCGCGTAATGGCGATCATTCCATCCGGCTTAAGGTGCTGGAAATACTCCCGGAAAGCATCTACGGTGTATAGATTATTCTCACTGAGGGCAAAGGCGCCCGCGGCTGTGGAGGCCCAGGTGTCCACCAAAGTCATCTGAATTACATCGTACCGAGAGTACGAGTTACGCAGGAAAGAACGGCCATCGCTGACGTGAATGTCTACTTGCGGCAACTCATACAGGTGCTTGGAATATTCGGCATAGCGTCCCCGCATGACGTTTTTCACGATAATGCGATTAATTTCGATACCCGTCACCCTGGGACTGCCTGCGGCTACCGCCCGCAGCACATCCACGCCTCCGCCCGGACCGATGATCGCAAACTCGCCATGAGGGCGCAGCACGTTGCTCAACGATGGTGCCGAATTCATTAAGGTCCTTCGCCAGGCAGTTTCGCTCCAGTGTTGGGCATCGGTGTTCATGATGGCGGTGGACGCGTCGGCATCGATCACAATCCATTTGGAACCGTCGTAGTGGCGGTCTACCTCAATCCGAGAGATCGCGTTCCAACCTGTGTATTCCACCCAGGCGGGATCTCGGTACAGGCCCTTCGCATAAGTAATGTCGAGGAAGGAATGAAGGCTGTTGATCGTGATCAGGACACCGAGCCCGACCGCGAGCATGCCTCCTGCGGCGCGCAACCGTTTACTTACAGCCCATACAGACGCGGCCAGCGACATCACGACGCCCGACAGCAGAATGGTATTAGGTCCGCCCAGGTGATTTAGCAAAGGAACCGTGGCCAGGCAAGCCAGCGCACCGCCGCAAAGATCCGCGCCATAGAGCCGGGATACCTGCTTCGGATGACGGGCAAAAACCGCAGAAAATAAAAACCCCGTGAGAAAAAAGGGAATTGCCGCGCATATATACAAGAGCGTCAACCGCCGGAAATTACTCCTGTCCAACTGCAATCGAACCGGCACTCGCAAGATCACTTCTAAGGCGACCACCGTCGCGCAACACCACAGGATTGAAATAAGCGCCGCGAGCCGTTGGGTAGACCAGCGCCGTACACGCACGCGCTCGAGATGAGCAAACACACCCCCGGCACCCAGGCCCAGCAGCGCCACGGAAATGGCCAGGAAGGCATAGTGATAAAAAAGCACGACGGAAAACAGCCGGGTCAGCGCGAGTTCCAAAAGCAGGGCCGCAAAACTGCTGAGACCGATGCCGGCCAGTAGTGTACGCTGGCGCGGCACTGCACGTTGCGTGGGTTGCTCGACGACAATGGTTTGACTCATAGAAGGAATCTAACCCGGCTCCTAAGCTAACAGCGGCACAGCAATTCAGCAAAGGTGCGTATCAGCTCTCGAGGATGACGTGAGCGATGGCTTCAGCAGCGGTGTGCGTGAGGGAGAGCGCCGCGCGGTTCATGCCAAGCTTGCGTGCAAACTGGGCGGCGACTCCGTGAAACACGAGTGCAGGACGGCCACCGGGTTGGCGCTGGACCTCGACGTCCCGCCAACGCACTCCATGGTTCCAGCCGGTGCCCAAGGCCTTCATGCCGGCTTCCTTGGCTGCGAAACGGGCAGCAAATCGTTCGATGCGATTAGCTTTGGATTGACAGTAACGAATCTCATCTTGCGTAAAAATCCGCTGCAGAAAGCGGTCACCGAAACGCTCAATGGCGGCGGCCATGCGCGGGACTTCGACAACGTCAATGCCGGTACCCACAATCATGATGGAAAGGTAACACAGGCGATCGCCAAAAGCGGAGGACGACTCAGAACAGCTGATCACCACCATAGATCAGGACATCTTGGACTAGTCGAGCCTCCGGCGTGAGTTTATGAGCCCGCGCCGCGCCCACACCATCGATGTGCAGCACTTGGTGCCCGTGGGCCACCAGATAATCGGATACCAGCATGCGATGACAGTGGAAATAAACTCGTTCCGCGCACATGTAAGCGGTACGTGACTGCTCGCCCAGCTGCAGCAATTCGGCAATCGCGCTCTTGAATGGATCCGTCAGCATGTAGTCGGCATAATTGCGGAAACTGGCGTTGCGCAAACCGCTATTGGGAGAATCTTTACGCGTCTGCTTGCGATAGCCACCGAGAGACCTCAGCCAAACGTAGCGAATTCCCGCCATCGGCAATTCTCTTTCCAGGTTCTCACGATTGAAATGGGGCAAGCGTCGGGACATGGGAAATGCGCGAATATCGGCCAGTGTTTCGATGGAATGCGCCTGTAGGGTTTCGATCAGTTCCGCCAGGGTGCGCGTGGAATGCCCGATGGTGTAGAAGCTAAGCAACTTCTTCATGGAAGGGTGGATGAATTGGGAGAGTTGCTCATTCTTCGGAAGCCAAATGGGCAACTCTGATCAGTGCTGACGCAATCAGCGGGTCTTGCCCTGGGAAAACCGTTCGTAGATCAAGCAGGACGTGCCCTTCCGCAACGCGAGCGACCACCGGCGGGTCGCAAGCGCGCAGGCGCGCTGCCAACTCATCAGCATTGTGCCCATCGGAAGTTACGGTGATCAGGCGCGTCGGCAGAACCGTCGAAGGGGCCGCGCCACCACCGACGACTGACTCTCCGCCAGCTATCCCCAGGTGCAGCGCGGAATGAGAGACCATGTTCATCAGACGTTCGGCCCGTTTACCGATTTCCTCCACCGACCATCGCATCATGCGCACGGCGGGAATTGCATCATAATTCCGCTTTATGTAAGCAAGCAGTGTCGCCTCCAGCGCCGCGTAGGTGAGCTTATCCACGCGAAGCGCACGGAACAAAGGATTTGAGCGAATACGCGCGATTAAATCGTGACGCCCGCTCAGCAGGCCGGCTTGTGGGCCACCCAAAAGCTTGTCGCCACTATAGGTAACAACATCGACTTCAGAGTTCAGACTCTCGAGGACGCCACGCTCCCCATCAACCCCAACCGAACGTAGGTCGAACAGCGCCCCGCTGCCCAGATCTTCCATCACCGGAATACCGCGGCTGTGGGCTAAGTGGGTCAATTGTGACAGGGACGGCTGCTCGGTAAACCCTGTGATCTGAAAATTCGAGCGATGAACCTTCAACAGCAGTCTCGTCTTTTCACTAATCGCGCGCTCGTAGTCCGACGCCCGAGTACAGTTGGTGCTGCCTACTTCGCGCAGTAGGGCACCGGACTTCGCCATCACCTCCGGTATGCGAAATGACCCGCCGATTTCCACCAGCTCTCCGCGCGAAACGATCACTTCGCCGCCTTCCGCCAGAGTATTCAATGCCAGTAGTACTGCGGCGGCATTATTGTTGACGACCGTGGTGGAGAGTTGTGGCTTCGGGTGTGCGCCCTGGGCCGCTAAGCCGTCGTCAAA
>Ga0126372_10000096_pt1 | contig 23635 bp, 15 predicted proteins | sample PanSoiMetaPlot_6_FD_92762 | JGI IMG/M metagenome (GOLD analysis project Ga0126372, IMG submission 92762) | Tropical forest soil microbial communities from Panama - MetaG Plot_6 | ecosystem: Environmental > Terrestrial > Soil > Tropical forest > Bulk soil | place: Panama | collected 2016-02-17
GATCTCTTGAACCGGCGTTGTCGCGCTTCCTCTCGCCCCGTTCCTATGGTTCCCACGCCTTTGTGCAGTGGCGACAACACGAGCCATAATCTCTTCTCTCCAGCATTAGATTCGAGAGCATATTAGGTGCACTGGGCGTCGAAATCGATGAAAAAAATGTCCCAAGTGAGCTAGCCAATACTTGGATCACGATTGGTTTGACCCGATTTTGACGTTAGCTACTAATATCTGATATAGGCTAACACAATTTATTCGAACCATCCGTGCCGGAGGACTAGGAAGATCATGACCACTCGGACCGCAACACCTCTCCAGGCCAAAGGCGGGGCCTTCCTTGTGGAAGCTCGCTCGCCCGGTGAAATCTTCACGCCGGAAGATCTCACAGAAGAACACCTGGCAATTGCCGATACCGTCGACGATTTCTGGGTGAACGAGGTCGAACCGCATCTCGAGGAAATCCGTCAGCAGAAGCCGGGAGTTGCTCTGAACATACTGCGCAAGTCCGCAGAACTGGGCCTAACGGCAATAGCCATTCCGGAAGAATTCGGCGGCATGGAAATGGATCTGCCTTCCGTCATGATCGCAGGTGAACATCTCGCGAAAGACACTTCGTACGGGTCTTGGTATTCGGCCCACACAGGGATAGGAACCCTGCCCGTTCTTTTCTTCGGCAACGAAGAACAGAAGAGAAAATACCTTCCTCGCTTGGCAAAAGTTGAGATGCTCGCCGCCTACGCACTGACCGAACCGCTGGCCGGCTCAGACGCTCTCGCCGTCCGTACCCGGGCGGATCTCAGTCCGGATGGAAAATACTACGTTCTTAATGGGCAAAAGATGTGGATTACGAACGGAGGCGCCGCCGACCTCTTTACTGTCTTCGCGAAAGTAGGCGGCGAGAAGTTCACAGCCTTCCTCGTCGAACGCAACTTTCCAGGGGTCACCAGCGGCGCCGAAGAACACAAGATGGGTATCAAGGGCAGTTCAACGACAGCCGTCTATTTCGACAACGTCAAGGTCCCGGTTGAGAATGTGTTGGGCGCAATTGGTCGAGGGCACATCATTGCGTTCAATATCCTCAACATCGGACGGCTCAAACTGGGGCCCGGTGCGTTGGGTGCCGCGAAGAATGTTTTGGCCGTTTGCCTGAAGTACGCCAGCGAGCGCAAGGCATTCGGGTCGGCCATCGCCGAGTTCGGAGCGATTCGGCACAAGCTGGCCGAAATGGCGATTCGAATATATGCGGTCGAATCGATGGTGTGGCGCGTTGTGGGACTGATCGAAAGTCAATTGGCTCAGACCTCTAAAGCCGAACCCAAGGCGGTCGAAGAGTACGCCGCGGAGTGCTCGATGATTAAAGTCTACGCATCGGAGATGCTCGACTACGTCGTCGATGAAGGTGTGCAGATCCACGGTGGCTATGGCTACCATCAGGACTACGCGGTGGAGCGCGCTTACCGTGATTCCCGAATTAATCGGATATTCGAAGGAACAAACGAGATTAATCGTCTGCTGATTACAGGAATGCTGCTGAAACGCGCCGCACGTGGACAATTACCGCTCATGTCAGCGGCTCAGGCGGCGCTCGCCACAACCACGGAAGAGGCAGACAACTTGGCGGACGTTGATCAGGAAACACGGCTTGTCCACGCCGCCAAGAAGATCGCGTTGGTCACGATTGGGCTCGCATCACAACGATACGGCGCGGAGTTGGAAAAACAACAGGAGGTCCTCATGAACATTTCCGACATCATCATGGAGGTGTTCGCCATGGAGTCCAGCTTGTTTCGATGCCGTAAGGTCGAGGCATCGGGTAAGACGACGAACGCCGCCGAGAAGTGCGCCGTGTTTCTCCGCGAAGCCATGGATCGCATCGAAATCTCATTCAGAACTATCATCGGGACCTGTTCGGACCCGAACACTCTGCAACAGGATCTCGGGGTGCTACGCAGTCTAACGAGCTACGATCCTCTGGACGCAATCACGCTACGACGGACGATTGCCGGCCGACTCCTGTCCGCCGGTCGCTATAGGGTCTGACAAGGCGGGCAAAATGTCGGAATACCGGAGTAGCCAAAAAAGCGGGGAGCCGCTTCCGGCTCCCCGCTTCCATGGTATCGAACCGATGGCTGACTGCTAATTTTCGTACAGCAGCACGCCCTCGTTTTCTTTCGAGTCCACCGGCCGGTAGTACAGTTTGCCATTGTCGAGGAAGACCTCGATAAAAGCCGGCCTCTCGTTGATCGTACCCTGAATGAGCGCTTCCGAGAGCGGGTCCTCGATGTACTTCTGCAAAGCGCGACGCAGCGGGCGAGCACCGTAGCTGCGATCGGTGAGCGTTTGGTTGAGGACCCACTTCTTGGCCTCGTCGTTCACCGTGATGGTGATCGATTTCTGCGCCAGGTTCGTATTCAGCTGGGTGATCATCAGCTCGAGAATCTGAATTAGATCGTTCTCGGTCAGCGCATTGAACAGGATGATCTCATCAAGCCGGTTCAGAAACTCTGGGTTGAAGGTACGCTTCACCTCGTTTCGGACCAAGTCCTCGATCTTCTCCGACACCATATCTTCCTTCTGTGATTGGAAACCGAGGCCTTCCCGCCGCTGCAGGTGCCGCGCCCCAATGTTGGAAGTCATGATGATGATGGCGTTCTTGAAGTCGACCGTGTTCCCCAGACCGTCAGTCAACTGGCCATCTTCGAACACCTGCAACAGGATGTTGAAGACGTCCGGATGCGCCTTCTCGATCTCATCGAGCAGGACCACCGAGTAGGGAGCGCGCTTCACGCGCTCGGTCAGCTGGCCGCCCTCTTCGTAGCCCACGTATCCCGGAGGCGAGCCGATCAACTTCGAAACCGAGTGCTTTTCCATGAACTCGGACATGTCGAAGCGAACCAGCGATTTCTCGCTGCCGAACATGAATTGCGCCAAGGTGCGAGCTACTTCGGTCTTGCCCACGCCTGTGGGACCGAGGAAGAGGAACGAACCGATCGGTCGGTTCGGACTCTTAAGACCGGCCCGCGAACGACGGATGGCCCGGGCTAAGGCAACGATTGACTTGTCCTGTGAGATGACGCGCTTGTGCAGCTCTTCTTCGATGCGCAACAGCTTCTGCGATTCTTCTTCCTTGATCGAAGCGATAGGCACGCCGGTCCAGCGTGATACCACGTCCTCGATGTCCTCCCGACCGACTACGCCGGCGGAGGATTCATCGAGGTGGTATTTTTCACGAAGAGCGCGCAGGTTCTCGCGCTCTTTGCGCTCTTCGTCCGAGTAGAAGCGCGCCTTCTCGAACTCATGGTTCGCGATGGCGTTCTCCATACGGTGGACGATAAACTTGATTCGCTTCTGGACTTCGGTGATCTCCTCGGGCAGCGAAGTTTGGCGCAACTTCACCCGCGCCCCCGCTTCGTCGATGAGGTCGATGGCTTTATCCGGCAGGAAGCGGTCCGGGATATAGCGATTCGAATGGGAGACCGCAAAGTTGACCGCATCGTCGGTGTAGGTAACCGCGTGGAACTTCTCGTAACGATCCTTCACCCCGAACAGGATCTTAGTGGCATCGCTCTCGTCTGGGGGCGGAACCTTGACTGCCTGGAACCTTCTTTCCAGGGATCTATCCTTTTCAATAGACTTCCGGTACTCGCCTGGGGTAGTTGCCCCGATGCATTGAATTTCGCCACGCGACAGAGCCGGCTTCAGAATATTAGCGGCGTCAAGTGACCCTTCGGCGGAGCCGGCGCCCACCAAGGTATGAAGCTCGTCGATGAAGATGATGGCATTTTGCGACTCCATCAGTTCCTTCATGATCGTTTTGAGACGTTCTTCGAACTGTCCGCGGTATTTTGTGCCGGCGACAATCAATGACAGGTCCAGCGCCAGGATTCGTTTGTCAGCTAGGAAAGACGGAACTTCACCATCGGCAATGCGCTGAGCCAAGCCCTCGACGATAGCCGTTTTACCCACGCCGGGCTCTCCAATCAACACCGGATTGTTCTTAGTGCGCCGGCAGAGAATCTGAATGACCCGCTCGAGTTCGCCCTCACGCCCGACCAGTGGATCCAGTTGGCTGTCTATGGCGGCCTGGGTCAAATCACGGGAAAACTCGGCTAGCAGGGACGATTCCCGCTGCCGCTGGGGTTGCGCCTTCTCCTGGGTCGTCCTGGCCAGTTCCTCGCGAATGGTGGAAAGCCTTAGACCGCGCTCATGCAAAATTTCTGCGGCGAAGCACTTTTCTTCCCGCAGCAGGCCAAGGAGCAAATGCTCGGTGCCAATGTGTTTATGAGAGAGCCGTTCCGCCTCTTCGGCAGCATAGGCCAATACTCGCTTGCACTCGTTGCTCAAGGGTAGGTCGACGGAAGTCGAAACTTTTTCCCGAATCGTGGTATGCCCCTCGATCTGCTTGCGGATCGACTCCACTGAGGCGTGAGAGCGCAGGAATCGGTTGGTCAGAGCTTTATCTTCGCGCAAGAGGCCTAGCAGCAAGTGTTCGGTTTCGATATAGGGGGAACCGAACTGGCTAGCCTCATAGCGCGCAAAGAAAATGACGCGCCGTGCTTTCTCTGTATACCGTTCAAACATATACGCCCTTCCGCTGCCGGGCCGCCGGAGAAGCCCAATCGTGCCGGCCTCCCCTGAAACCCATTAGCCCCACATCTTTTCTTTAGCAATCGGGCTGCCAGCCCTCCCGACCCCTCCATTGTAGAGACGCCGGTTGGGTTACCCAAGTGCCGATTATCATTACCTGCAACTTGGCTGCATCTGCATAGACCGAGTCACAGAACCTGCTTTTCTGAATCCACCGAATTCTTCCAATTTCCGTAGTATCCGGTGTTCATGCCACATCCGCCGGAAGCGATTCCGGTGTAAGCTCTTCGATTTGCCCCCGATCCAGCCGCAACACCCGCTGACAACGCCGTGCAAAAGCCAAATTATGGGTTGCTATCAAGGAAGTAAGCTGGCAATCGCGATGTAAACGGGCAATTAGCTCGAACACCGCCTCGGCGGTTTTGTTATCCAGATCGCCTGTCGGTTCGTCCGCAAACAAGATCTTTGGACGGGTAATGAGCGCCCGGGCTAGAGCTACCCTTTGCTGCTCTCCTCCGGAAAGTTCTCCGGATCGGTGGCGGGAGCGTTGCTCCACACCCACCTCGCGCAACCACCTCAGCGCCTCGCCCTCTACCTCGTGCCATTTCCGCCCTCTTGAGAGCAGGGGCATGGCTATGTTCTCCACCGCGGTGAATTCAGGCAAAAGATAGTGGAACTGCCAGACGAACCCAATTTCGCGATTGCGAAAATCTGCAGCGGCATCCCCCGAAAGAGTATTCAACCGCAGGTGCGCGCAGTATACGTCACCGCTGGAAGGGCTATCAAGAGCGCCCAGGATGTGCAGCAGGGTGCTCTTGCCCGCTCCCGATTCCCCCACTAAGGCGAGCATCTCGCCCTCTTTCACTTCGAAGGATAAATTATCAAAGAGCACCAGGTCCGACTCGCCGGAGCGAAAGACCTTTTTCAACCGCTCAGCCCGCAGCATCTGTTAACCATTGGATGCATGAGGCACCCTGATCGTTCCAGAGGTGCGCTGGTCCGGCCTGCCTCTGATAACAACCCCGGTGGCGGCATCCTGTTTTCATACTTTTTCGTTTTTTACCTTCTACTCGGAGAACTGTATATCCGATATGTAAACACACAATGTCACCGAGGTCACAATGGCACGCAAGTGGGGATACGGGCAAATTTTCCTTCGTGCACTTTTGGCCATTTGTGGGGAAAACCCTGTCCTGAGCGCCAGCGATCAGAAAGACACGACTACTCATAGCGCAAGGCTTCGGCCGGCAAGACCCGCGCCGCCGACCAACTGGGATATAGAGTGGCGACGAACGAGATTCCCACCGCTACTGCCGCTACCAACACTCCGTCCAAAGGGCGGGGCGAAAAGGGAACATAGTTTATCGAGTATACTTCCGGGTTTAACGACACCAGATGATAGCGCTCTCCCAACCAGGAGAGCGCATACCCAAGAGTCAGCCCTATGGCAGTTCCGAACACCCCGATCAAAACTCCCTGAGCCATAAATACACGGCGGATCTGCCGTCTGCGCGTGCCCATGGACATCAGCACGGCTATATCCTTGGTCTTTTCCATCACCATCATGATAAGAGAGATAACGATGTTGAGGGCGGCTACGAAGACGATCAAACCAATCGTAATAAACGTGACCAGCCGTTCCAGTCGCAAGGCATGGAAAAGGGCGCGGTTCTGTTCCATCCAGTTCGCGGTCATGAAGCCGTGCCCGGCTACGGCCTCTATTTCCCTGCCCACCTCGGGAGCGCGGTAGATGTCATCAATCTTGAACTCAACCACCGAAATCAGGTCACCCAACCCGAACAGCCGTTGCGCATCGGCCAGACCAGTGAACGCCCAAGACTGGTCGTAATCAAAGAATCCAGAGTTGAAAATCCCGACAACACGAAACCGCATATACTTGGGGACGATACCGAAGGGTGTGAGCTCTCCCTGAGGACTGGTGACCGTAACCACCGATCCAACCGTGGCTCCCAAGTTTTCCGCCATGTCTTTGCCGAGGATGATGGGGGGCATGGCTAGAATCCGTTGCTCGACCGATTCCATCGCGTCAGCGCTTTCCGGCATGATGGGGGCATTTGTGGCAGCAGACTTTGGTCCCGATGGAGCGTCCGGAGCCTGATCTTCCAGTTCCTTGTCCGAGCCGATGTTGACCGAGCTCAGAACGTCGCTCACCTTACGTTGGTAAGCTGGAATCATTCCTTTCAGCACCGCTCCCCGGGCTCGCGGTCCGCGCGAGATAAGAACTTGCTCATAAATGGCTGGAGCAGCCGCAACCACCTGAGGCTGCTGGGAAAGCCGATCCAAGAGACTCTGCCAATCTTTAATGCCATCGTTCTGGACACGCATTAAGCTGATGTGGGCGGTGGACGAGAGGAGACGTGCTTGCAAGTCTTGGCGGAATCCGTTGTTGATCGCCAGGGCGATAATCAGCGACGAGACCCCCGCGGCTACCCCTGCGATGGAAATCGCAGTGATGACGCCGATGAAAGCCTGGCGGCGCTTGGCCCGTAAATACCGCGATGCGACAAAAAGCTCGAATCTCATTAGGAAGCTTTCAGCTATCGCCGACAGCTCTTAAGTGGTTATTCAGATTATAAATAGTTTTGGCAGGAACCATGGCAGGAACAGCCCTTTGATAAGCTCGGCACTCCTTGCCAACCGCCTCTCCAGGTCCGCCTCTTCTAATCGCATCATCCATTGAGCCGGCCACCATCGCGGAGACGCGCGGATGTCGGTAGTCACGGGCCGAGCTGGGCGGAGTGATTGCGCTGGCTTCTTCGACAGGAAGCATCCAGCCAAGAACAAAGCCAGGCTGGCGATCCAGCTCAAGCGAGAGCTGTAACGCTGTGGCGTGGCCACGTACGTCATCCAACGATGATCCACAACCGTAAGCCAGATGGAGAGCGCCGGCCGCGACCGTCAATATTCGGCCACAACGACGGGATCGTTGAGTCACCGATTCGAGGCCAGCCAACCAATCATGTGCGTGCCAGCAATTAGCATTTGGCTAGCAGACCCTTGGGTGTTCAGCACAAGGTGGCTAGAAAATGCCAATTGCTTCAAGTGTGAGATTGCCGCAATTCGCGCAACACTTGGACATGAAAATGGAGAAGAGCCTCAATGAATTAGGACCTTCCCGGTTCCCATGTTGTCGAAGCGGTCATAGGATCGGACGACCACCACGTGTTCGGCGGTTTGGGGCGCGCTGCTCGCGTTCCTTGACGATCGGTAATCACTGGCCGCGTCGGGCAATGGAATGCGAAAGTCATAGTTTTCCTGTTTATCGTCGGAAATCTGGTCTATCGGCTCGACATACTGCCATTCGCCGGCGTCGAGTGAATACTCTGCGCGCTTGAGCGGCGAGAACCCATCTGCCGCACGGAACTTGACATGAATCCATCGATTGCCCTCAACCACGGCGTTCAGGTTCTCGATTCGCGGCGGGGTGGTATCCACCTCGAAGCGGCTGCTTTCTTTCTCTGCGGCCAGCGCATCGCCTGGGGAATGGGAAGGCGAATCGGAGGCAACCACGCGGATGGTGTAGCCCCCATCGGGAAGAAGCCCCGCATCGAAGGAATAAAACCTATCGGTAATCTGATCTTTCAGCAAGAGCCAACGACTCTCGCCATCGCCGCGATAGTAGATGGAATACACCAGATCATCATCATTTGCGTCATGCGCATTCCATCTCACGCTGATCGCATCCCGGTCCCGAACGGGCGCTGGCGTGATGGCGCTGGCCGGATCGGCATTGGGCTGCTTGAGAACTTGAGGATACCGCATTCCGGGCGTGACGACGACGTCCTCAATTTCCGGAGCAATGTTCTTTGGCAAGTAGTTAATCAGAACGCTATCCACTTGCGGTGCGGGTTTGCCGGCACGGAGAACGGCTTTCCATTGCATGAATCTTGCCGGCGGGACGGGCAGGGTGGCGTTCGCGGTGAGATCGATGGCGCTCCACGGACTCCAGTTGCGGTCGGGATTGTCAACATTACCGCTCCGGGCAAACAACTGCACACTGCCGTCGCCCCTGAATTCGGCCCGGCCCCAGCGCGAGAAGGTGTGCGCATCAAAAACATCGCTCTCGTAAGTGCCCTCGCTGGCCAAGTTCGGGCCAATCCGGTAGAGCTTTCCCAAATTGCTTGTCGAGGCATAAACCCCGCCATCGGGGGATTTCGCAAATGCCGTGACCTGGCTGCCACCGGCTTTCAGCAGATCGACGAACTCGTCTTGTCCGGTGATGGCAAACACGTGTCCGCGATTCCCCGTACCGGCCAACAGATTTCCATGTTGGTCGAAGGTCAGCGCGTACACCAGGTCTGTCGCCGAAGTCCAGATGCGCAGAGGCGACCCATCCGGGGCAATCCGGTAAACTTCCGATCCGCTCGCTCCCGTGCCGGGCGCAGGAAAGGAAACGATTGACGTCGGCCCAGCAGCGGGTGCTGCTCCTGTCAGCGGGGCAGGCGATGGCGGGGCGGTAGGAACGGCGGTTGCTGAAGCCGGCGCTGGCGATCCACCGCGTTTCTCTCCGGCTCCGGCGGCGTAAATGTTGCCGGCCTCATCCACCGCGAGCGCGGTGATCTCCTTTTTGGGAGCGCTGTACAGCACGAACCCTTCTCCTGCAGGAGAAATCCGGTAAACGAGCCCACTGCCATCGGAACCCGCGATCAGGTTGCCTTTATGGTCCATCGCCAGGACGCGAATGTGGACCTCGTCGCTCTTGAAGAACAACGAGTGCTCGCCATTGGGGCCAACTCGATAGATTTCTCCATGGTCGCCCGTGGCGACGTACAAAAAGCCGTTCTCGTCGAGTTGCAAATCCCAAATGTACTTTGTGCCCGGGTCGAAATAGACGCTGGAGGCCCATGAGACCGGTGCGGCTTCGTTCTTGTCTGACTTTTTGCGGTTGGCTTCGCCGCCCCGCGGCTCCAGCTTGTAGACCTTCCCGTCCGGTGAGGTTGCGGCGTAGATGACGCCGTTCGGGGCGCCGACCAAGGCTTGGACTTGAAGTTCTTGCGGTTCGAAGATGGCCTTAGCTTCGCACTTTGCGTTGATCTGATAGACCCGCGCGGGGGAGCCGGCTGCAGCATAGATGTTGCCGGCGTTGTCGGCAGCTATCGCCCAAATGTAAGTCGACGGGCTGGCATAGATCTGCCCAAAAGCAGGGGCCAGTTCTAACCCGCCAACGCTCCGGATGGCGACACCCTTGGCTGTGCCGCGCGATAGATCTTCAAATCTGGATTGTTCCCAATGGCGCGTGCCCTCGGCCAGCGCGACGCTTGCCGAGAGAATCGCTAGAAGTAGAGCAACAAGTTTCTGTACATCAACCACCAAGTTTGTTTTACCTCGTAAGATTTGCGTGCACTATCACTAACCGGAAGGTCTCCGGCGTCAGCATCCACGTCTCAGGACTTTAGCGGGAGTGTCGTGCCTGGCCGCGGAAAGCGACCTCTCACTTCTAGCTATCCATGCGAACCAGCCACACCTGAGAAATGACGCCCAAAGACTTGGAACCTCTATTTGATATTGATGGTCAGCAACTGTGCTCCGGAAACTACGTAGTCCAGCGGCGTGGAGGCTTCATCAACTGAGGATTCTCCCAAAACGACCATCTCCTGCGTTCCACGCATTCCTTCCATAACGTTCATCACCGAGAGGGGCAGGGTGGGCATCACCTTGTCGGCAACCATGGCCTCCGGATCGGCTTCAAGGAGTGAAACGTACAGGCTGTTATTGGAATGTTCTTTGTTGAGCATGGCAATTGTGGACGCCAGGTCCAGTTTGCGGGCGAGCACCGGCCCTCCCCGGCTGAACTGGTCCAGGGTACTCCCATCGCTGACCAGGATGTGCAGCGGGCCGCGGGAAACCGAAGTCGGAACGTGCATCTTGATCTGCTTTACGATCCCTTCGCCACGGTATGGCCGTAGGACAGCCTCTACGGTGATGTCATCTCCCGGCCTGGCTTCGGTCACGTCGGTGCGGACGTTTTCCAGCCGTGCCCAGCGGCGTTCCTTGACCAGATCAAAGTCGAGCTGCACGCCGTTCACTGTCGGCTGCTCATATGGGTTGTCGAAAATACGGCTGAAGCGGTCGCCCACCGAGAGCGCTGCCAGCATGGCAGCCGGAGCCGAGCCGTCGATCGGGGCATACATATTCTGCAGCGTAACCTTAGGATAGCCGTTTACCTTGATTTCGCCGTTCATGCGATAGGTGGTTTCTTCGCCATATTCATTCATTCCACGCAAGGCATTGAAGACGGTTGCCATCATGGCCACCGGACTGAGGCGGGCATTGTTCAAGACTTCGTAATGGAACGTTTTGTCGCTTGGACCGCCGTGAACCTTGAGCGTGACCGGGATCATCTGTGGGTTCTTGCCAAACAAACCCATGATACCGGTATGGCGATCCTGAACGAACGAGCCGATGGGCTCGGTAGCATTGACGATCTTGAAGGCGTTAGCAGGCGAGGGCAGGGTCGCCAAGACGTTGGCCTTGCTCATCGGCATGTCCACCTTACCGTACTGCAGCAAGGGATGGCCGCAAGCCAGCAGCCGCTGGGGATCCACGTAGGTTACTGTGCAGGTGGCGGCAATTCCCATGTCACCGCGCACCAGAATAGCGCTGACAGAGGAGCCGGGCTTGATCGCCTCCGGTTGCTTTACGTCGGTTGACACCGAACCTGCGCCCATCACCGGAACGACGCCAGCCGAAGCAAACTTCGACGCGAACCGATGAACCGTATCTTCGCTGAAACCGCTGAACACGAGAGGTGCTCCAATAGGCTTCATCAAGCTGGCGTAGTCGGGCGCCGCCGAAGAGGAAGGCTCACCCGGGCCGGAAGTCTTATTGGTCAAGCTGGGGGTTCCCTTGGCGGTCGCGGTTGCATCCTCCGCCGTGTGGTCCAGGGCATTAATCTCGAGCATTTCGTCGATTGGCGTTACCCCGGCGATTGGTTCTTTGGAAAACTCACCGATTCTGTAGGAAAGTGCCCCAGCCAACTTGCCCTCCAAGTAGACGGGACTTCCGCTCATGCCAGCCACCACGCCGGTATATTCCACCTTCGTGCCGTGAAGACGGACCAGGATCAAATCGCTCTTGGGCCCATTCATGTCGCGCAGGACACCCAACACTTCGACATCCATCGCTTCTGGCTGCGTACCCGCGAAGACTGTGTAAGCCAGCCCCCGCATTCCGGCGTGGATCTGGTCCACGGAAATAGTCGCAGTTGGATTGGTCTCGGCTGCGGTTACAGGGAGTGTCAACAAACAGCTGAGGGCTAGGAGAGCGGGGTACACTTTTCTCATGCGATCGCCCGATATATTCTTGTGGCGGCCGACGCGGCGCGCCTGATTCGACTTCGCTGATCCTCCCTATTCGGGAGGGAGTGGCTAACCTAGCAAAAACACCAAATCGCGAAGCATTGCATCTATACTAGCATGAGTAGTTTCCGAGGTTTTCAATGTTTTTCCGGCGGGTGAGATTCTCAAGGCAGCTTCGTCAATTCTTCACGATTTCCCTTTTGGTCGGATTCCCGCTAGGGACGCTGGCTCCGGCGCCTCGCCAAGCGCAGGGTCAGCAGTCCTCTCAGCAGCAGAATCCCAATCAACAACCCGCTCCCCCTGAAGCTGGTGGACCTGAGGGTGGGGAACTGGGCCCCTACGCCATTCCCAAGAAAAAAGATGAACCGCCGCCACCTCCCCCGGAGAAGCCTAAGAAAATCGAAGGCATGCCCGACTATTCCATCCGGGTCGCGGTGCCAGTTGTCAACCTGGATGTCTCGGTGGTTACTAAGAATGGCCAGTTTATCCCGGGGCTAAAGAAAGAGAATTTCAAGATTTTCGAAGACGGCGTCCCGCAGGCGGTCAGTAGTTTTAGCCAGCAAGAAGCGCCCATAACAGCGGTCTTACTAGTCGAATTCGCTTCCACAAATTACCAATATCTCTATGACGCGCTCAATGCCTCCTACACGTTCGCCAGCGGCCTCAAAAAGGATGATTGGGTAGCGGTCGTTTCCTATGACATGAAGCCGCAGATTTTGGTGGACTTCACCCAGGACAAACGCGCCATCCTGGGCGCCCTGAATACCTTGCGTATTCCCGGCTTCTCGGAGCGAAACTTGTTTGACGCCCTATATGACACGCTTGACCGAGTTGACGGGATCGAGGGCCACAAATACGTCATCCTGGTCTCCACCGGTCGCGACACCTTCAGCAAAATCAATCTCGATCAAATCATGAAGAAGATCAAGGCCACACAGGGCGTTACGATTTATGCCATCAGCGTCGGACGGGCTTTGCGCGAGTGGCTAGATGCGCACGGTTATGCCGGCGGCATTCAGGAAACCGACTGGCTCCAGGCCGACAACCAGATGAATACCTTCGCCAAATTAACCGGAGGAAGGGCATACTTCCCGCGTTTTGAAGGCGAGTTGCCGGAAATTTTCCACGACATCGCTTCCGATATCCGTAACGAGTACAACATTGCTTATCGTCCCAGCAACACCAAACTCGACGGGACTTATCGCAAATTGAAAGTTCAGGTCGTTGGCCCCGACGGCAGCCCGCTGAAGGTCAAGGATCAGAAGGGCAAAGACATTAAATACGAGATTATTGCGCGCGAAGGATACACGGCAAAACACCAGGTGGAGTAACAACCCGAGAGAGCGGGCGGAGAGATTACACAGAAAACCAAATCAAATCGCTCTCATCATCTTCCCTGGCTTTGATTGCTCTGCCCGCTCAGTCGTTCGCTGGTCGTCAGCTAGCTTTTTCCTAGTGCGCGTGCAAGAAATGATCCAGAAAAAACAAACACCCGACGCCGATAAACACGAGCAAAGCCATCTTGACGCCGGGTTCTTTGTTCACTTCCGGCACGAGGTCTGAAGCCGCGACATAGATGGTGACACCCGCCGACAGGGGTAAGCCCGCACTGACGGCGTGGCGAAAAATCGCCATCACCAGGACACCGGCGACAGTGGCCGCTCCCAACAGCACCGATGCGCCCCAGGCCGTGCCGCGGCTGCGGCCGCTGGCCAGCATGACCGAGGCGACGGTGAAACCCTCCGGGATTTTGTGTACAAACACTGCCAGGAAGATGATCCATCCCAGCCAGTCGGATAACAGAAATCCTGAGGCGATTGCAATGCCATCGAAGAATGTATGAATGATCAGGCCGATCAGGACCGAGTAGCCCTTGTGTGCCTCGACGAACTGGTCGCGATGGGTTTCCTCTCCGAAGTGGAAGTGGGGTGTGAGCGTGTGTTCAAAGAAGTGGATGATCAAATATCCCGCGAGCACCAGGAAAGTGGCGGTTCTTCCGCGCAGGGCTACGCTGGCGGGCACCATCTCGACAATCGAGGTGGCTAGCATGAACCCCGCACCGAGAGCAATGAAATACGTCAGATAAGAGCGATCCCAGTCTTTCTGAACAATGATGGCGCCGCCAAAAAGATTAGCGAAGGCCGCCGTCAAGCCGAGCAGTACGCTGAGAAGGATCGGGTTCATGGCCCGGTGAGCAGGATACCAGAACAAGTTTTCCCTTCTGCGTGTTCAGCGAGAGCCAGGGGACCCGGAACCGCGGCTCGGGGTGGATGACCCGGACTCCCGAGAGAACTTAGAACTAACCAGGAGCTTTCGAGTAAACTGAACAGCAGATGTGGTTGTCCATTCCCTATTTGCGTCGCTGGTTCGCGTTGGGTGCGGCTGCCGTCGTCGTGGTTGTGGCGGGAGCGTATTTGTACGCGCACTGGGCCGATGTTGCCGCAGGCCACAAAATTCCGGAAAAGATGGGGCTGGAAATTCAGCAGACCGCGAACGGGTTCACCATCTCCAAGTCAGAGCAGGGGCGCACCATTTTCACGGTTCGGGCCAACAATGCAGTGCAGTACCGTCAGGGCGGACAGGCTGTGTTGCACAATGTGGCGATCACGGTATACGGCAAGCAGCATGATCGCTTCGATCAGATTTACGGTTCGGAATTTATTTACGACCAGCAAGCCGGAATAGTCACGAGCAAGGGTGAGGTGCAGATCGATCTCGAGTCCAATCCTGGAGGAGTGCTCGAGCCCGATCAAACCACCCCCAAAGAACTCAAGAATCCTGTTCACCTGAGGACCACCGGACTAGTCTTCAACCAGAAGACTGGGGATGCTTATACGCCGGAGCGTGTGGATTTCTCCGTTCAGCAGGCGATCGGATCGGCCGTTGGCGCCACCTACAAAGCGAAAGAGGGAATGCTCGACATGCATTCCCAGGTGCATGTCGTCATGAGTGGCTCATCGGCCGGAACCCTCGATGCCAGCCACGGCATCATTCATCGGGCCCCCCGCGGGGTTGATCTCGATAATCCCCATATCGTGCGTGGTCCGGAAAGCTACGAATCGGATCACGCCACCATCTATTTGCGTCCCGACAACTCGGTGGACCACATGGTTGGAACCGGACACGTGAAGATTCATATGGAGGGCGATTCGCCAATCGACGCCCGCTCCGATCGCGCCGATATCTTCATGATTCCGGAAGACAAGGCCACGGCGCAAGGTTCAGCGGCGGCCGACCAAAATACTCGACTCAGGCAGGTTTCCGGCTCGCCAGCCAATCCAAGGGTATCGGCCGACCAACCGGCGGGAAATCAGAATCAGCCGAACGCGCTGACCCAGCCGTCTGCACGTAACCTGCTGCGGACCGCAATTCTCACCGGGAACGTGCACGCTGAAAATCAGGGTCCGCATGTAATGGAAGGCGATTCGGGCCGCGCCATCTTCCATTTCATCGGAAATAACATCCTTACGACCGCGCGGGCCGAGGAGAACGTCAGAATCGTACAGCACCACGTGGGCGGCAATAAGCCCAGCCAGCCTGCCAGTAACTCGGGCGCGGGTCAGAAGTCCGCGCAGGCCTCGACGCCGCAAGACATCATCATCAATGCGCCTGTGGTTGATTTCGTGATCGGAAATGAAGGCCGGAGTTTGCAAAGCGCGGTCACATCAGGCCCGCCCAAAATCACGATCGTGCCCAGCGATGGAGCCCCTGGCCAGACGACGGTCATTACCTCGCGAAAATTCTTCGCCAAGTTTGATGACCAGAGCCGGCTGAAGTCGGTTCATGGTGCGCCCGACGCTCGCATCGTCAACAGCGATCCCCATGAACCGGATCGCGTCAGTACCAGTGAGGTGCTGGATGTCGCGTTTCTAACCGCAGGCGGCATTGAATCCGTTGTTCAGACCGGCAGTGTGGCTTATGTTGATGCCGACCGCAAAGCCTGGGGCGACCAGGCGCGCTATACCCCGAGCGATCAGATACTCCATCTGAACGGTTCTCCTCGTTTTGTTCAGGGTGGAATGACCACCACGGCTCGCGCCATGCGCATGGATCGCGCCAAGGGTGATGCCTACGCGGAAGGTGACGTTAAGAGCACCTATAGCGATCTAAAGCAACAGCCGAATGGCGCCTTATTGGCCTCATCGGATCCAATCCACGTCACCGCGATGAACATGGTCTCGCACCGTGACCCGGGCGTCGCCACCTACACGGGCAACGCTCGCCTATGGCAGAACACAAGCGTCGTGCAGGCTCCGATCATCCAATTCGACCGCGACATGCGCAGCGTCCTGGCAGACGGCACGCCGGATTACCGCGTGTCTACTGTATTTGTCCAGACCGACAACCAGGGGAAGCAGACACCGGTTCACATCATCTCGGACCATTTGACGTACTTCGATAACCAGCGCAAAGCTCATTTTACCGGCTCGGTAATCGCTAAAAGCCAGGACGCAACAATTACGTCTGATGAGTCGGACGTCTACTGGCTGCCCCAGGCCGCGATCGCCTCGAGCGCCTCTGCCAACGCGGCCCCTCCGCCGACAGACCAACCGTCGGCCGGCGCCGGCGGCGAATCTTCTCCAAAAACCACTTTGCAAGTGGCAGTCGATCCAGCTAGTGCGCAGCAATCAACATCCAGTCGTCGCCCGCCGATGCCCGACAATGCCACATTGGGGACAAACAAGATCGACAAGATCACCGCCGACGGACATGTAGTGGTGATTCAACCAAAACGGCGTGGTGTAGGGACCAACCTGACTTACACTGCCTCCGACGATCGTTTTGTCCTGACTGGGGGTCCGCCCAGCATTTTTGATGCCGAACGGGGCCAGGTTACAGGCAATTCGTTGACTTTCTATAAACGCGATGATAGGGTGCTCGTTGAAGGTAAGGCGAATTCGCCGGCTCTCACCGAAACGCGAGTGGCACGTTAAATGCACACGCTGGCAACCGACGGAATTGGAAAGAGTTACCGCGGGCGCCGAGTCGTAAATGGGGTCAGCGTTCGGGTGGAGCAAGGCGAAGTTGTGGGCTTGCTCGGGCCCAACGGCGCCGGAAAGACAACTTCGTTCTACGCTATCGTTGGCCTGATACCCCCCGACACAGGCCGAGTATTAATTGACGAAGAAGACATAACCGACGTGCCCATGTATCTTCGGGCGCGCCAATACGGGATCAGCTATCTTCCTCAGGAGCCATCGGTTTTTCGGAAGCTGACCGTCGAGGAAAACATCCTTGCCGTGCTGGAGGCTCAGAAGCTTCCCTGGCATGATCGCAAGGTGCGCATGGAAAGGCTGATCGAGCAGTTGGGTATCGAGCACGTCCGGCACAATCGGGGGTGGGCATTGTCGGGAGGTGAACGCAGGCGTGTGGAGATTGCCCGCTGCCTGTGCATCAGCCCGAGCTTTATTTTGCTTGACGAGCCGTTTTCGGGCATTGATCCGATTGCTGTGCTGGACCTGCAAAAGATCATCTTTGATCTCAAGGGAGCAGGGATCGGGCTGCTGATCACGGATCACAACGTTCGTGAGACGCTCTCGGTAACCGACCGCGCCTATATCATTAACGAAGGCCGGATTTTCCGGGCGGGCACGCCCGAGGAACTTGGGAGCGATCAGGAAGTGCGGAAAGTCTATCTGGGCGAGAGTTTCTCACTGGTTTAATCAAAACACTGAGGTTTTCCCCCGCCCGAACCTTCGTGACCTTTGTGGTCCGCCTTTCCGCTCTAATATAGGAACGGTAGTTACGCACGCGGCGGCGTGCTGGAGTCATAATAGTTAAGGATTACCAAGGCCCATGGTCTTATTGCAGCACAGGTTGAGCCTGAAAGTCTCGCAGCGGCAGATCCTGACCCCAGGGCTGGTGCAGATGGTCAGCGTGCTCGCGCTCAACAAACTTGAGCTGGCTGACATGATCAACACTGAGATGGTAGAGAATCCCGTTCTGGAAGAACTGGAAGACAACGTTCCGCTGCTGGACGAGGTCGGCCGCCGCGAAGAAGAGCGCGAACGCCCAATAGAGGCGGAAGAAAATCCCATTACTGCTGTTGAGAAGAAAGATCCATTCGAAGAGATCGATTTTGGTTCATTTTTTCAGGACTATCTCGATCCTGGCTTCCGCAGCCCAGGCCAAATGGAGGAAATCGAAAGGCCTTCTTTCGAGAACTTTCTTTCCAAGCCCAGTAACTTGACCGATCACCTGATGTGGCAGCTCGGTTCAATTCCCACAAAGCGGGATGTGCGCGAGGCGGCCGAGTTGGTCATTGGCAATTTGAACGAGGATGGATACCTGATCGCGACCGACGAAGAGCTGCTTGGCACGGCGCCGCCGGCTCCGCCTCAACAGGATGCTGCAACCGCAGAAAGCGTTGTCGCCGAGGCGGTAGCACTCGGTCTCGGAGAAGTAGAAGGAGACTCGGCGGAAGGCGAGAAGCCACCCGCCCTGTCTGGTGAAGGCACACCGATTTGGCCTGAAAGCGCGGTCGAATCGACGCCCTCTACCGCGGTATCCGCAGCCCGAAACTCGCCTGAGCCGGCGGCTGCTGCCTTGCTCCCCGTGCCGGCACCGGTCAAGTCCAACTTTGATGTGGCGGCGCTGCACGAGGGTATCGAAGTGGTCCGCCAAATGGACCCGCCTGGAGTGGCATGCCGCGATTTGCGTGAATGCCTTTTGTACCAATTGCGCTTCCATGAACGCAGCTTCGAAGAGCACAAGCATGGTGTTCACAACGGCCACACTGCTGAGGTGATTAAAGATGCTCTTGCTATCGTCGATCAGCATTTGCGTGCTCTGCAGTTAAAGCAGCACAAGGAGATCGGCAAAGCGATCGGGCGTCCAGTTGAGTCGGTTCTGGCCGCACTCGAATTTATTCGCACCCTCGATCCTCGCCCCGGCCTGCGCTACAACACTGTTCAACCCCGCCTCATAGAGCCGGATGTGGCTTTCGTTAAGCATGGCGACGAGTGGCTGGTGGTGATGAACGACGAAGATCTGCCTACACTCCGTCTCAACCCCGCCTATAAGCGCCTCCTGAGCAAGGACGGCAATGACAAAGACACGCGCAACTACGTCAAGGAGCGCTACAAGAGCGCCATTCAGCTGATCAAAAACATTGAACAGCGCAAGCAGACGATCATGAAAGTCTGCTATGCCATTGTGGGCCGCCAGCAAGACTTTCTGGAAAAAGGCCTCGATCAGTTGAAACCGATGATGATCAAGGAGGTGGCTGAAGAAATCGGCGTGCATCCATCCACCGTGAGTCGTGCGGTGGCCAACAAGTACGCCCACACTCCCCAGGGTGTATTTGAGCTTCGTTATTTCTTCAGCGAGAGCGTGAATGGCCCGGAAGGCGGTGCCACGTCGCTTCTGATCCTGAAACGCCGGGTCAAAAAGCTGATCGAGGAAGAAGACCCAGCTCGGCCGTTGACCGACGAGCAGATCACCCGCATTCTTCAATCGCAGGGTATCCAGGTCACCCGCCGCACGGTCGCCAAATATCGGGAGGACATGCGCATCCCGAGCACCCACCAACGCAGAGTGAAAAAATAGCGGCAACACCACTTGTCCCCGCAGCTGGGACCGAACACTAGCCTGGAGAGGCGCCGATGAATGTGGAATACACGGGACGGCAGTATGAAATCACTCCCAAAATCCGCAAAGAAATCGAAACCGGCCTTATCAAGATCAAGAAGCTCCTGGGCGACAAATTTGAAACGAAAGTTATTCTGAGCGTCGAAAAACATCGTCATAAAGCTGAAATCACAATAACTCCCCCGAATGGGCCGATCGTGGGCCTGGCGCAGGCCAGTGATATGCCGGCCGCAGTGAGCGGGGCTCTCGGTCATCTGGAGAAACAGGCGCTGAAATACAAGGACCGCTGGCGCACCAAGAAACGTCAGCCCCGCAAAGGATGGGACGGAAAAGCTGCAGGCGTGGAACTCGACGGGGTGGTCGGTTTAACCGAGAAAACTACCGTGCCCATCCTGGTCCATAAATTTCCTCACGTCTCCAAGACCACCGAGGCGCACCTGGTCCGCTCCTCCGATGCGGTCTCATTGCGACCGCTGTCCCTGGAAGAGGCGATTAAGGAAGCGCAGTTCCGGGATAGGGATGTGTTCGTCTTTCGCGATCCCATGGGAAAGGTCATGGTCCTGCACCGCACTCGCGACGGCAAAATGGAGTTGATCGAGGTGCCCTAGAAGCGTGATAAAGTCTGTTTTTTCGCGTCCCGGGAGAACCGCGAGGTGCCCTTTCCTCTGGACTCAGGTTATATACAGCTGTTGAGCTCCGTATCCTGCAATACGAATCTGGCCGGATATTACTATCTGCTCAGCTTGCTTTCCCTAGCCGACTGAATCCTGGGGAGCGTGGTCTGCCAGATGAAAAGGTCTGCCGGTGGATTAGCCATCATTGATGCCAAGCTAGAATTCTTCTGCTGACGCAGGCGAAGTCACTGTGCCCTGAGGTCGCGGACCAGGACCATCCGTGCCCTCTTCGTGGCCGTTTCGGAGGGGTTATCTTTTTGAATCCCGAATCCCGACAGATCCGTCAAACGAGTGGCTGTTCTCAAAGCGACGGCGAGAGTGGTCGATTCTCTGGACTTCCTGACAGGGGAGTGATGCCTAAAGTGATTTTTGTGCAAAACTCTGGGTACTTTGCCCTTGCGCTCGGCGGCCTTTAGCAGGTACCATCAATATGTTCCTAGCAGCCGCGCTCCTGCGCCGGCCCGAGCGCCCAATTTAGCTCCAGGCGCCACAACGGAAAATATTACTCACGAATGATGTTCCTTCGCGGTGGATTTCCCGTGCGTAGCCCGAAGATGTGCAGCGCTGTGATAACTGGACGAACGGCAAGACCGAGCGATGAGCAGTCCACCTTCCGAATGGAAAAGCAAGACTGCGAGAAAAGAGAATTATGAATGTAGGACCTGATCGTCCCTCCGGTCCCGGAGGGCGCGGGCGACGCCGTCGTGGTCGTCGTCCGCCCAACAACCGCGGACAACAACAGCATGGACAGGGTGGGCGCAACCGCCACAACAAAGACGGCATCTACACCGCCCCCATGGACCACAGCTATCGGGCCGTCCTGAACGGCAACGGCAACAGCGGCGCTGTCCGGAATCAGCGCGGCGCCCGTCCGGGCTTTGGAGGAAGCTTTCGTCCTCCTGATCCCGAGCCCTTACCGGCCCTGCCAGAGGATGCCAATTCCCGCATCTTCGCCTTTGTCGATGACCTCTTCTTCCTCGCCAAGATTCAGGAGACTGCGCGCAAGATGAACGTAAAAGTCGAGTTCATCAAGAGCGACAAGGACCTGATGGACCACATGAAGAAAAACGGCCAAGAACTCCCCTCGCTGCTGATCTTTGATCTGAACAACGCCGCCGCGAGGCCGCTTACTGTCATTCCCAAGCTCAAAGCCAAGCTGAAGAAGGGGACTTCGATCATCGGATTCCTTTCCCACGTGCAAGGCGACCTGAAGCAGAAGGCCCATGAAGCGGGATGCGACATGGTGCTGCCGCGTTCGGCCTTCAGCCAGAACCTGCCACAGTTGCTGCGTCGGCACGGGGCGCCGGAAGAAGGAACGCTGGAAGAGTAAGCACCAACCTCGCTTTCCAGGTTAGTCAGGGTAGTTGCAGTTTAGATTTTCAGGCCTCGCCCGCTGCTTTTTTCGTAAGACTGCGCTATGCGCAGCATCGTCGCTTCGTCAAAATGCCGTGCCAGAATTTGCAATCCAATGGGAAGCCGCTGGCGCGTTTCGCCGCACGGTACCGAAATCCCGGGAATACCCACGAGGTCAGCCGTCACGGTATAAACGTCGGCCAGATACATCGCCAGCGGGTCCTCGGTCTTCTCGCCCAACTTGAATGCTGGGGTCGGACTTGTTGGCGTGACGATCGCATCCACTTTCTTGAAGGCCTCTTCGAAGTCGCGAGCGAGCAGAGTGCGAACCCGCTGCGCCTTGAGGTAATAAGCATCGTAATAGCCAGCGCTGAGCGCGTAGGTGCCCAGCATGATGCGCCGTTTCACTTCGGCCCCGAAACCCTCGTCCCGAGTTCGTTCGTACATTTCAGCTAGAGTGCGCACGGTTTTCGAGCGATGGCCGTAGCGAACTCCGTCGTAACGAGCCAGGTTCGAAGAGGCTTCCGCGGTGGCCACCAGATAATAAGTCGGAATGGCGTACTCGGTGTGCGGCAAAGAAACTGGCACGATCTCGCATCCGAGTGACGCCAGCTTCTCGATCGCGGCTTCCACCGCCGAGCGCACTTCCGGTTCGAGGCCTTCGCCAAAATATTCCTTGGGAACACCCAGCCTGAGCCCGCGCACCGGTTTGTCCAGGTCCGTAACATAGTCGGGAACCGGAAGATCGGCGGAGGTTGAATCCATGGGATCGCGTCCGGCAATCGTGCGCAGCACAATGGCCGCGTCTCTGACGGTCTTGGTGAGTGGGCCGATATGATCGAGCGAAGAGGCAAAAGCAATCAGGCCATAGCGCGAGACTCGTCCATACGTGGGCATCAGGCCTACAACCCCACAAAACGAGGCGGGCTGCCGAATCGAGCCTCCGGTATCGGACCCCAGAGTTGCCACCGCCATTCCCGCGGCCACCGCCGCCGCCGATCCACCGGAAGATCCGCCCGGAACCCGGCTCAGGTCTCTAGGATTGCGCACCGGCTTAAAAGCCGAATTTTCGTTCGACGAGCCCATTGCAAACTCATCGCAGTTTGTCTTTCCCAGCACGACCGCCCCTGCAGCCTCAAGTCGACGGACGGCTGTCGAGTCGTACGGCGGGATGTAATTGTCCAGGATCTTCGAGCCGGCAGTAGTGCGTAATCCGCAAGTGACCATTACGTCCTTGATTCCCACCGGAACACCGGCGAGCGGTGGCAACTCTTTTCCCTGTGACACGAGCGCATCAATGGTATTTGCTTTCTCGATGGCGCGGTCTTTCGACAGCGTCAGATACGCACCGATCGGACCATCCTGTGCTTCGATCTTCGAATAGAAGCTTCGAGCAAGCGCCGTGGCCGTCGTTTGCCCGGCAGCGATGGAAGATCGAACCTCGTCGATAGTGAGCGACTGCAAGTCCATATTTGCAACCTTCTTGACGACCAGAAGGGATGGAAAGCCGACCGGTGAGCACCTACGGCCGGCGCCCGAGCTACCGTTCGATTACCTTCGGGACTAGAAAAAACGTGCCGTCTGATTTGGGCGCATTCACCAAAGCATCCGTCTGGGGTAGAGATGGGCGCAGGCCATACAACTGGTCCTCCCGCAACTCAGAGGTGGGACCCGCTCGTTCTGAGCCGGGGCCGGCAAACCGCTCTGCTACTTGCCCCCCAGGTGATATGCCGGATGTATCGAGTTTGTTGAGTCGATCTACATAGTCCAGGATGGAATTAAGGTCCTCGACCATGCGCCGGTTCTCATCGTCGGTGAGTTCCAGATTTGCCAGGGCGGCAACATAGCGGACGTCGTCTTCAGTGACTTTCATCTTAAATAGCGGGTGAAGAGATTTCCCATTCCAATCCAGACGAGCATCCGCTTCGCCGTTTTAGTACCGCCGTGCCCCGGGAATCACGAATTCAATGCCTTTAACGCACTCTGCGACGTAGCGATTGATTGCCGCCAGATAGTGCGGCGTCAAAGCCTCAAGCTCTGTCCGCCAGCCCGCGTCGGGCACTTCTACGCGCAGCACCCCGTGTGAGCATTTGAGCGGGCGCGTGCGTTCGGCAA